>Ga0224558_1000450_pt1 | contig 48307 bp, 50 predicted proteins | sample 714S32024metaG_FD_180682 | JGI IMG/M metagenome (GOLD analysis project Ga0224558, IMG submission 180682) | Peat soil microbial communities from Stordalen Mire, Sweden - 717 S3 20-24 | ecosystem: Environmental > Terrestrial > Soil > Wetlands > Peat | place: Sweden: Norrbotten County, Stordalen... | reverse complement strand
CCACAGTCTCCCACCATCCGGCACCCGTGTCACTGTATTACGCGAGTCTCTTTAACTTCGCGGCGGGGGCCGATCGTCGCTGGTTCCACTACTCCACACAGGGTCGACGGAAGTTCAGCGGTCCCGCGCCGGCTCGGCGTACGAGGCACGCCCAACGAAACCGGGGCCAATGTCCACGGTCCCCTTTCCCGACCATCCCCGGGGCGACACCCGCCACGACCACCCCGGGGATGTGGTCAGAAGCTGAACTTGGTGAGGTGTCGGAGCAGTCCGAGGGACTTCAGCACCGGCTTTCGACAGGCACGCTTGGCCATGTCTCTCCTCCCATCCTGGTTGCTCCCTGCGCTTGAAACCTCGCCGATGTCCATGGGCGCTCAGTCCCGCAGCATGACATCGGCGCTGCCGGACCCGTGAGCCCACACGCTCACTCGATTGCGCGCCCGGTCGAAGAGTGCGCCCAAGTTGACGGTCGTGGCCCCTGTGGCGCTGCTCAGAGGCACGGTCCGCTGCACTCCGTTGACGGCCACCGTGACGCTCTGCAGGCCGTTGTTGGTGATCGTGAGGGTGTGCTCTGCTGCGGTAGCCGGACAGAGCACTCCCGCTGAGGCCGGTGACCTCGCTCCCGTCGAACATGATCGATCCGGAGGTCGGTGTGAGCAGGCCGGCCAGGCACGACAGGAGGGTGGTCGTGCCGCGCCCCGACGGCCCCAGCAGCACCACCAGCTCACCGTCGTCGGCGCTGAACGAGAAGCCGTTGAGCGGCCGGACCACGTACCCGGTGGAGGAGAATTCCATGGTCAGGTCGCGGGCGACGAGGGTGGCCATCCTCAGCCTCCGAACGCGGCCGCGGGGTCGGCGCCGGTGGCGCGCCGCAGCGCCACCAGGCTGGCCAGCAGGCCGACCACCACGGCCACAAGCGGCAGGGCCAGGCTGCCGAGCAGGGCCACCGATGAGGATCCGAGCGCCTTCAGCACGGCGAAGTCGCGGACCCGTTGGAGGGCCGAGACGTAGAGCAGGGCAGCGATGATGATCCCGGCCACGATCCACATCAGGACCTTGGTGTTGTTGATCGACGAGACGGCCGGGGCCATCGCGTCGAGCGTGCGCTGCTCGACCTCCTGGTTGGTGAGGAGCAGGAAGCCGAGCGGAGTGGTCGAGGGCGTTCCCCGTGTGACCACCGCGGTGACCAGCGCCCGGCCTCCCAGGGCCACGGACCGGGCGTCACCGATCGACATGCAGACCATGGGGCCGCCACCGAGCAGCGTACGGTCGGTCACCTGGCCGACCACGTCGAACGTGGCGGCACCCACCGTCATCGTGCTGCCGATGGCTGCGCCGGTGCGGGTATCGACCACCACCTGTCCAGGCCCGCTCAGCGGCCTCCCGGAGGTCGCCCCGGGTCGCCCATGGCACCGACTCGGACCCCCATGACGTTGACCGTCTCGATCCCGCCGTTGACGGAGGCGACCTCCTGGGGGAGCACGACGAGGGGATCGGCCCCGGTGACGCCTGGCGTGTGGGCGATCACGGCCACCTCCGACTCGGGGAACAGGCCCACCGCGGCGATGCGCCCGGCCGAGCTGTCGGTCAGCACCCAGCGGTCGGCCCCGACACCTCCCACGGTCTGGCTGGTCTCCGCGCTGAAGCCGCCCACCAGCCCGGCCATCGGGAGCCCCATCCCGAGGACCATGCCGGCGCCCATCACCGCGATCAGGAACTGCCGGTACCGGTACGTGAGATCCGCCAGGGTGACAACGACCATTGTCGGGGATCTTTGCACTGTGGGGTCGGACCGGTACGAGAGTGTCGGAAGGCCCCACGGAACGGCAGCGGAGACCTCGTGATCGGCCGGCGAGGCGGATCCGATATCCTTGATACCCCTAGGGGGTATTATCGGACGACGGAGGCAGCCATGGCCCAGGGCTACAGCGACGACCGGGAGGCGATCCAGAAGCGGCTGCGGCGGATCGAGGGGCAGGTGCGCGGACTCCAGCGGATGGTGGACGAGGACCGCTACTGCATCGACATCCTCGAACAGGTCTCTGCCGCCACCAGGGCGCTGCAGTCGGTGGCCCTCGCCCTCCTCGACGACCACCTGGCCCACTGTGTGGCCGAAGCGGTGCGTGCCGGCGGAGGCGAGGCGGCCTCGAAGTTGGACGAGGCATCGGCGGCCATCGGCCGCCTGGTGCGGTCGTGACCGGGCCCGGGCGTCCCCGGTCCCCGAAGCGTGAGGGCTGAGCGGTGGGCGGCACGACACTGTTGGCCACCGCCGGGTGGGTCGACACCGTCGGGCGGAGCCTGCGGGAGGCGTTCTTCATGTTCTGGGAGACCCTCTGGCCGCTGATCCTCGGCTTCGCCCTGTCCGGTGCCGTCCAGTCCTTCGTCAGCCGTCGGTCCATGCAGTCGGCCATGGGGGACCACGGCCCGGCGTCGGTGGCACGCGCCTCGCTGTACGGGATGATCTCGTCGTCGTGCTCCTACGCAGCCACCGCCATGGCCAAGTCGACCTTCGTGAAGGGAGCCGACTTCGTCGCCGCCTGCGTGTTCATGTTCGCCTCCACCAACCTGGTGATCGAGCTGGGCATCGTGCTGGTCGTCCTCCTGGGGTGGCAGTTCGCGGTGAGCGAGTTCGTCGGGGGGATCATCATGATCGTCCTGCTCGCCCTGGTCGGTGGCCTGTGGTTCCGAGGCCGGTTGGTGGTGCGGGCCAGGGAGCGCCTGGTCCACGAGAGCACCAGCGGACAGGTGCACGGCCCGCCGGAGAACACCGAGCTCCAGCGCCGGCCGTGGTCGCAGAAGCTCCGCTCCCCCGGTGGCTGGGCCGACGCTGCCACCTACACCATGGCCGACCTCACCATGCTGCGAAAGGAGCTGGTCATCGGCTACACGGTGGCCGGATTCCTGGCCGTGGCAGTGCCCGCCCACGCGTGGAACGTGGTCTTCCTCCACGGCCACGGGTTCTGGACCAGTGTCGAGAACGTCCTCGTCGGACCCTTGATCGCCATGGTCAGCTTCGTGTGCTCGATCGGCAACGTGCCTCTGGCCGCCTCGCTGTGGAAGGGAGGCATCTCCTTCGGCGGGGTGATCTCGTTCATCTTCGCCGACCTGATCACCTTCCCACTGCTCCTGATCTACCGGCGGTACTACGGCGGGCGACTGACCCTCCGGATGCTCGTCGCCTTCTGGGCGGTGATGTCCTCGGCCGGCCTCATCACCGAGGGCATCTTCCGGGCCGCCGGCCTGGTGCCGAGCACGCGCCCGACCGAGGTCGCTCCGGCCCACTTCTCGTGGGACTACACCACCTACCTCAACATCATCTTCGTCGGGGTCCTCGCCGTCCTCTACTGGGCCTACCGGAACCGTGAACGGCTGGGTGGCGGGGCAGGCCGTGCCCTCGACCCGGTGTGCGGCATGCAGGTGGAGACGGACAACGCTCCCGCATCGGTGGTCCACGACGGGCGCACAGTCTACTTCTGCTCGGATCACTGTCGGGAGCGCTTCGGTTCCGACCCGGAACGCTTCGCCGCGGGCACCGCCCGCTCCCCCACCGTCGACAGCGAGGAGAGTGATCGACCGGCTCCGGTCAGCCCAACTCCCCCGAGCCGGCCATCCTGAGGTAACGCTCTCTCGGCCTCGCCGCCCACCGTCCGATAGAGCTCCGGTGCCCCTTCCGACGTACGTGAGCCGCCTGTGCCCAGGCGGTCGACCATCGCGGGCCGCAGGACGTCGCCGACCAAGGACCGAGCCAATTGGACCAAGCCAATTGGACCGAACTGGCCAGGCTTCCGTGGGACGTCGCCGCCATGAACGTCCGGCCCGTGCGGTCGTAACCTCCCCACCGGGCCATGCCCGTCCGGTGCTCCCGCCACCGCCACCAGCGCCACCACGGCGAACCGGCAGCCAGTGCCTCCACCACCGCTTCGGGCACCGAGGAACCGAGCACCGAGCGGGCCCGGTCCAGTTGGACGGCTGCCACCAGGTCGACCCGGGCCCGCCGGGCCCTGCGAACGAGCTCGTCCCAGTTGGGCGGCTCGCTCTCCACCATCGCGTCGAGGTCCCGGAGCCAGACCAGCTGATGCCCTCCCGAGAGTGAGCCGTGGAGGCAGAGGTAGAGGATGCCGTCGACCGGGTCGAGGGTGGGCACGTCGATCCCGCCCACCCGCACGACCCTGCGCCGCTCGAACAGCTCAGCCATGGATACACGGAACCGGGCGCGGGTACTCGGGGTCACCAACAGGTGCCAGTGAATGTCGGCGAGCATCCCGGCCGGCAGCAGCATCGGGACCTCGGCCCGCCGGAGCCGGGCGGCCATCGGCCAATTGAAGTCGGTGACCTGTCCGCCCGATGCCTCGATTCGGGTCATGGTCGCTCTCATGTCCGAACAGTCCACGACGATGTCGAGGTCCTCGTACAGGCGCGCCCCGGGGTCCCCGTACCCGAGCTCGACGAGCACGGGTCCCTTCACGACCATCCAGGGGTGCTCGAGCGCTGCGAGGGTGTCCGTGGTCACCTCCAGCTCGAGAAGGCATCGACCTTGGGCCAGGGTCGCCATCTGGTAGACGGTCCGCAGCCCGCCGGAGGCGTCGTCGTCGACCCCCAAGTCGCTCAGTGACCGGTCGACGACGCCGGGCACACGGTGCTGGCACGCCATCTCGACGAGACGATCGGGGGCACCTGCTCGAGCAGGCCCACCGGGTCACCGGTCCGGGCCTCGGGCCTGCGAGTGAGGTCCACCAGGACCCGACCCAGACGCTCGGCCGGGGAATCGGGACCGTCGGAGCTCATCAGATCACCAGCTCGGCGATGCACGCCGCCGCGGCGTCGAGGGCCGGGCCGGGCCGGAAGGTGTAGCCGGGGACCGTTCGCACGAGCTCTGCGACCATGTCGAAATGGGCCTGGGTCGCCGCGGGCTCGGTGAGCAGGAGGTTGGGTGTCAGTTCGAGCAGTGACTCGGACGGCGCCAGGGACCGGAGGCGTGGACTCGGTCCTGCTCCGACCCTGGGGAACACAAGGGCTACCGGCCGGCAGTCCTCCCGGGGTGACACGCCGAAGACGTCCTCGACCCGGAAGCTGTACTTCTCGCGTCCGGGACGGAGTGGTGCGCCGGACAAGTGGGAGAGCTCAGGGAACATCGAGACCGTCTGGCCGGTCACGTCGATCTCGTCGGGGAATCCCGACACCCGGATCCCGTCGGCACGTCGGGTGAGGAACACCGTGTCGTCGGAGAGGAACTCGAACCCGGCCCGCACCAGGGTGACGGACAGCGTTGACTTTCCCGCCCCGCTCGACCCGGGGACCAGTATGCCCCGGCCGTCGAGCGACAGCCCGGCCGCGTGCAGGGGATATCGCTCGAACCGTTTGGCCGTCTCGAGCAGTGCCACGGTCAGCAGCGGGTGCGCGGCGGTCACCCGGTCGGCAGGGTCTGAGCCAGTCACCACGATCCGGATGGATCCCTCCGCCGGCTCACAGCGCAGAGCCACGTGGCCCTCGAAGTCGACGTATAGCTGGTCCGACCCGTCGAAGTACTTGATCTGGCGCCCGGGAGCGTTGTAGACGGAGCGGCCACGCCCGGCGGGGGGGACAGCCGACGATGAGCATCACCCGGGCCACTGATCTCGACGACGACGTCGGCCGGCCCGGCGTCATCGGCACGCAGCGAGCGCAGCCGTGAGTCGACCAGTCCGGCCACGGTCGCGTCGGTACACGACACACCGATGGCCAGGCCGGCTAAGGAGTACCGGGCGTCCACAGTTCCGTCCGGTTCGGGGGGCCGTCGCGGTCGGTGACTCCGGCTCGTGGCATCCGGACCACTTCCTTGAACACAGAGCGCGGGTCTGCCGTCTCGAGCCGTGGAACGCCATCGAGGTCGAGCCAGCAGTGACCGACCATCGCTCCGTCAACCGTCCCCATGCCGAAACACAGTGAGACATTGATCCCCACCCGTCGGAGGCCGTAGTACAGGGTGACTCCTCGAGTGAGGCACCCGCGGCGGACCACTGGTTGGCCGCGCCCGATGATGCTGTCCACCCACTTCCCGTACTGACCCACAGTGTGCTCGACCGGCCCAGGGCCGAATTCGCATGACCGCCGAGGCTCGAACCACTGCTGCAGGCGCGGCAAGCCGGCCTGGAAGAGGAGCCGCGTCGTCGTCGCAACGGAGGCCAGTCGGGCAAGCAGTAGCGGCGGGGGCGTGCGGGCGAAGGCGGGGGCGCTACTTCTCGACGACAAGGCCCGCCTCGGCGAGACCACCCAGGAGCCCACCGGCATCACGCATGACGGTGGGTCTGTCGACGTCGTACTCGGCACAGATGGCCTAGGCGATCGAATCGATCGAACGCGGTCCGTCACAGAGTTCCCACACGCGTCCGCCGACCTCGTTGAGAGAGAAGTACTCGCCACTGTCGATGTCCAACAGGACCGAATCCCCCTCGACCTGCTGCATCATCACCCGATCCCGTCGACCATAGGTGCGCGGCTCTCCGTTCATCGCGACACCGACCGGATCGAGTGGTTCAGCCGAGGATCAACCGCTCCGACCGTAATTCCAGCCGCTCCACCTGGCGAGGGCGGCCCAGCTGCTCCCTCTCAGGCTCGTCATACCTGCGCTTGCCCTCCGCGTGCCGCCACTTTCCTACGTCAGGGGAGCATGCCGTCGACGTCAAGATCCCCGGCTGGGGCGACTATGCACCGTCCTCGCCGGCCACCCTCCCCCAGGGGCCGACCAAACCGGACTGACGGATGGTGACGTTCAGACGGTCGCCACCCAGGACGAGATCGGGATCGGCCGTGCCCGGAAGGATCTTCGTCACCCCGTGGTAGGCCATCCGGGCCGGGCCGCCGAAGACGAACGCGTCCCCGGACTCGAGGACCACGTCGGTCCACGGTCTTCCGCGCCCACGGGGGGTGCCGAAGCGGAAGACGCACGAGCTCCCGATGCTGAGGGAAACGACCGGCGCGGGGCTCCGCTCGTCGCGGTCGACGTGCATGCCCATGCGGGCGGGCGGGCCGTAGCGATTGATGAGCGCGACGTCGGGACGGTAGGAGTCCACAGGATCGGTGGATCCGGCCGGGGTCGGTCCCCGGACGTGCCCGTCCACGGCACATGCAGCGGCGGCGGCAGCCCGGCCGAGGTCGCCCAGCCACCCGGGGAACGGCGGGACCGGCCGGCCGTCGCCGTCGTCCACGGTCCGCGAGTAGCGGTACGGGTGCCAGTGCCACCCGAGGCAGGTGATCCCGACCGACATGACGCCGCCCCTGGGCATGTGGGGCGAGCGGAACCCGCCGGCCCGGTCGGCCCAGTCGAGGCACGCGGCGGCCAGGTCCCGCCGGCTGGCGGCATCGAGCCAGCCGGGCATATGCACCGCGCCGGGCGTGACGACCACCGGCTCCCAGGGAAGCAGGCGACTCATGTCGGTGGCCTCATCGAGGAGCGACCGTGGCTGCCGCGTCCCGGAGCAGTCAGTGACACGTAGGCATGCCTAGCACCCGGCCGGCCCGATCAGGTGCGGGGCGGGGCATCCTGCTTGGCCAGCCACCGCAACCGCGCGGCGCGGGCGTCCCACGAGTACACCACCGCGGTGCCGGCCAGCCGGTCGTGCAGCGCGTGCCGGTCGCGGTTGGTGAGGATGCCGAGGAACCCGAGCCCGAAGAGGAGAAAGCTGAGGGGCAGGGTCAGGGTCCGCAGGACCGCTTGGCGCGCCCCGACGGGCGAACCGTCGCTCCGGACCACCCGGATGCCCAGGACGGCCATCCCGAGCGTCTTCCCGCTGAGCGCCCACTGGTAGCTGAAGTAGATGAACTCCCAGATCACCGCGGCGATCAGCGAGGCGATCTGGTGGCTGGTGAGCGAGAATTTGCTGCCGGTCACCAATTGGATGGTGAAGGCCAGCGCCGCCACCCCCAGGGTGAACAGTCCCCAGGAGGCACCCACGTCGGCACCGAAGGCCACCAGCCGGCTGACCGCCCCAGCGTAGTGGCCCTGGCGACCGGCGATCGGCTCTGCGGCCGCGATGGTGGTCGAGGTGGTGGCCATCACGCCGACCCGCGGTCGAGGGCCGGCAGCGCTGCCGGGACCGGCGGGGGACCCATCAGCGTCGGCGGACCGAGGGGCAGGGTGTCGGGCGGTCGGCGCAGGATCCGGTTGGACCATCGGGCGAAGAAGTCGTCGAGGCCCACCCCCTGGGCCCGGATCACGTCGAGCACCTCCGAGGCCACGCCACTCGTCGACCGGGCGATGATGGTCCCGAGTTCGGTCTGTTCGACCAGGGCGTCGATGTCCACCCGGTCGATCACCTTCTTCACATCGACCCGCTCGATGATCTTCTCCACGTCCACCCGCTCGATGATCTTCTCGACGTCGACCCGGTCGATCAGCCTGTCCACGTCCACTCGGGAGACGACCCCGTCGACGTCGACCCGGGAGACCAAGGCGTCCACATCGACCCGCTCGAGGAGCGCGTCGATGTCGATGGCATCCATCACGATGCTCACTACCCGTTCGGCGACCGCCTGGGCCAGCTGTTCGACCCGACCGGAGCCCGGCACCGGACTCATCGGGGCCGGCTCGGCGACCGTGTATCCATGGGGACAGCTTCGCATCGCCGCGTGCGCCGGACGGGGACGGTGCCCTGCCGCCGAGCGCGCCCGGTCACCGTGGCCGGGCGGCGCTCAGGACAGGGAGCGGGCCTTGAGGGCCTCAAGGGCACGGTCGGCGTGCACGTTCATCCGGACCTCGCTTTGGATGACCGCGATCACACGCAGGTCCGAGCCGATCACGAAGGTGGCCCGCTTGGTCGGCGACAGCTTGGTGAACCGGCGACGCACACCGAACCGGGTGGCCACGGCTCCGTCGGGGTCCGACAGCAGCGGGAAGTCGAAGGAGTGCTTGTCCGAGAAGCGCTTCTGCTTCTCGACCTGGTCGGCGCTGATCCCCACCCGCTGGGCGCCGACCGCTTCGAACTCCGCCTGCAGATCGCGGAAGCGACAGCTCTCGGCCGTGCAGCCCAGCGTCATCGCTGCCGGGTAGAAGAACAGCACCACCGGACCGGAGGCGGCCAGGTCGCTCAGCAGCCTCGGTGTCCCGTCCTCGTCTGGAAGCTCAAAGTCCGGTGCCTGGTCGCCTGGTTCCATCGTCCGAGGCTACCGGCCCTGCGCCGGCGTCGTCCGGGTGCGGGCACCCCTCCCCGTAAGATGCATCGGCAGTCGGCCAGGAGCGGGACCCCGGAATGGTGGGGACCCTCGGCCCGGCGACCGCCCACCGACCGGTCGCCGATCCCCACGACCAGACAGGACGATCCCGCCATGCAGTACTCGATCGAAGCCGACAACCTGCGCAAGACGTTCAGCGGCAAGCACCAGGTCCGCGCCCTCGACGGCGTCAGCCTGGCCGTGGAGGAGGGCACGGTGTTCGGCCTCCTCGGCCCCAACGGATCCGGCAAGACGACGGCGGTGCGCATCCTGACCACCATCATCAAGCCCGATGGCGGCCACGCCCGGGTGCTCGGTCACGACGTGGTGAAGAAGGCGGGCCTGGTCCGGAGCCTGATCGGCCTGGCCGGCCAATACGCCGCGGTCGACGAGAACCTCACCGGCCGGGAGAACCTCCAGATGGTCGGCAACCTCAACCATCTGAGCCGGCCCGTCGTGGCCGGCCGGACCAGGGAACTGCTCGAACAGTTCAACCTGGCCGACGCCGGCGACCGGCCGCTCAAGACCTACTCCGGCGGCATGCGCCGGCGGCTCGACCTGGCGGCCGCGCTGGTCGCCCGGCCGACGGTGCTCTTTCTCGACGAGCCCACCACCGGCCTCGACCCCCAGAGCCGCAACGACCTCTGGGAGGTCATCGAGAGCCTGGTCGGCGGGGGCACGACCGTGCTCCTCACCACCCAGTACCTCGAGGAGGCCGACCGGTTGGCCAGTACCCTGGCCGTGCTCGACCACGGGCACGTGATCGCCGAGGGCACGCCCGCCGCGCTCAAGTCCGAGCTCGGTGCCACCGTCCTCGAGGTCGGCCTGTCCACCATCGACGAGGCGGCCCGCACGGCCTCCATCCTCGGTACGCTCGGTCCCCACACCCCCACCGTCGTCGGGACGGTGGTCGAGGTGACGGTCGACAATGGCCCCGAATCGGCGATGGCCGGGCTGCGCTACCTGGATCAGGAGCGGATCACCCCGACGACATTCACCCTCCGAGAGCCCAGCCTGGACGACGTCTTCCTGGAATTGACCGGGCGCCGAGCCGAGGACGAGACCGTGGACCAGACCGACGACGAGGACCAGCAGCGCCGGCGGGACAGACGCCGCGCCGCTACCGAGGCGATGCCGATTGCCACAGGAGAGCTGTCATGACCACCGCCATCGCCGCACCCACCGCGTCGGGGGCACCCCTCCCCGACGGCATGGCCGCCCGGCTCCGCTGGGCGGTGTCGGACACCCTGACCATCACCAAGCGGAACCTGCTGGCCGTCACCCGCATCCCCGAGGCGCTGTTCTTCGCGGCCGTGCAGCCGATCATGTTCGTGCTGCTGTTCCGGTACGTCTTCGGCAACGCCATCAACACGCCCGGCACCAGCTACGTCAACTACCTGATGCCGGGCATCTTCGTGCAGACGGTGGCCTTCGGGGCGGTGAGCACCAGCATCGGCTTGGCCGAGGACCTGCAGAAGGGGCTCATCGAACGGTTCCGGGCCCTGCCGATGGCCCGCTCGGCGGTGCTGACCGGCCGCACCACGGCCGATCTGGTCCGCAACGTGTTCGTGGTGATCATCATGACGATCGTGGGCTTCCTGGTGGGATTCCGCCCTACCACCGGCGTGGTGCCCTACCTGGGGGCCGTTCTCCTCATCCTGCTGTTCGCCTACGCCCTGTCCTGGGGGTTCGCGGTCATCGGCCTGTCGGCGGCCAACAGCGAGACCGCCCAGGTGATGTCCTTTCCCCTTCTCTTCCCCCTCACCTTCGTCTCGGCGGCGTTCGTGCCGGTGGCCTCGATGCCCAGCTGGTTGCAGGGCTTCGCCACCTACCAGCCGGTGAGCGTGACCGTCAGTGCCTGCCGGGCGCTCATGATCGGCGGCCCCACCGCCTCGTGGGTCATCCAGTCCGTTGCCTGGACCATCGGGTTCCTGATCGTGCTCATGCCCCTGGCAAGCTGGCGGTACCGAACCCGCACCTGACCGGGTCCTGTCCCGGCTCGCCGTGGTCGGCCCAGGGGAGCAGAATGGACCCATGGCACACGCTCCCACCCCCTCTCCGGCCCCCGACTCGTTCGGCGCCCGCGGCCGCCTCCCGGTCGGCGACACCAGCTACGAGATCTACCGGATCGACGCCCTGGCCGACCGATACGACATCGCCCGGCTCCCCTACTCCATCAAGGTGGTCCTGGAGAACCTGCTGCGCCACGAGGACGGGGTGGCCGTGCGGCCCGCCGACATCGAGGCGGTGGCCGCCTGGGGCGACCGTCCCGAGCGCCACGGGCTGGGCGGAGGTGATGCCACCGAGATCGCTCTCACCCCGGAGCGGGTGCTCATGCAGGACTTCACCGGCGTCCCCGGTGTGGTCGACCTAGCGGCCATGCGCGACGCCCTCGGAGCGCTCGGTGGCGACCCGTCGAAGGTCAACCCGCTGGTGCCCGTCGAGCTGGTCATCGACCACTCGGTGATCGCCGAGGCCTCCGGGACCTCCGGCGCCTACGACGAGAACGTGGACATCGAGTACCAGCGCAACATCGAGCGCTACCAGCTCCTGCGCTGGGCACAGCAGGCCTTCGACGGCTTCCGAGTGGTGCCACCGGGCACCGGCATCTGCCACCAGGTCAACCTCGAGTACCTGTCGCGGGTGGTCTTCGCCACCGAGGACGGCCGCGCCTACTGCGACACCCTGGTCGGCACCGACTCCCACACCACCATGGTCAACGGTCTCGGCGTGCTGGGTTGGGGCGTGGGCGGGATCGAGGCGGAGGCGGCCATGCTCGGCCAGCCGCTGTCGCTGCTGCTCCCCCCGGTGGTCGGGTTCCGGCTGACCGGCGAGCAGGCCCCCGGCACCACCGCCACCGACCTGGTCCTCACGATCACCCACCTGTTGCGCCAGCACGGGGTGGTGGGCAAGTTCGTCGAGTTCTACGGGCCCGGCGTGGCCGCGGTCCCGCTGGCCAACCGGGCCACCATCGGGAACATGTCCCCCGAGTACGGAGCGACCTGCGCCATCTTCCCCATCGACGAGGTGACGCTCGCCTACCTGCGGTTCACCGGTCGCGACGACCACCACGTCGAACTGGTGGAGGCCTACGCCAGGGAGCAGGGCATGTTCCACCAGCCCGACGGCGTGGAGCCGGTCTTCACCGAGACCATCGAGCTGGACCTGTCCACCGTGGTCCCGAGCATCGCCGGCCCCTCCCGCCCCCAGGACCTGGTCACCCTGGCCGGCGCGGGCACCGCCTTCCGGACCGCCCTGGGGCGGGACCAGCGGTCGGGCCCGGCCGCACTGGCCGACGGGTCGATCGTGGAGGTCGGGGACGGCGCCGTGGTGGTGGCCGCCATCACCAGCTGCACCAACACCTCGAACCCCCAGGTGATGGTGGCGGCCGGCTTGGTGGCCAAGCGGGCCGTCGAGCTCGGCCTGACCCCCCGGCCGTGGGTCAAGACCACACTGGCCCCCGGCTCGCGCGTGGTCATGGACTACCTCGACCGGGCCGGGCTCACCGAACCGCTGGCCCGGATCGGCTTCGACCTGGTGGGGTTCGGGTGCACGACCTGCATCGGGAACTCCGGGCCCCTGCTGCCCGGGGTGTCGGAGGCGGTCCACGGGCACGACCTGTCGGTGGCCTCGGTGCTGTCGGGCAACCGGAACTTCGAGGGGCGCATCCATCCCGACGTCCGCATGAACTACCTCGCCTCACCGCCCCTGGTGGTCGCCTACGCACTCGCCGGCACCATGGACATCGACCTCACCACCGACCCCCTGGGGACGGGGAGCGACGGCACGCCCGTGTACCTTTCCGACCTGTGGCCGTCGTCCGAGGAGGTCACCGAGATGATCCGGTCGTCGCTCACCTCGGACATGTTCCGCCGGCGCTACGGGTCAGTGTTCGACGGAGACGAGCGGTGGGCGGGGGTGGAGACGGCCACCGGCGACACCTTCGGCTGGGACCGGAGCTCCACCTATGTGCTGCGGCCCACCTTCCTCGAAGGACTGTCGATGACCCCGGCCAAGGTGACCGAGGTGACCGGGGCGCGGGTGCTGGCCAAGTTGGGCGACAGCGTGACCACCGACCACATCTCACCGGCCGGCAACATCAGCCCGTCCACGCCGGCCGGGCACTACCTGGCCGACAAGGGAGTCGGGCGCGCCGACTTCAACTCGTACGGCGCACGACGGGGGAACCACGAGGTCATGGTCCGAGGCACCTTCGCCAACGTACGGCTGCGCAACCAGCTGGCCCCGGGCACCGAGGGCGGAATCACCGTGCACCTGCCGGACGGGGAGCAGACCTCGATCTTCGAGGCCGCCGAGCGGTACGCCGCCGAGGGGATCCCCCTGGTGGTGCTGGCCGGCAAAGAGTACGGGTCGGGCTCGTCACGGGACTGGGCGGCCAAAGGCACGGCACTGCTGGGCATCCGGGCCGTGATCGCCGAGAGCTACGAGCGGATCCACCGCTCAAACCTGATCGGGATGGGAGTGCTCCCCCTGCAGTACGCCGACGGCCAGAGCGCCGCGTCGCTGGGGCTCTCCGGCCACGAGGTGTTCGCCATCACCGGGCTCGAGCCGCTCAACGAGGGCACGGCCCCGAAGAACGTGGCGGTGCGGGCCGAGGACGGCGACCGGGTGGTCGAGTTCGAGGCGCGTGTGCGCATCGACACCCCGATGGAGGCCGAGTACTACCGCAGCGGTGGGATCCTGGCCTTCATGCTGCGCCAGATGGCCGGCTGAGGGCGACCGGCCCCTCCGGTCCGGCTCCGGCCTACCCGGCCAGCGGCAGCACGAAGACGGCGATCACGACGAAGTGGAGCACGGCGCCGACGATGGTGCAGGCGTGGAACACCTCGTGGTACCCGAACACTCCGGGGACGGGATCGGGACGCTTGCGGGCGTAGACCACCGCGCCGGCCGAGTAGGACAGACCACCGGCGAGCAGGAGGGCGAAGCCGGTGAGGCCCAGGGCGTGGAACAGCTGGGGGAGCACCGCCACCGCCGCCCAGCCCACCACCACATAGGGCAGGGCGATGATCCACTTTGGCGCGTCGAGCCACAGCTGGCGCAGGGCGATGCCGACCACCGCTCCGCCCCACACGATGCACAGCAGTACGGTGCGAGCCCAGCCACTCAGCGCGATCCCGGCCACCGCGGTGTAGGACCCGGCGATGGCGATGAAGATGGTCGAGTGGTCCGCTCGCCGCATGCGCCGGCGACCGACCGGGCCCCAGGTGTGGCGGTGGAAGAGCGCGCTCACCCCGAACAGGAGCGAGATGGACAACGCGTAGACGGCCATGACCAGCGCCGAGCCGACGGTCGGTGCGGCCCACACCAGGGCCGCACCCGAGACCAGCGACACGAAGAAGGCCACCTCGTGGAGGACGCCGCGCATCCTCGGCTTGACCGGATCGGCGCCAGCGGGGTGATGGGGAGCGGTCAGCACGCCATCGGGCCCGGTCATCGCTCCGCTCCCAGGTGACGCACGGCCCCGCTCGCTTTCACCGCGCCGGCGGCCTGCTCGACGAACCGGTGCAGCACTCGGCGCCCAGTCGTCTCCACCTGGGCCAGCTCCGGGCCGTTCAGGCGGACGCCGGGCGGCAGGTGCGGCTGCCATGCCGCGGCCAGTCGGGCATCGACCTCGACGTGGAACTGCAGCCCGTAGGCGTGGTGGCCCCAGCGGAACGCCTGATGAGGGTAGGCCCGGGTAGCGGCCAGGTGGACGGCGTCGGCCGGCAGGGAGAAGGTGTCGTGGTGCCAGTGCACGCAGGGCAGTGCGTTGAGGCCCAGGCCGGTGTACTCGGGGCCGAGCACCGGGTCGCGCCGGCCGGCGCCGGTGAGCACCACATGACCCTGTCCGATCTCGGCGGAAGGACCGGTGGTGACCTCGGCCCCGAGGGCGAGGGCCAGCTGCTGGGCTCCCAGGCACACGCCGAGCACCGGCCGCCCTGCTGCCGCCATCCGGGCGATCAGGTCCCGCTCGGGCCCGAGCCAGGGATGGGCGTCGTCGTCGTGGACGCCCATCGGTCCTCCCAGCACCACCAGCCCGTCCACCGAGCGGGGGTCGGGCACGTCCTCGTCCAGGTCGAGGCGGACCACCCCGAAGGTGATCCCGGCGTCGTCGAGCGCCTCACCGATCAGGCCCGGACCCTCGTGGGCCACGTGCTGGAGCACCGCCCACCGTCGGTCTGGGCTCCACCCACCCGCGTACCGTGCGGTCCCGTACCGGTCGTCCACTACGCCGTGGCCACGACGTGGAACGCCTCCGCCAGCCGGCCGTCGGGGAGCCCCGCAGCCAGGGCGGTGCCGGACATCCAACTTCGTAGGAGGCCGTCGAGGTCGGCACCGTCGCCGACCTGGCTCCGATGGGACCGCAGTGCGGCCAGCTTGCGGTCGAAGTGCTCGGTGGCGTCGATCGCCCGGTCGGCGCGCTCGGTGGCCATGATCCACATCTCGGGCACCGCGTGAGGCTCGAGCCCCTGCTCGAGGAGCTCGGGGAAGGCGAACGGGTTGCGGGCGTCCGGATAGACGGCACAGGCGGCGGCCTCGCCGGTGGCCAGGTGGTCGGGGTGGCTGGCGTAGATCCGCGCCCAGTTGCGCTCCGGCGACTGAGCGACGACCCGGTCCGGCCGGAACCGGCGGATGGACCCGGCGATGGCCCGGCGCAGGTCGAGGTCGGGCATGACCCGGCCGTCGGGGAATCCAAGGAAGGTCACGTCGGTCACCCCGACGATCCGGGCCGCCTCGGTCTGCTCCTGTCGTCGGAGCGCCGCCATCTCCGGCCGCGGGATCGACGTGTCCGACCCGCCGGCGTCACCGTCGGTGGCGATGCAGTAGGCGACCTCGACGCCGGCGGTGGTCCACACCGCCACCGATCCCGCAGCTCCGAAGTCCACGTCGTCGGGGTGCGCGGTGACCACCAGGATCCGCTCGACGCCGTCGGTACCGGCGCCGACCGTCATGGGTTGGCGGAAATGGCTCTCTGACACGTATTCCTCATCTCGGCGTCCGGTGGGGTCCGCCGGCTGCGCCGGGGGCAGCCACCCGGACCCGGGTCCGTGTGACTCAGTCCTTGGTGGGCTGCCACGCCGCCAGGTCGGTCAGGCGTGGGTCGTTGGAGAAGATCTCGACGATCGGCGACCGCAGCCCGATGCGGGTCTGGATCCGCTCGATCTCGAGAACCTGGTTCCACTGCACCAGGGTCACCACCAGCCCCGACTCGCCGGCCCGGGCGGTGCGTCCCGAGCGGTGCAGGTACGCCTTGTGGTCCTCCGGCGGGTCGAAGTGGACGACCACGTCCACCAGGTCGATGTCCAGCCCGCGGGCGGCAACGTCGGTGGCCACCAGCACCGGGAGCTTCCCGTCGCCGAAGTCCTTGAGGGTGTGCTCTCGGTTGGACTGGCGGAGGTCGCCGTGGATGGCGTCCGCCTGGACACCCTCCTTTCGCAGCTGCTCGACCAGGCGGTCGGCGCCCCGCTTCGTCCGCACGAACACCAGGGTCTTCTCCGAATTGCGGCAGATGGCGGCACAGACCTTGACCCGGTCCATCTGATGGACCTCGAGGAAGCGGTGCTCCATGGCATCCACCGTGGTGTTGGGCGAGGCGACCTCGTGGAGAACGGGGTCGGTGAGGTAGCGGCTCACCAGCCGGTCCACCGCTCCGTCGAGGGTGGCCGAGAAGAGGAGCGTCTGGTGCTCCCGCTCGAGGCGGCGGAGCACCCACTCGACCTGGGGCATGAACCCCATGTCGGCCATCCGGTCCGCTTCGTCGAGGACCAGGGTCTCGATGTCGGCCACCGACAGCTCGCCCCGGTCGCCGAGGTCGATCAGCCTCCCGGGGGTGGCGATGATCACGTCCACCCCGCGACGCAGCTTCTTCACCTGTCGCTCGATGTCGGCGCCGCCGTAGACGGCGACGATCCGGAGGCCGGCCTCGGTGGCCAGCGGTTCGAGCACCTCGCTGACCTGGACCGCCAGCTCGCGGGTGGGGACGAGGACCAGGGCCCGGGGACGACCCGGCTCGGTGGAGCGGGCCGCCATGGTCCGCTGGAGCAGCGGGATGCCGAACGCCAGCGTCTTGCCCGAGCCGGTCTTGGCCTTGCCGCACACGTCGCGGCCGGCCAGGCCGTCGGCCACGGTCATGGCCTGGATGGGGAAGGCAGTGGTGATGCCCTGGTCCTCCAGGGCCTTGACCAGGGACGGGTCAACGCCCAACGAGGCGAAGGTCTGGGGCTGCCCGGAGTAGTCCGCTGTCTCGGCAGCAGGTGCGAGGACGCGATCAGAAGGATCGACGATGGTAGTCATGGGGTTTGGAAGCTCTCTCTCATCGGTTCGGTGACGGCCGGAGGCCGACCGTCGACGCCGTGTGACTCACGAACGCCTTCGGGCCCGCCTCGGGCCATCGTTCCGGTCTGCGTCGGCAGGCCTGAAGAACAGGATGAGGAAGACCCCGGTGGCTGGGCACCGGCCCGACCACGGCAGCAGTCTATCGGGGAACGGGTACCGCACCGGGTCATCGGCCGACGACGACCGCTGACCGGCTCCCGGCGACCTGGCGTCGACACCGGTTCCGGGACGGGCCATTCGAGTCGGTTTGTGCCATCGTGGGCGATGCCAGCACGGCCACCGTGCACCGCCTCTCGAAAGGACCACCACCATGGGAACGCTCGCCGCCGGCGACAAGGCACCCGCATTCGCCCTGCCCGACCAGGATGGCAAGGAGGTCTCGCTCAAGGGCTTCGCCGGGCAGCAGGTGGTCGTCTACTTCTACCCGAGGGACGACACCCCCGGCTGCACCAAGGAGGCCTGCCAGTTCAACGACAACCTCCACGCCTTCGCCCGGGCCAAGGTGCCGGTGCTCGGCATCTCGGCGGACAGTGCCGAAAAGCACCGGAAGTTCCGGGAGAAGTACGGCCTCGAGTTCCCACTCCTGACCGATGCCGACCACGCAGTGGGCGAGGCCTACGGGGCGTGGGGCGAGAAGACGCTCTACGGGAAGAAGTCGATCGGGGTCATCCGTTCGACCTTCCTCATCGCCGCCGACGGCACCGTCGCCCGGTCCTGGTACCACGTGAAGGCCGACGGCCACGCGGCCAAGGTGCTGGTCGAGCTGGGGGACTGACCGGGCGGACGGAGCTCACACCTGGTGCGCCGGGCACCACCACGAGGTCCGGCCGCCGACCGCCGACCGGACCAGCTCGGTCCCGTCCCGCGGGCAGCGGCCGCCGGTGTGCCGCTCCTCCATCAGGTCGCCCCGGTGGGAGCCACCGCGCTCCGTGAGGACTCCGATGGTGCGGACCAGGTGCCGGTGGAGCCGCCGAACCTCGTTCGACGTCAGGGACGCAGCGGGCCGCAGCGGCGAGAGCCCGGCTCGCCACAGCACCTCGTCGGCGATGAGGTTGCCGACCCCGGCCACCCGTGACTGGTCGAGCAGCCGCGCCTTCAGCGGGGCCGTGGAGCCCCGGAGAGCTGCGGCCAGCGCGGCCGGCCCCACGGCGGCGGCGTCGGGCCCGAGCCCGGAGACGTCGGGGTCGAGCAGCACGCCGCCCAGGCGACGGGGGTCGTGCACGACCAGGCTCCCGCCGTCCTCGAATCGTGCCGACCACCGGTCCCACGCCGGATCCCTCCGGTGAGGGGCGTAGTGCATCTGGCCGATACCGGCGCGGCCGTCGACGGCCAGGTTGCCGGTCATCCCGAACCGGATGCCAAGTGTGGGCCCACTGTCCACGTCCAGCAGCAGCAGCTTCCCGATCCGGCTCGCCGCGGTGAACCGGTGGCCCACCAGCGCCCGGCGGAGGGCCGACGCGGTGGCCGCTCCTTTCAGGAACCACGCGTCGGGGCTGGCGACGGAGGCGACGGTCCGACCGAGGGCGTCCTCGGCCAACCGGCGGAAGCTCTCGACCTCGGGAAGCTCGGGCACGGCCCGAGGGTAGTCAACCCACGCGCGTGACCCTCCGAGTGGCCCCCATTAGGGTTGGGCCATGCCCCCCGAGAAGCCGCACTGGGCCGAGCTCTTCAGCGAGGTCGTGACCTCCGGCCTGTGCACCGGCTGTGCCGCATGCGTCGTGGCCTGCCCCTACGACGTCCTCTCCTACGACGACACCGGCGGGCGGTACAAGCCGTTCCACATCGATGCCGAAGGGGGTCCCGAGAGCTGCACCCACGGCGTGAAGGGCTGCACCATGTGCACCCGGGCCTGCCCACGGTTCCGGCTCTGGGAGCCCGAGATCGACAACCACCTGTTCGGCCGGGAGCGCACCGACGAGGAGGTGGCCGGGATCTCCTCGGACGTCCTGCTGGTCCGGGCCACTGATCCCGAGGTGCACCAGCTGGGCCAGGACGGCGGGCTGGTCTCCGCCCTCCTCATCTGGGCCCTCGAGCACGACATGATCGACGCCGCACTGGTCTCCAACCTCGAGGGGGACGGATCCACCTGGAAGGCGGTGCCGGGGGTGGCCACCACCCGGTCCGAGGTCCTGGCCGCCGCCGGCTCCCGCTACACCTACTCGGCGAACCCGCTGGCCTATCCGCTGGCCATCGAGTCCGGCGCCGAGCGCATCGCCCTGGTCGGGATGGGCTGCCAGGCTTCGGCCGCGCCAATGATGAGGGCCCGCAAGGCCGGCAAGATCGCCCGCCGCCTGTCACTGACCATCGGGCTGCTGTGCTCGAAGACGTTTGACGACGCCATCTTCCCCGAGCTGTTCGAGGCCCGATACGGCATCGCCCGTGCCGACATCGAGAAGATGAACATCAAGGGCGTCTTCCAGGTCTGGACCCGCGACGGCGCGTTCCACGAGATCCCCCTCAAGGAGGCCCACGCCTGGACGCGGGAGGGATGCACCGCGTGCCCCGACTTCGCCGCCGAGCACGCCGACATCTCCACCGGTGGGATCGGTGCCTTCAGCGACTGGACCCTGACCATCGTGCGCACCGATCAGGGGCGCGAGCTGCTCGAGGGGATGGTCGCCGACGGTGCCGTCGAGACCAGGCCCGGTGACGACGACCCGGGGGCCATCGCCCTCCTCCACCGACTGGCCCGGGTCAGTCGTCGCAGGTGGCCGGAGACCGCGGTGCCCATGCCCCGGAGGCTCCCGTCGGCGACATGAAAATCGCGTAATAATCCGCCGATTCGGGTCCTTCGGCCCTGATCCGGCAGTACCTCGGGGCGTAGTCTTGCTCCGAGGGGCAGGCCGCAATCCGGTGGCTGATACGCCCTGGTGAAGGCCCGGCGACACCTGGTGCCCCGTCCCCGGCGGAGTTCCTCGCGTGCAGTGACCTTCGACAGACCTCTGGAGGAGGACTGCTTGTTCGCCGCCCTCGGACGGTTCGCCGTACGATTTCGCTGGTTGATCATCGCCGCGTGGATTGCGGTGACCGTGATCCTCGTGATGACGCTGCCCTCGCTGTCGAGCGTCGAGAAGAGCAGCAACGCCCAGTTCCTACCGTCCTCTTCGCCCAGCGTCCAGGCCGGCAAACTGGCCGCCCCGTTCGGGTCGAGCGCCGACTCGACCGCCGACTTCGTGGCCACCGCCGCCAGGGGCAGGCTGACGGCCGCCGACAGCGCTGCCATCGACCGAGCCGAGCAGGCCATGCGCTCGATCCCGCGGGTGATCGCCGTCGACGACCAGGGGGTGTCGGGCAACGGTCGGGCCCGACGGGCACTGGTCGAGCTGGACCTGCCGACATCCTCCACCGGCAGGGCGGCCACGGCGGCGGTGGCCGGCGTCCGATCCACCTTCACAACCGCCGGGGCACCGCCCGGCCTCTCGATGCACCTGACCGGCTCGGTGGCCCAGTCCGTCGACTCGCAGAACCAGAACGGCCACACCGAGACCTTGACCGAGCTGCTCTCGGTCCTCTTCATCGTGGCCCTCCTCTTCCTGACCTTCCGGGCGCTGCTGGCGCCACTGGTGGCGTTGTTCCCGTCGGTGGTGGCCATGTTCGCGGCCGGTCCGATCATCGCCCTGTCCACCCACATCGGCGTGCAGGTCTCGGACCTCACCCCCATCCTCCTCACCGTGCTCCTCCTGGGTGCGGGCACCGACTATGGGCTGTTCCTCATCTTCCGGGTCCGCGAGGAGCTCCGGCGCGGCCAGGAGGTCCACGAGGCGGTGGCGTTCTCCCTGTGCAAGGTGGGCGAGTCGATCACGTTCTCCGGTCTGACCGTCATCGGAGCGCTGGCCACCGTGGTGATCGCCACCTTCGGCCTCTACCAGGGGCTCGGTCCGGCGCTGGCCATCGGCATCGTGGTGGCGCTGCTGGCAAACCTCACCCTGTTGCCGGCGCTCCTCGCCGTGCTGGGCCGGAGCGTCTTCTGGCCCCGGATTCCCCAGGTGGGTCAGCACCGGGGCGGGACGTGGGGCCGGATCGCCGCCAAGGTGGTCGGCCGCCCGGTGCTGACCCTCTGCATCGGGCTGGTGATCTTCGGCGGCCTCGCCTTGTCGATGCTCGCCTATGCGCCCTCCGGGTTCGGGGACCAGCCGCCGCCCGCCTCGTCGGACTCGGGGCGGGGGCAGGCCATCCTCACCGCCGACTTCCCGTCTTCCGAATCCGATCCCACCGGGGTGCTGTTCCGCCTGCCGGTCTCGGTGTGGGGCGACCCCCAGGTGCTGGCCACGGCCCAGCAGGACCTGTCCCACTCGGGCGAGCTCGCCTCGGTGATCGGCCCGCTGGATCCCGACGGCACGGCGGTGAGCCCGCAGGAGCTGGCCGAGGCCCACCGGCAGCTGGCGGCCATCGGGCCGGCGGCCGAACTCCCGATCATGCCGCCGGCAGGCGTCACGGTCTCCCCCGCCGCCTACAACGCGTACAAGGCCTCGTCACAGTTCATCAGCAGTGACGGGAGGACCATCCAGTTCGAGGCGTCGTTGCGCGCCGGTCCCTCCACCGGCACGGCGGCGGCCCACGCCATCCCCGCCGTCCGGGACGCGGTCGCCGACGTGGCCCGCTCGATCGGTGCTACGGCCAGCGGTGTCAACGGGTATGCCCCGGTGGCGTCCGACGTCGGAACCATCTCCGGCAACGACCTGATCCGGATCATCCCCATCGTGATGATCGTGCTGGCGCTGCTGCTGGCCATCGTCCTACGGAGCCTGGTGGCCCCGCTGTACCTGGTGGTGAGCGTCGGGCTCTCCTACCTGGCCTCGCTCGGCCTGGCCGTGCTGGTCTTCGTCGTCATCGGGGGCCAGGACGGCATCAACTTCGTCCTGCCGTTCTTCATGTTCATCTTCATCATGGCCCTGGGCCAGGACTACAACATCCTGGTCATGACCCGCATCCGGGAGGAGGCCCACCATGCGCCCATCCGGGTGGCGGTGCGGCGGGCGGTCGAGGCCACCGGCACCACGGTCACCTCGGCCGGGCTGATCCTGGCCGGGACCTTCGGGGTGCTCACGGCGACCGGCAACACCCAGGTCCAGGAGATCGGCCTGGGGCTGGCCGCGGGCATCCTGCTCGACACCTTCTTCGTGCGGACGCTGCTGGTGCCGTCGGTGGTGGTCCTGCTGGGCCGCTGGAACTGGTGGCCGTCGAAGCTCTCCGACGAAGACCACAGCGGCGATCCGGTCCTCCCTGACGACGAGGGCCCCTTCGACGGCTGTGAGGCGGTCGAGCCCGCCCCCCGACCGCTGGTGAGCGCGGCCACCTGAGTCTCGTCCGGTCAGGACACTCCCCTCTCCGCTCGGTCGTGCCGGGGACCACCAGCGGACCGTCCGAGGGTCCCGGAGCGGTCGGGGGCCGGCCGGGACGGAGTACGGTGAACGGGCGTGGCCAGCCGACGGAACACACCCAGCCGACCGACGGTCGTCCTCCTGGTCCGGCACGGGACGACGCCCACGACCGGGAAGGTCCTGCCGGGGCGGGCACCCGGGCTCCACCTTTCCGCGGAGGGCGAGGCACAGGCCGGAGCGGTGGCCGGCCGGATCGCCGAGCTCGCCGCCGGGGCGGGGCGTCCGGTGGCGGTGTACGCCTCACCGCTGGAGCGGACGGCCGAGACGGCGAGGCCGATCGCCCGGCAGCTCGGCCTACGGGTGCGCACCGAGCCGGGGCTGCTCGAGTGCGACTTCGGGGAGTGGACCGGGGCGCGACTGAGCACCCTGGCCAGAAAGCCCGAGTGGACCCACGTGCAGCGATGGCCGAGCGGGTTCCGGTTCCGGGGCGGCGAGTCGTTCCTCGAGATGCAGGCCCGCATGGTGTCGGCCGTCGGTCGCCTCACCCGACGCCACCCGGGGGAGACCGTCGTCGCGGTGTCCCACGCCGACCCGATCAAAGCGGCAGTGGCCGCGGCGGCCGGGACCCACCTCGATCTCTTCCAGCGCCTGGTGGTCTCGCCGTGCTCGGTCTCGGCCCTCGCCTACACTGCCGGCGGCCCCCACGTCCTCTGCGTCAACTCCACCGCCTCCCTCGCCCTACTGGCCATCGCATGAGTGACGGCTTCGACCTGTCATCGCCCGACCGGATCATGGTCGGGACCGTCGGCCCGGTCGGCCAGCGGCTCTTCCTCCTCCAGTGCCGCCAGGGGCCGACCCTGCTGACCCTCAAGATGGAGAAGCAGCAGGTGGCGGTGGTAGCCGACTACCTGGCCCAGATCGTCAAGGGCCAGGCCCGCCCGGGGCACCTCCCCGACCCCGGGCCCCTGGAGGAGCCGGCCGAGCCGGCGTGGGCGGTCGGGACGATCGGGGTGTCCTACGACGATGCCGAGGACCGGGTCGTCCTGGTCATCGAGGAGCAGGTCGCCGAGGACGAGGCCGGTGCCATCGCCCGACTGTCCATCTCCCGCGAGCAGGCCGCGGCGTTTGCCATCCAGGCCACCGCCCTGGTCGAGTCGGGTCGCCCGCCGTGCCCGCTCTGCGGGTCGCCTCTCGATCCTTCGGGACACGAGTGCCCCCGTACCAACGGGCACCGTCCCCCGGCGGTGTGAACGGCTGGAGGCCCGACGCCGGTCCCGGGCTGGACGCAGCGATCGAGGAGTTGCGGACCGGCACGCTGGACGTGGTCGGCCGCCTGCCCTGGAGTTCCAACCTGACGTTTCTGGTGACGGTAGGGACCGGGTGGGCCGAGGACGGCGAACCACTCGGTGCGGTCTACAAGCCGGCCACCGGGGAGCAGTCGCTGTGGGACTTCTCCGACGGTCTCTATCGCCGCGAGGTGGCCGCCTACGAGCTCTCCGAGGCGCTCGGGTGGGGGCTGGTTCCCCCCACGGTGGAACGGGACGACGCCCCGTACGGGCCGGGCTCCCTCCAGCTCTTCGTCGCCGCCGACTACGAGCAGCACTACTTCACCCTCTTCGACGAGGGTGGGCGTGACGGGGTTCTGCGCACCATGTGCGCCTTCGACGTCGTGGCCAACAACGCCGACCGCAAGAGCGGCCACGTGCTCCGTGGGCCCGACGGCCGGCTCTGGGCCATCGACCACGGTCTCTGCTTCCACCGTCAGCCCAAGCTGCGCACGGTGATCTGGGACTATGCCGACGAGGAGGTCCCGTCCGGCCTGCTGACCGATCTCGGGCGGCTGGCATCCCACCTGCCCGAGGAGGTGGCCCGTCTGCTGAGCGCCCCGGAACGGGAGGCGCTGGTGGACCGGATCGACGCGCTGGTCCGGAGCGGGCGGTTCCCCGAGCCGCTCGGTGACCGGCCGCCCTACCCCTGGCCGCTGGTCTGAGGGCTGAGGGCTGAGGGCTGAGGGCTGAGGGCTGAGGGCTGAGGGACTGAGCCACCTCCGGCCGGTCCCCGTGGCCGGCGGGAGGATCAGCCGGGCAGGTCGATGTGGAGGCTGGACCGCATCGAGGCCAGCACGGCCTGCGAGAGCCGCTCGCCACCGCCCGGGGCCAGGTGGATGCCGTCGGGGGTCCGGATGTTCACCTCGGCGCCCGAGGAGTCCGGCAGGTAGGCGGTGAAGTTCCCCTGGGCGTTGCCGAGGACGCTGGACGAGGCGAGGTAGGTCGCCCCGGTGGGGCGGGCGGCGATCTGGGACTGCGCCAGGCCACTGATCATCTGCATCTGCCCGTTGAGCTGGGCACCGGCCATCGGGGGCATTCCCACCCACAGCACGAGGGCGCCGGCGGCATTGGCCTCGTCGATGAAGGCGCCGATCCGCTGGCCGTAGGCCGCGTCCCACGCCGGCGTCCCGTAGGGAACGCTCGGGCCGTTGCCCACCAGAGGCTGGGGGTCGTTGGCCCCGATCATCACAACCACCAGCTGGGGCCGGTGGTTGGCCAGGTCCACCTGGAGCTCGGCGGGCCAGTTGAAGTAGTCGGGCCGCGACAGGCCGGTGTCGACCTGGCCGTCCAACACCGGGGTGACCACCCCGGTGTTGGCCAGGTCGCTGACCAGTGGCTGGCCGAGGTCGAGGCCGATCGAATCCCCGATCACCAGTACACGGAGCGGATCGGCGGCGGTGGGGTGGCGGTCGAGCGGGGGGAACGTGGTGGTGGTGGTCGCCGCGCCCGGGCCGGTGCCGATGGGTCGGGGGCCGGGGGGTGGGCGGCGTCGAATCGGGACGGCGGGGACGGCGAGGGAGGGGCCACCGCCTGGAGTCCGTCCGAGGACCTCGTCGGTCCACCCGACGACGTGGGCCAGACCGACTCCGCGGCTGAGGGTGGCGATGGGACCGACCAGGTCCATCGACACCGTGCGGCGGGTGCCGACCGGCGACTCGGTGGCCGCGCGGTGGAGGCTGGGTGCGTCCAGCAGCAGCCAGACCGCGAAGCAGACCACCCCGATGAACAGCATCCGGGTCCAGGGGATCCCCGGGTACAGGTGCCGTGTGGCCAGCCAGGTCGGTCGACCCTCTTCGGCGACCGGGCGGTGGACGCCTTCCGCGGAGCCGGCACCGGCGTGATGGCGTCCGGCGGGCGCGCTGCCCTTGGGAGAGGTCGGCGGGGTCGGTGTCGGGGCCATGGAGAGAGCTCCGGCTTCAGAACCGGTAGTAGATGAACGGGGCGACACCTGGCGGACCCAGGGTGGTGACGGCCAGGAGCACAAGGCCAAGTATGCCTCCCTGCACCGCCGGGCGGCGGTCGGCGAAGACACCCTTGACCCGCTCGAGCCAGTCGTCGGGGAGGTACTGGCTGGCGATCCCGGCGGCGATGGCCAGCAGGGCCAGCGGGGTGACCAGCGGCGACGGCGTGGTCCAGCCGTCGAGGAGCCGCACCAGCATCTCCCACACCACCCCCATCGTGTCGGCCCGGAAGAAGAGCCAGCCGAGGCAGACCAACTGGAAGGTCACGAACCGGGCCAGCGCCACCCGGACGTGCCCCACCGGATCGAGGGGTAGTCCCTGCTCGGCCCGCCGGAGGCGACGTCGCCGACCGATGATCTGACCAACACCGTGGTACAGCCCCCAGATCACGAAGGTCCAGGCCGCGCCGTGCCACAGGCCGCCGAGCGCCATGGTGACGAGAATGTTGGTCGAGATCTTCCACTCGCTGCCGCGGTTGCCGCCCAGCGGGATGTAGAGGTAGTCGCGGAGCCAGAACGAGAGGGTGATGTGCCACCGTCGCCAGAAGTCCTGGAGCGAGATGGCCGTGTAGGGGCGGCGGAAGTTCTGAGGGAATTGGAAGCCGAGGAGCAGGGCGATGCCGATGGCGATGTCGGTGTAGCCGCTGAAGTCGGCGTAGATCTGCACGCCGTAGCCGTAGATGGCGAAGAGCACCTCGAGGGCGGAGTGCTGCTTCGGATCGGCGAACACCGGGTCGACCACGTAGGTGGCCAGGTACGAGGAGAGGACCACCTTCTTGGCCAGGCCGGCGAGGATCAGCCAACACGCCTCCACGTAGTCGATGTGGAGCTCGTCGCGCCGGCGGCGGATCTGGGGCAGCAGCTCGGTGCCCCGGACGATGGGCCCCGCCACCAGATGGGGGAAGAAGGACAGGTAGACCGCGGTGTCGATGGCCCGGGCCGGCTTGAGCACGCCGCGGTAGATGTCGACCACGTAGCTGATGGCCATGAAGGTGAAGAAGGAGATGGCGATCGGGAGCGTGATGGTCAGCAGCGGGATCGGACGGCCCAGCCCGATCAGGTGGAAGGCGTTGTCGAGGTTGACGGCGACGAACCCGTAGTACTTGAACCAGGCCAGGAGTCCGATGAGCAGGACCAGGGACGTCCACAGGGCCACCCGGCGGCTGCGGCCGGTGGCCCGGTGGACGAGCCTCCCGCCGATCTGGGCGATTGTGGTCGACGCGGCCAGCAGGAAGATGAACCGCCAGTCCGACCACGCGTAGAAGAAGTAGCTGGCCGCCACCATGAACGCCTTCCACGGCCCCGGGTAGGGGTTGAGGAGCCACTGCACCGTGTAGACCACGGCGAAGAAGATGGCGAAGTCGATGGTGGGGAAGAGCACGGGACCTAACGGCTGACGGGACGGGGGGCCGGAGCCGCCGGAGCGACACCTGCCCGGACATTACCCGTCCGCCTCTTCGCAGCCTGTGACCGAATTGAAGCCCGGGCCGCCGGGTCCCCGGCGGCAGGAGCGGCCGACCGGGAAACCCCCGGCCGCCGCGGTCAGCCCCGGGCCTTGAGCGCCTCGATTAGCTGCGGGAGCACCTTGTGCACGTCGCCCACGATGCCGAGGTCGGCCACCGAGAAGATGGGGGCGTCCTGGTCCTTGTTGATGGCCACGATATTCTTCGAGTTCTTCATGCCCACCAGGTGTTGGGTGGCGCCGGAGATCCCACAGGCCACGTACACCGTCGGCTTGACCGTCTTTCCGGTCTGTCCGACCTGGTGCGAGTAGGGCACCCAGCCGGCGTCGACGATGGCTCGGCTCGCCCCCGGGGCCCCCTTGAGCAGGGTGGCCAGCTCCTCGATGAGCACGTACTGGTCCTTCTCGCCCAGTCCCCGACCGCCCGACACGACCACGGCGGCCTCGTCGAGCTTGGGGCCGGAGCGCTCCTCGACATGGCGGGCCACGATCCGGGCGGCGTTGGTGGCACCGGTGTCGGGGGCCGGCGCGGCCTCCACCGAGGCGGGGGCGCCACCGGACGGCTCGGCCGGGAACGACTTGGCCCGCACCACGAAGATCTGCGGCCCCTCGCCGGTGAACCGGGCGGAGAGGATCTGGCTGCCGCCGAAGATGGCGTGCCGGGACTCCAGCCCGCCGTCGCCGGCGGCCAGGTCGACGACATTGGTCAGGACGGGACGGTCGAGCTTCACCGAGAGCCGGCCGGCGACGTCGCGCCCGTCATAGGTGGCGGGGAACAGGATGGCGTCCGGGCCGTTGCCGGCGGCAACCGCGGCGGCAATCGAGGCGGCAACGGGCACGCCGGGCAGGGCGCCAGCCAGGTCCCCGACGTCGTGGACGGTGGTGACGCCGTACTCACCGAGCGTTCCGGCCACGGCCGCGGTGCCGTCGCCGTAGGCGACTGCCTCCACCGTGCCGGCCAGTGAGCGGGCCTGGGTGATGAGTTCGAGGGAGGTGGTGATGGGGGCGCCGTCGGCCACTTCGGCCAGGACCCAGATCTTGTCGACAGACATGTGTGTTCGTTCTCCTACCGGACCTAGAGGACCTTGAGCTGTTCGAGGAATTCGATGACCCGCTGGTAGCCCTCGCCCTCGTCGACGACGATCTCGCCGGCGGAGCGGGCCTCGGCTTCGGCCACGTCGGTGATCTCCTGACGAGCGCCGGCCGCGCCGACCTGCCCGGCGTCGAGTCCGAGGTCGGCGACGCTCAGCGTCTCGACCGGCTTCGACTTGGCGGCCATGATCCCCTTGAAGGAGGGGTAACGGGGCTCGACCACGCCGGCGGTCACTGTAACCACGGCGGGCAGCGGGCTCTCCACCTCGTCGTACCCGGCCTCGGTCTGGCGCTCGACCTTCACCGAGGAGCCGGTGATCTCCACCTTCTTGGCGAAGGTCACCGACGGCAGCCCCAGCAGCTCCGCCACCTGCACCGGGGTGGTGCCGGTGTAGCCGTCGGAGGACTCGGTGGCCGCCAGAATGAGGTCTGGCTCGGCCCGCTTGATGGCGGCGGCCAGGACCTTGGCGGTACCCAATGCGTCGGTTCCGGCCAGGGCGTCGTCACTGATCAGGATGGCCCTTGCCGCCCCCATGGCCAGCGCGGTGCGCAGGCCCGAGGTCTCGCCGTTCGGCGCCATCGACACCAGGGTCACGTCCCCACCGCCGGCGGCGTCGGCCAGCTGGAGCGCCATCTCGACGCCGTAGGCATCGGAATCGTCGAGGATGAGTTTTCCCGCTCGGACTAGGTTCTTCGTCCCCGGATCGAGAGCCGGCGGCGCGGCGGGATCGGGGATCTGCTTCACACAGACAACGACGTTCATGGGCGTGCATTGTTGTTGAAAACGGCCTCGTCGACCAATCGGGCCGTGATCCCAGGTCAGGGCGCCCGATTCCGGGACCGTCCCGACCCCGGGCCGTGACGGTGCTCAGGTCCCGTCGCGGACCACGAGCGCCAGGGCGACGTCGTCGGTGATCACCGTGTCGACACCGGCGGCCAGCACCGCCTCCAGGTCGGGACGGGCGTTGACCGTCCATGCGGCCACCGACAGGCCGGCCCGATGGGCCTCGGTGACCAGGCCGGGGGTGATCAGGCCGACGAAGGGATGGAGGGCGGTGCACCCCAGCCGGAACGCCGCCCCGATCGCCTCTGCGGGATCGAACCACCCGGCCACCAGCAGCCCGGTGGGCAGCTCGGGACGGGCGTCGTGGACGGCCTCGAGGGTCGGGGGCCAGAACGAGGACACCACCACGCCGGCTAGCTGGCCGGTGACCGACAGCAGGGCGGCGACCTCACCGGCCAGGCGCTCGTCGGGGTCGAAGCCGGGCTCGCCCGGGAGGTTCTTGATCTCGACGTTGAGGAACAGGCCGTCGCAGGCCTCGAGAACCGCGGGCAGAAGGGGGACGGAGGCGGGCAGCTCGGTCGCCGTCAGCCCGCTGACGGCCCCGACCCCGTCGACGACCGGGTCGTGGTGGACCGCAAGGGCGCCGTCGGCGGTCATCCGGACGTCCAACTCGACGCCGTCCGCCCCCAGCCGGCTGGCGCGGGCGAACGCCCCGAGCGTGTTCTCGCCAACGCCGGTCGCCGGGTCGGGACTCCCCCGGTGCCCGAGGACCACCGTTCGTGCCATCGCTCCCGGACCTCCTCGGCGCCGCCGGCCCGGCGGCCGGAATCCCGTGCATCAGACGTATGCGGACCCCGGATGCGCGCCCGAAACTGCTTGCAACGGTAGGTGTCGCTGATTACTCTAGTGATCGAACCCTGAACGGCCGGTGACATCTTGGCGCCGAGCTATGTGAATCAGATCACAAACAGGACGTCTCGGGAGCGGAGGAATCATCGTGGCCCTCATGTGGAACCGCACGGTCGAATGGGACGACGGCGACTGGCGGCATCTGGCCGCCTGCCGCCGGACCGAGCCGGACCTCTTCTTCCCCGTCGGCACGACCGGGCCTGCCGTCGACCAGATCGAGGCGGCCAAGCGGGTCTGTCGGGGCTGTGACGCCCAGGAGCCGTGCCTCGACTTCGCCCTGGCCACCAACCAGGAGTCCGGCGTGTGGGGCGGCACCTCCGAGGAGGAGCGCCGCAAGCTCCGCAAGGCATGGCTCGCCGCCCGGCGCCGGGCGTCATGACCGCCAGGATCTGACCGGGCCCGGAGCCGTCGCTCCGGGGATCAGAGTCCCAGCGGCTGGATCTCCTGGGCCGGGAGCTCGATGGTGACGACAGTCCCCCGCTCCACCGGGACCGACGTGCCGCGGTCCCGCATGGTGATCGTGCCGTCCAACTGGCTCCGCACCAGGTCCCGGACGATCGACAGACCGAGGCTCTCGCTGGCGTCGATGTCGAACCCGTCGGGCAGTCCCGAGCCGTTGTCGATGACCTGAAGGGTCAGGCGGACCGCGTCGCTGGCCAGGTGGACGCGGATGTGGCCCAGGCCCGGCGCCCCGGCGGTCCCGTCCCGGGGCGCCGGGCCGCTGGCCCCCGCAGGACCGGCCTCGTCATCCGCACCGAGCTCGGGAAAGGCGTGCTCGACCGCGTTCTGCAGGAGTTCGGCCAGCACCACGGCCAGAGGCGTCGCCACCTCGGCCGGCACCTCACCGAGCTCGCCGGTGACCTCGAAGGTCAGGCCTCGGGCGACGACCACCGAGTCCTCCGCCATCCGGATCAACGAGGTGACGATCTCGTCGAAAGGGACCTGGTCACTGGGCTCACGGGAGAGGATCTCGTGCACGATGGCGATCGACCGCACCCGGCGCTCCGCCTCGAAGAGCGCCACCCGACCACCCCCGGGAGGCAGACGTCGCGCCTGGAGCCGCAGGAGGGCCGAGATGGTCTGCAGGTTGTTCTTGACCCGGTGATGGACCTCGCGGATGGCGGCGTCCTTGGAGAGCAGGAGCCGGTCGAGCCGGCGGACGTCGGTCACGTCGCGCAGCAGCACCAGGCACCCGGTGACCTCGCCGCCGGCCACCAGGGGGATGCAGTGGAGCAGCACGGTCACATCCGGCCGTCGCTCCACCTCCTCGACCACCGGGAGTGCCGACGCCAGGGCCCACTCGATGGCCGACTCCTCGATCCCGAGGTCGGCGAGCCGTCGCCCCTCCGTCTGGGAGTACATGCCCATCCGGTGCAGTGCGTTGGTGGCGTTTGGTGACGCGTAGCGGACACGGCCCTCCTCGTCCACCAGGACCACCCCGTCCCCGACCCTCGGAGCCTCCTCGGTGGCGACTTCTTCGCTCGGGAACGGGAACGTGGACTCGGCCAGCATGGTGGCGAAGCGGTCGAAGAGGTCCCGGTAGGTCCGCTCCAGGTGGCCCGGACGCCGTCCCGTCCCGGTGGCCAGGCGGGCGAGGACGGCGACGGTGGTGCCCTGGCAGCGCACGGGGATGCAGTGGAGGCGGACCGGCTCGTCCCCCGGCTCGAGGGTGACCTCGCCGCGGGTGACCTCCCCCGACTGCACGGCGTAGACGGCGAGCGGCCAGTCGGCGGCGGCCACGGTCTGGCCCACCAGGTCGTGCTGAATCACGGTGGCGCTGTTGGACGGTCGCATCTGGCCCAGCACCACCAGCTCGGTCGCCTCTCCGGGATGGTCGACGGAAAGGTGGGCCGCGGGGGCCATGGGCGCCAGCAGGACCAGGTCGGAGAAGGAGAGATCGGCGAGGATCCCCCAGGTGCCGAGCAGGCGTTGCAGGTGCCCGAGCTGCACCTCGTCGAGGTTGGTTCGCTCGAAGGCGAGCTCCGCCGGGGTGGCCACCGCTCAGCTGCCGGCCGGTCGGGCCACAGGCACGTCGTATGGACGCCGGTCCCGGAACCCCCGCAGGTCGGTGACCCCGGCCCCGGCCAGCAGGGCGCGCAGGTCGTCGGCCCGGTCGGCCACGTCGGGGAGCACGTGGGCGTCCGACGCCGTGGTCAGAGGGACGCCTCGGTCGACGAAGCGCTTGAGCAGGGGCGGCGCCGGGTACTCCTCCCCCACCGGCTTCCTCCATCCTGCCGAGGAGAGCTCGGCGGCCATGCCGGATCGAACGGCGGCCTCGGCGATCCGGTCGTACAACTCGTCGGGCACCGCCGGCACCCGGCCGGCGATCTTGACCAGGTCGGGATGGGCGAACACGTCACAGACCCCCGATGCTCCCAACTCCTCCATGGCCCCCGTGTACTCCTCCCACACGGCATCGATGTCGCGGACATCCCATTCGGCCAGCACCAGCGGGTCGTTGAGCACGTCGAACCGCCAGGTCCCCAGCCAGTGGACCGAGCCCAGGAGGACGTCGAAGGGGTAGCCGGCGAGCAGGCCGGCCACCTGGTCCATGCGGTCCTTGTAGTAGTCGACCTCCAGTCCCAGCACCACCGGGAGGCCTTCCGCCTTCACTGCCTGGACGACTTCCACATAGGCGTCGAGGTCGACCCGCGCGTGGTGGTCCCAGTAGGCGGCCATGCCCGGGCGCAGGGCCTCGCCCGGGAGGTCGTCCCAGAACCCACCCAGCAGGTCCTTGGCCTGGGTGAACCGGAAGAGATGCTCGGTGACCGCGATTTCGGAGACCCCGGCGGCCATGGCGCGCTCGCAGTAGACGGCCACCTGTTCGACGGTGGCCTCGGCGTCGCTCTGCGAGTGTGGCCAGAGATGGAGGTGGTAGTCCAGCACCGCCCGGCCCCTACCAGGCCCGCCGGATCAGGGTGACCCCGTCGCGCACGGTGGTCTGCACGGCCACCACCCGCGGATCGACGGCCAGGAAGTCGTTGAACGCCCGGAGGGCGACGGTGTCCTCGGTGGTGTCGGACGGGTCGAGGATCCGGCCGCTCCACAGGGTGTTGTCGGCGGCGATCAGGCCGCGGGGGGCGAGCTTGGGGAGCACGGCCTCGAAGTAGTGGCGGTAGCCGGCCTTGTCGGCGTCGATGAAGACCAGGTCGAAGGGACCCGGGAGCGTCGCCACGGTCTCGATGGCCGGCCCGACCACCACGTCGATGCGGTCGGCGTACGGGCTGGCGGCGATGTGGCGGCGGGCGAAGGTGGCGTGCACCTCTGAGATCTCGCAGGTGGTGATCCGGCCACCCGGGGCCAGCCCGGGCGCCATCGCCAGGGCGGAGTACCCGCCGAACGTCCCGATCTCGAGGACGGACCGGGCCCCGAGCGCGAACACGAGCAGCTCGAGGAACCGGCCCTCGATGCGGCCGACCATCATTCCGGGAGCGGGAAGGGTGGCCCGCAGGTCGGCAGCCAGCTCGTCGAGGTGGGGCGGTGGGGCGGTGGTGTGCTCCTCGGCGTAGGCCTCGAGTCGAGGGTCGACGATGTCGGTCACGGGTGCATCGTACGACAGGCGGCGCCCCCCTCCGGTGGCGTCGGCGGGCTACCCCCAGATCTGCTCGCCCAACCGGACCAGGCCGGTGAGGTCGAAGATGTCGGTCTCGAAGAACGGCACCGTGGCGAGCACGTCGGGCGCCACCGAGAGCGTGGAGCGCTCCTCCATCTCACGGAGGGCCACCACCTGGAAATTGAGATAGCTGTCGGCCACCTCGGAGAGGACCCGGGCGATCTGGGTGGGGTCACCGATGGCCGCATCGGCGGCGGCCAGCTCGGGGGCCAGCAGCGACGCGAATCGGTCGGCCTGCTCCTTCATCGCCTCGGCCACGACCCCGCCGTCGGCGCCCCGGAGGTAGTCGGGGAGCACCTTGTTCAGCACGATGGCGCCCAGATGGAGCCGCCGGGCGGTCAGCTGCTCGGCGAAGAACTCCGCCTCCCGGAGGGGCACCGCCTCGAGGGTCGACACCACGACGAACGTGGTGCGGCGGTCCGAGAGCAGTCGCCCCACCGCGTCGGAACGCTCGACGAAGCCGTCGTACATCGACTGGAACAGGATGAAGAATTCGGAGATGTCGGCGAGGAACTCGGTACCGAGGATCCGGTCGGCGATCGAGTAGAAGGGTTTGGTGGCCACGTTGACCAGCCGCGACCGGTAGGGCACGATCAGCCAGCGCAGCAGCCGCGAAGAGAAGAAGTCGGCCATCCGCTGGGGGGCGTCGAGGAAGTCGAGGGCGTTCCTGGTCGGCGGGGTGTCCACCACGATCAGGTCGTAGTCGCTCTCGGAGTGGATCTCGTAGAGCCGCTCCATGGCGATGTAGTCGTGGCTCTGGACGAACCTCCCCGAGATGTTCTGGTAGAGGGGGTTGGCCAGGATCTCGTCCCGGGTCTGGCGGTCCGGCGCATGGCGGCGGATGAGGGCGTCCCACGACTCCTTGGTGTCCAGCATCGCCGCCCAGAGCTGGCCCCGAGGCTTGAGCCCGGCGGCGCGGAACGCGGAGCCGGGGACCCGGTGCTCGGTGTTGCCGATGCCGTCGAGGCCCAGGGCGTTGGCCAGGCGTTTGGCCGGATCGACGGTGAGCACCAGGACCTTGCTGCCGTGGCGGACCGCGGCCATCACCGCAGCGGCGGCAGCGGTGGTGGTCTTGCCCACCCCTCCGGGGCCACAGGCCACGACGATCTCCTTGGTGGCGAGGAGCCCGTCCATCGACCCGTGGCGGCCGGCCGGCGCGATGGCACCGCCCGTGGGTCCGGGCGCGCCCTCGGCACGGTCGCCCCGGTCCCTGCGCCCGGAGCGGGTCGCCATCAGTACCCGAGTTCCTCGCCCAGCGAGGCCGCCACCTGCCGGGTGGTCCGCAGGCCGTGGGACCGGGTGAACAGGTAGGGGAGGTAGAGCATGGGGACGGTCGGGTCGATGCCCTGCCGGAGCCGGTCCAGGTGGGTGGAGCGGGTCCGGCGCATGGTCACGGCCAGCCGTGCGGCGTCGAGCACCGGGGCGGCGTCGCCGTCGACCAGCTCGTCCAGCAGGGCCAACGGCCCTGGCGAGGCCAGGGCGTCGAACACCGCTTCCTCCTGCCGGCCGAACAGCTCGGGGAGAACCCGGTTCACCACCACCGCAGCGAGCTGCACGGTGGTCTCCTCGCTGATCCGCACGGCCAGCTCGATGGTCTCGTTCACCGGCATCTCCTCGGGGGTGCAGACCGCCACCAGCCCGGTGGCGCGGGCGTCGGAGAGGATGTCGAGCATCCAGTCGGTCTGGGATCGGATGAGGCCAACCTTGACCAGGTTGTTGATGGCCTGGGGGGCGGCCAACTGCCCGACGATGTGGCCCGACGCCGGGGCGTCCACCACGACGAGGTCGTAGTTGCGTTCCCGCACCTCGTAACAGAGCTTGCCCACGGTCAGGATCTCCCTCACCCCGGGCGCCGCGGTGGCCACGAAGTCGAAGGCCTTGGCCAGGGGGCCGATGCGCCCGACGACCGGAATGTGCAACTGGAGCTTGAGGTACTCGCGCAGGGACGCCTCGGTGTCCATGGTCATGGCGAAGAGCCCGGGGAGGATCTCCCTCTCGTTGAAGCCAGTGGGTGGCGCCTCGTAGAAGCCGGCCACGTCGCCCTTGGCGTCCACCTCGCACACCAGGACCCGCTTCCCGCGCAGCGAGGCGAAGAGCGCCAGCGCCGAGGCCACCGTGGTCTTGCCGACGCCTCCCTTGCCGGTGACGAAGACCAGCTTGAGGTCGAGGAGCGAGCCCACCGGGTCGTCGCCACCGGTCACTGTCGAGTGCCGGGCCACGGGGCCGGGCGGACCCAGGTCAGGAGATCCCGAAACCGACCCGGCGATCGGAGACCGGCGGATCCACCTCGACGTAGGCCACCTTGCCCACGGGCACACCGACCTGGCGGCCCTTGCGGTCGGTCAGCCACAGAATGGTGCCGTCCTCGGCCAGCGCCGCCTCGATGTCGGCCAGGACCTTGTTGCGGTCGGCATCGTCGGGCAACTCGATGTCGAGCTCCTTCATCGACTGCACGATCCCGATACGCACGTCCACCTGGCACGCTCCTCTCAGTCTCCCGACAGGTCTGCCGGCTGCCACCGACGATACAAGGTCCGGGGAGGCCGGCGTCCCCCCGTCGTACCCATGGGGGACAATGGGCTCATGGACGGAGCGGAGTGGGAGGCGGGGCGGGGACCGGCGCCGGTGAGCTCGGCGCGCGAGAACGAGAGGAACCGTCGGTGGGCGGCGACCATGGCCGGCCACGGCGGTCCGGGGATCACCTTCGCCCACGCCGACAGCCGCACCGCCGCCGCACCGGGCGGCCCACTCCCGGGGATAGACCGCGAAGCCCGCGAAGCTCGCGAGGCAACACAGTTGGCTCCCGGTGCCACGAGGGGGACGGGGAGTGGCAACCGCCTGCTTCCCGAGGGGCCCGATCCGTGGCGGACCTGCTTCGAGCGCGACCGGGACCGCATCCTCCACGCCACCGCCTTCCGCCGGCTGGCCGGGAAGACCCAGGTGTTCGTCTTCCCCGACGACCACCAGCGCACCCGACTGACCCACGCGCTCGAGGTGGCCCAGGTGGCCACGGGCATCGCCCGGGCCTGCTCCCTCAACGTGGCGCTGGCCGAGGCCATCGCCCTCGGCCACGACTGCGGCCACGGCCCGGGCGGCCACGCCAGCGAGGACGCCCTCTCCCCCTACCTCGACGGCGGGTTCGACCACGCTCCCTGGGGGGCGGACGTGTCCCTCGCACCCCTCAACCTCTGTGCCGAGACCCTCGACGGCATCCGCAACCACTCGTGGTCACGCCCGGCGCCGGTCACGCCCGAGGGGGAGGTGGTGAGCTGGGCCGACCGGATCGCCTACGTCTGCCACGACTTCGAGGACGCGGTGAAGAGCGGCATCGTGACCCCGAGTGCGCTACCCGCGCTGGTGCGCGAACGGTGCGGTGACCGTCGGGGACGACAGCTCGGCACCTTCATCGACGCCATGGTGGCCACGATCCTCGAGACCGGTCGGATCGGCATGGCCGACGCTCAGGCCGAGGCCCTGGCCTCCTTCCGGGCCAGCAACTACGAGCACATCTACCTCCGGCCGAGCTCGGTAGCCCAGGGGCGGTCGGTGGTTTCGGTCCTCCAGGCCCTGGTCGACCACTTCAGCGACCGGCCCAACCTCATCCCCGACGGCGGTGAGGGGGTTGCGGACCTGACCGGAGGGGAGCCGCTGGCCGTGCGCGCCGCGGTGGCCTACGTTGCCGGGATGACCGACCGATTCGCCTTCAGCCAGGCCGTCGCCTTACTCGACTGGGACCCGGACAAGCTGCCGGCCGGCATCGGGGTCACCGGCCGGCACTGACGGTCGGAGCTCGGCACGGTCAGCACCGACTTCCCACCTCCCGCGGTGACTACCGGTAGAGCGCACGCGGGTCGTCGGTGCGCACGATGTCCTTGCCCAACGGGGCGATGGCCACCGCGGCCAGCTTGAAGTCGGCGATGCCGAGCGGGATGCCGACGATGGTGAGACACAGTGCCACGCCCGTGACGAGGTGGGCGATGGCCATCCACAGGCCGGCCAGAAGGAACCAGAGGACATTGCCGATCACGGATCCGGCGCCGGCATCCGGTTTGGGCACCGTCGTCCGGCCAAAGGGCCAGAGGGTGTAGGCAGCCAGCCGGAACGAGGCGATTCCGAACGGGATGGTGATGATGAGGATGCACATCACCGCGCCGGCGATGGCGTAGCCAACGGCCAGCCAGATTCCGCAGAGCACGAGCCAAAGGATGTTGAGGACGGTCTTCATCGCCGACCAGCTTGCCACCGTGCCCCCGGGGGACCGCACCATCCAGGGACGGGCATCGCTCCGGGCGGCGCCGGGGGCGGCGGTGGCCGAGGGACGGCCGGTAGATTTGCCGGATGCAACCAGCCGACGAGACGAGCCGTGCCCTCCCGCCGCCCCGCACGGTCCGCAAGACCCGTCGGCCGAGCAGGTCGGAGCGGATGGCCAGGGGGAAGGCCGCCCGTCACGTGGCACGTCGCTCGGCCCACGGGCGCTGGGAGCCGTCAGCAGCGCGGCCCGATCCGGTCGCCCTCCTCGAGGAGCAGGCGGCCAGCAGGGTGCCCGAGCTGGTGCCGATCAGGTACGGCCGCATGCTGGTATCACCCTTCACCTTCTACCGGGGCGCCGCCCTCCTCATGGCCTCCGACCTGTCCGACACCCCAGACTCGGGGATCACCGTTCAGTGCTGCGGCGACGCCCACCTTTCCAACTTCGGCGTGTTCGGCTCACCCGAACGCCAGCTCATGTTCGACATCAACGACTTCGACGAGACACTGCCGGGGCCGTGGGAGTGGGACGTGAAGCGCCTGGCCGCCAGCTTCGAGGTCGCAGGGCGCGACCGCGGTTTCTCGCGGTCCGACCGGCACGCCGTGGTGGTCGCCTGTGCGCGCGCCTACCGCGAGGGGATGCGGTCGGCCGCAAAATTGGGCACGCTCGACGTGTGGTATTCGCACATGGAGATCGGGCGGATGCTCGAGTGGATCCGTACCGAGGATCAGGATGAGCGGCTCGGCAAGAAGGAGGCCCGGCAGGCCGTGATGGACGTGTCCAAGGCCCGGACCCGAGACAGCCTGCGGGCATTCCGGAAGCTCACCCGGCCGGTCGACGGCCGCATCCGCTTCGTGAAGGACCCGCCGCTCATCGTCCCGATCGAGGACCTGGTCCTCTCGGAGAAGGTCCGGCACCAGACCGAGCGGTCGTTGCGCAAGCTGATCAAGAAGTACCGCCGGACGCTGGCCGACGAGCACCACCCGCTGGAGGAGTTCCGCTACGTCCACATGGCCCGCAAGGTGGTCGGCGTCGGGAGCGTTGGCACCCGGGCGTGGGTCTTCCTCATGATGGGCGTGGACGAGGGGGATCCCCTCATCCTCCAGGCCAAGGAGGCCCAGCCCTCGGTCCTCGAGCGCTTCGCCGGCACCAGCGCCTACGACAACCACGGCCAGCGGGTGGTCGTGGGCCAACGCCTCATGCAGACGGCGAGCGACATCTTCCTCGGTTGGCAGCGGGCCAAGGACATCGACGGGCAGACCCGCGACTACTACATCCGCCAGCTCCACGACTGGAAGGGCTCCGCCCACGTCGACACCCTGCGGGTGCACGGGGCCACCCGGTACGCCCGGATGTGCGGGGCCACCCTGGCACGGGCGCACGCCCGCTCCGGCGACTGGATCGCCATCGCCGCCTACCTGGGGAAGGGCGACCGCTTCGACGAGGCCGTCGCCGAATTCTCGGCGGCGTACGCCGACCAGAACGAGCGGGACTACGAGGCACTGGTCCGAGCGGTGCGGTCGGGGAGGGTCTCGGCGCAGACCGGCCTATGACCCCGGGTGGCGGAGGGCGGTGGGGCGCGGTCCCCTCGTCGGCACGGCGGCGCCGACGACCGGGGGTCCGCCGTAGGATCGGAGCTGGCCGAGACCGAGGGTCCGGCCGGGGAGGTCAGCCATGGTCACCGACGTTTCGAACAGGACCGGCTCGGATCGGACCGGCTCGGGCCGCACAGGGTCGACAGGTGCGCACACGGCAGAGGGAGGCCGGGCGGCGCCGGTCCCACCCGCCCGGGGCAGTGCTGCCGAGGTACTGGCACCGTTCCTCAGGATCGTCGTGGGCACCGGCGTGCCCGTGCGGTTCGAGTTCTGGGACGGCAGCGGCGCCGGTCCGACCGACGGGATCGGCACGCTGCACGTCCGGTCGGTGGATGCGGTGCGGCGCATCCTGTGGGCACCCGGTGAGCTCGGCGTGGCGCGTGCGTTCGTCTCCGGCGATCTCACCGTCGAGGGCGACCTCTACGCCCTGTTGAAGGTCCTCCACGACGCCTCGCCACGCGACCTGCGCCAGTTGGGCCTGCGGACCCTACCCACCATGGCCGAGGCCGCACGCCGGCTGGGTGCCCTCGGGCCACCCCTCCCGGCGCCGGCGGAGGAGTGCCGGCCGGCCGGCCGGCTGCACTCGCCGGCGCGTGACGCACGGGCCATCAGTCACCATTACGACGTGGGCAACGATTTCTACCGGTTGGTGCTGGGTCCGAGCATGACCTACTCGTGCGCCCGGTTCGTGACTGCCGGCACCACCCTCGAGGAGGCCCAGTCGGCCAAGTACGAGCTGATCTGCCGGAAGCTGGGGATCGACGAGCGGCCCGGCGCCCGGCTGCTCGACGTGGGATGCGGGTGGGGCTCGATGGCCATCCACGCCGCCCGCCACCACCAGGCCTCGGTGGTCGGGGTGGCGCTCAGCCACGAGCAGGTCGACGAAGCCAGGCGACGGGTCGCCGAGGCCGGTCTCGACGATCGGGTCGAGATCCGGTTACAGGACTACCGTGACCTGCACGGCGAGGAATTCGACGCCATCTCGTCCATCGGGATGTTCGAGCATGTCGGCAGCAGGCCGATGACGAGGTACTTCGAGACGTTGCGCCGGCTGCTGGCGCCCACCGGGCGCCTCCTCAACCACGCCATCTCCAAGCCGGGCAGCTCGGTGCTGGGGAGGCGGTCCTTCGTCGGGCGGTACGTGTTCCCCGACGGCGAGCTCCTCGACGTGGCCGAGGTGGTCAGCGCCATGCAGCGCACCGGTTTCGAGGTGCGCGACGTCGAGTCGCTGCGGGAGCACTACTCACGGACGCTGCACCACTGGGTGGCCAACCTCGAGGGCCACTGGGACGAGGCGGTGGGACTGGTCGGTCTCCCACGGGCCAACATCTGGCGTCTCTACATGGCGGCGTCGGCCAACGGGTTCGACGACGGGGGCCTGGCCATCCACCAGGTGCTCGGCGTCGTCCCCGCACCCGGGGGCCGCAGCGGGATGCCCACGACCCGGGCCGCATGGGGCTGAGCGCCGCAGGGCAGCTAACGGACGGTGAGCTCCTTGCGGTAGACGCGGGCCGGGCCGAGCTCGACGATCGAGCCGGCCAGTCGGTCGAAGACGTCGGCGATCTCGGTGGACGGCCCGGCCACCAGCACCGGCACTCCCTCGTCCCCCCCCTGACGGAGGGCCGGGACCAGGGGCACCTGGCCGAGGAGGGGCACACCCAGCTCGTCGGCGAGCTGGCGGCCGCCGCCGGCGCCGAACAGCTCGTACCGGGTCCCGTCGTCGCCGATGAACCAGCTCATGTTCTCGATCACGCCGCGCACGGCCAGCTTCAGCTTGCGGGCCGCATAGGCGGAGCGCTGGGCCACCCGCTCGGCCGCCGGTTGGGGAGTGGTCACCACGTACACCTCGGTCTTGGGCAGGTACTGGCCGAGGGACAGGGTTACGTCACCGGTGCCCGGGGGCATGTCGATCAGCAGGAAGTCGGGCTCGCCCCAGTAGGCGTCGACCAGAAACTGCTCCAGGGCCTTGTGGAGCATGGGCCCTCGCCAGATCACCGGCGTGTCGTCGGGTACGAAGTAGCCCATCGAGAGGCAGCGCACCCCGTTGGCGGAGGGGGGCACCACCAGGTCGCCGATGATGAGCGGATCGTTGGTGATGCCCAACATCTTCGGGACGGAGAAGCCGTAGACGTCGGCGTCCAGGATCCCCACGTCGTGCCCCATCCGGGCCAGCGCCACGGCCAGGTTGACCGTGACCGACGACTTGCCGACGCCGCCCTTCCCCGACGAGATCCCGAGGATCCTGGTCTTGGAACGCGGCAGCATGAACCGGTTGGGGCGGCCCTCCTCGTGGCCGAGCTGGCCCCCGTGACCATGGCCGTGCTCGTCGGCGGCGTGCTGGATCCCGCCGTCGACCGCCTCGCCGCGCAGCAGCATCCGGAGGCGGGCCCGGGGCTCCTCCTCCATCACCACGGTCTCGACCGTGACCTCTTCGACCCCGGGGAGCAGGCCGACCGCGTCGCGCACCCGGCCGCTCAACTCGTCCACCCGGGGGTAGTGCGCCACCGGCAGGGCTACCTCGACCGCCACCCGCTTGCGCTTCACCCGGACCGGGCCGACCATGCCCAGCTCACCCAGCGGACGGCGCAACTCGGGATCCACCGCGGCGGCGACTGCCGCGGTGACCTGGGACTCGTCGATGGGCATACAGGAGCTCCTCGGGGGAATTCGGTGTCACCGGTAGACTAGGGGACGTGCACGCGGACTCGGACAGGGGACCGTCCGCCCCGGACGACCGGGTGGAGGTCGGCCCGGCGGCCGGCGAACCGGGCACGGCCGAGTCTGACAGCCACTTCTCGGCGGCGGTGACGGCGGTGACGGCGGCCTTCGGTGACCCGACCCGCCGGGAGATCTACCTGTTCGTCCGGTCCAACCCGGGAGCCACGGCCTCCGAGGTGGCGGCCCGCTTCGGGCTCCACCCCAACGTCGCCCGTCACCATCTCGAACGCCTGGCCACCGGGGGGTACGTGGAGGTGACCATGGAGCGGGCTGCCGGAAGCGGTGCCGGCCGGCCCTCCAAGCGGTTCCGGGCCATCGGCAACGACCCCACCCTCGACCTCCTCACCCGGCGGGACGACCTGTTGGTCCTGCTGCTGCAGGAGGCGCTCCAGCTGCTCGGTCCGGTGGCGGCCGAGGTCATGGCCGAACGGGTCGGCGAGGAGTACGGCCGGACCCTGGCCGGCCAGATGTCGCCCGGCGACAGCCAGCGCTCGCTGCGAACCGCCATGCACGCTATCGCCGACACACTCACCGCCCACGGGTTCGCGGCCCGGGCCGAGGACCACGGGTCCACCACGACCGTGGTGGCCGACAACTGCCCGTTCGGGAACGCCGCCTCGCAGTACCCCGTTCTGTGCGCTGTGGACCGGGGCATGGTCAAGGGACTGCTGGCCGGCCTGTGCGGCGAGGACGCCGGAGGCGCCGTACCGGTCGTGCTGTCGTCGTCCCGGGCCCGTGGTGACGACGCCTGCGCCGCAGTCGTCTGACCCGGCGGACCGGACGGTGGCGCGCCACTACCTCGATCACGCCTCGACCACGCCCCTGCGCCCCGAGGCCCGGGCCGCCATGTCCGAGTGGGACGCGGCGGGGGTCACCGCCGACCCGGGGCGCGTCCACACCGAGGGGCGGATCGTCCGCGCCGCCCTGGAGGAGGCTCGGGAACAAGTGGCGGCCCTGTTCGGGGTCCGGCCGCGCCAGGTGGTGCTGACCTCGGGTGGGACCGAGGCGGTCAACGCGGCGGCGTGGGGGGTCCTGCGTGGCGACCCGGGCCCCGTGGCCTGTGCGTCGGTGGAGCACTCGGCGGTGCGGGACTCCTCGGTCCGATTGGCCGAGCTGGTCCCCGTGCCCGTCGACACCCTGGGGCGGATCGAGGTTGCCGCGGTCGAGGCAGCCATCGGCCGGAGCCGCTCGCAGCACGGCCGGGCCCCGGCCCTCGTGCACTGCCAGTGGGCCAACCACGAGGTCGGCACGGTCCAGCCCGTTGCCGCGGTCGTCGAGCACTGCCGGCAGAGCGGGATCCCCGTCCACGTTGACGCAGCGGCCGCGGCCGGCCACCTGCCGGTGGATCTGGGAGCGCTCGACGCCGACCTGGTGTCGGTGTCCGCCCACAAGCTCGGCGGGCCGGTCGGCATCGGGGCGCTGGTCATCCGCCGGGGGCTGCGGATCGAGCCCTTCGTGGTCGGCGGCGCGCAGGAGCGGGCCCGGCGGGCCGGCCTCGAGAACGTCGCCGCTGCCGTCGGCTTCGGGGCTGCCGCCGCGCTGCTGTCCGAACCGGGTCGTCTGGACGACGAGTCCGCCGAGGCCCGGGACCTGACCGACCGACTGGGGCGGGCGGCCACCGCGGTGTCCGACGTGGAGCGCCTCGGCGACCCCGACGGCCGAGTGCCCCACATCACCTGCGTCGGCATCGGCGGAGTCGAGGCCGAACCGGTGCTGCTCGGCCTGGATCAGTCCGGCGTGGCCGCCCACTCCGGATCATCGTGCTCGTCCGAGGAACTCGAACCCTCCCCCGTGCTGGAAGCCATGGGCGTGGACGCCGACCGCTCGCTGCGGCTCTCGGTCGGGTGGTCGACCACGGCCGCGGACGTCGACGCGTTCGAGGCGGCCTTCGCCGGCGTGGTGGGACGGCTGCGGGCGCTGCGGGGCTGAGGGAACTTGGGGGGACGCATTAGCGTCGGGCCATGCGCTCCATCGTCTGCCGGGAACTCGGTCCGCTAGACACCCTGGTCGTGGAGGAGCACCCCACCCCGGAGCCCGACGAGGGTCAGGTCGTGGTCGACGTGCGCGCCGCCGGTGTCAACTTCGTCGACGGCCTGATCTGCCAGGGGCGCTACCAGTTGAAGCCTCCCACCCCCTTCGTGCCGGGAAGCGAGGTGGCCGGCGAGGTCTCCGCCGTCGGGCCGGGCGTGTCGGGCGTCGCCGTTGGCGACCGGGTCATCGTCTTCACCGGGCTCGGCGGCTTCGCCGAGCAAGTGGCGGTGCCGGCACTCTCGCTGGTGGAGATGCCCTCGGCCATCGACTTCGGACAGGCCGCGGCCCTGATCCAGAGCTACTGCACCATGCTGTTCGCCCTGACCCGGCGGACCTCGCTGGCTCCCGGCGAGTGGGTGCTGGTGCTCGGGGCCGGGGGTGGGGTGGGCCTGGCCGCCACCGACATCGCCACCGCACTCGGCGGGCGGGTGATCGCCGCCGCCTCGACCCCAGACCGACTGGAGGCGGCGGGGGCCGTCGGGGCGGTGGCCACCATCGCCTACGAGGAGGAGGACCTGAAGGTGCGGGCCCGCGAGCTCTCCGGCGGCGGGGTCGACGTGGTAGTCGACCCGGTGGGTGGTCACCACAGCGAGCCGGCCCTGCGGGCCACGAGGCACCTCGGCCGGTTCTGCGTCATCGGGTTCGCCTCCGGCCCGATCGCCTCCATCCCGCTCAACCAGGTGCTCCTCAACAACCGGACGGTCGTCGGAGTGGACTGGGGCGGGTGGGCGTTCAAGGACCCGCTCGGCAACCGCGAGTTGATCGCCGAGCTGATGTCCCTCATCGGCGGCGGCCGCCTCCACCCCTCGGTGCCGACCGGCTACCCCATCGAGGAGGCCGCTGCGGTGATGACCGGGCTGATCGACCGCTCGATCAGCGGCAAGGCCGTGCTGGTCCCCTGAGCGGGATCGGGCCGCCACCCCGGTTCGCCGGTCCCACGCCGAAGCGCCCTCAGCCGGCCGGGACCTGCGACGGGAGTGGCACCCCCGCCTTCTGATAGGCCAGGCGCAGCTCCGGCGCCGCCTGCTGGAGCACCCCCGTCGGCGGGCCGTCGGACAGGAACTGCCCATACTGGACCACCGCGTCGGCGGCGTCGCCGTCCTGCTGCAGGAGGACGGTGCCCAGGTAGAGGTGCGCGGCGTAGTCGGTGGGGTCGAGCCCGACGGCGCGGTTCAGCCTGGCCCGCCCGTCGCTGATCAGCGAGGCGCTGCTCCCCTGTCGCCCGGTTTCGTACTCGAGCCACCCGAGCTGGGCCATTGCGACCTCGTTCTCCGGGTGGGTGTCGAGGACCGACTGGTAGAGCTTGGCGGCCTGGCCGAGCTCTCCCTGGTTCTCGAGGGACGCCGCCTGGGCGAGCGTCTCCTCGATCTGCTGGGACTGGCTCAGGCTGATGCTGCCGGTCGCCGTCTGCCCGGGCAGCCGGTTCGAAGCAAAGAGGGAGACGGCGAGGACGAGGGCGGCGGCGAAGGCGGCGACGGCTCCGCCGAGGAACCACCAGCTCCGCCGGCTCCGTCCGGACCGGCGCAGGTCACCGGGGGGCGCCGGCGAGTCGCCGGGATCACCACCCGGCGGCACCCCCGGCCCGCTGCCCGCCCGGTCGGCCTCCGGCGCCGGAGGCAGTCCCTCCGCCACCATCACCGCGCTGGGCCCCGGCCCGGCGCTGCGGACCTCGTCGAGACGGGCCTCCACCGCCGACAGCCGGACCATGTCACGCTGTCGGAGGGCGAGGTAGTCCTTGTCGGAGAGGTCACCGGCCAGGTACTCGGCATCGGCGTCGGCCAGCGAGTGGGTGAGGAACCGCTGGTGCTCCGCGAGCACCGCCGGGTCGGCCCCGAGCGACGAGCCGGCGCCCGGTGCGTCCGCCCGCACCGCCGGCCGCCGTCGGACCAGGACAGCCACCAGCGCGGTGACGGCGACAAGACCGCCGGCAACCGGCAGCAGCCACACCAGCAGCGTCCAGCCGCTGGCCGGCGGGTCGAGGACGATCGACGAGCCGTAGCGGGCCACCAGGTAGTCCTCGATCTGCTGGTCGGTCCGCCCCTCCGCCACCAGCTCCCGCACCGTGGCCCGCACGGTGACCGCGGTCTGGGCGGTGGAGTCGGCCACCGAGAGGTCCTCGCAGCTCGGACAGCGGATCACCGACTCGATGTCGTGTGCACGCTGGGTGGCGGTGGGTGGCGAGGAGTCGAGCACACCGCTGCCGACGACCAGGGCCGCCACCAGCACCACGCCGAGCAGCGTCCACAGCGGGAACCGGCGACGACTCATGCTCCCGACGCCTTGGCCCTGGCGATGATCTGGTCGAGATCGGACGCGGTGACCGGGGCGACCAGGTAGGCGACCACCCGTCCGTCGGGGGCCACGACGAAGGTCGACGGCGGTGCCCGGACCCCGAACGTCAATGCCAAGCGGCCGTCGGGATCGGCCAGGGTTGGCCAGGTGGCGCCGAGGGTCGCCTGGTAGGTGCGGGCAGCGGGAGCGGTGTCGTCGAACACGACGCTGAGCATGGTGGCGTCACCGGTCTGCTGGTGCTGGTACTGGAACTTCACCAGCTCGGGACCCTCCTGCTGGCACGGCTCGCACCAGCTGGCGAAGAAGTTGAGCACCACGTACCGGTCGGGCGGGGTGGGCAGCGAGTACGCCGCGCCGGAGAGGGTCGGCCCCGACACGGCCGGGACCGACCTGCCCACCAGCGGGCTCTGGACCTCGGCGACGGTGGCCGGCGGACGGGTGGCCAGCACGGCGACCAGGCCGGCGGCGATGACCAGCACGCCGATGGCGACCCAGCGGGCCGTGTGCCGCACCGGCACCTCGGACCCCGGTCCGGTGGGGACGGTCACGAGGGCTCGCCCGCCCCGACCGGCAGCGGATCGGCCTTCGTTCCCGACGGCTCGACGGTGCCGTCCCCCGGCCCGTCATCGGCGACGACCGGCCCGGCCACGTCGGCGACCGGCGCCGACACCGGATCGGTGGGACGCCGGCGTCGGCCGGGGATGGCCGAGAGGACCGAGCCGATCACGATGAGCGTCCCGCCGGTCCACAGCCAGGCGACCAGTGGCTGGACCACCACCTCGAACTGCCAGGTGGTGCCCTTGCCCGGGATGTCGGCGATCGTCAGGTAGACGTCATGGGTCCAGCTCGAGTCGATGGCTGGGGTGCCCACCGGTTGGGTGTTGGCGCCGAAGGTGGAGACGGCCGGGTGGAACGTGCCTCCCCCGTCGACCCTGAGCGTCGCCCGGAGCTCCGAGTGGGACGGCGAGTTCACCGTCCGGCTGCCCACGAACTCGACGGTGTGGCCGGCGACGGTGGCCGACTGGCCACGGGCCAGCACCACCAGCCCCTCGTGCCGGAACCCGGCGGCGGCGGCCAGTCCGACGGCGATCAGCACCACCCCGATGTGGACGATCATGCCCCCGTTGGCCCGTCCCACCAGGCCCCGCCAACCCGACAGGGCGGACCGGGCCGCCCCGGCTCCGGACCCCCTCGCCGCCCGCCACGCGCCCCGCACGGACAGCACCAGGGCCCGTCCGGCCGACGCCGCCGCGAAGGTGCCGAGCCCGAAGGCCAGCAGGGGCTCCACCCCGTGGATGCCGGCCAGCACGCAGACCACCACCACCACCACCCCCAGCGATGCCGGGACGGCCAGCCGGCCCCGCATCACCTCGACAGTGGTCTTGCGCCACGGCAGGGCCGGGGCCACCGCCATCAGGAACAACAGC
>Ga0224558_1000449_pt1 | contig 48312 bp, 38 predicted proteins | sample 714S32024metaG_FD_180682 | JGI IMG/M metagenome (GOLD analysis project Ga0224558, IMG submission 180682) | Peat soil microbial communities from Stordalen Mire, Sweden - 717 S3 20-24 | ecosystem: Environmental > Terrestrial > Soil > Wetlands > Peat | place: Sweden: Norrbotten County, Stordalen... | reverse complement strand
TCCGCTGAAGATCTGGCCCGGTTCTCACGCAGCCTCAACAACCGTCCCCGCAAGACTCTTGGAATCATGAAACCATCGGAGAAGCTCGCCGAACTTCTTGCGCTGACTGGTTGAGCCCGCCGTGACGCTCGTCCGGATGATGGCTGTTGCCGGAGCACGAGGCCCCGGCCATCAACCCTGGGAGACTCGATGCCCGGACCATCGTCAGCCATAGACAGAAGATTGGACAGTTCGACTTGCCCAAGGGCAGGGCGATGCACGCCGACGCCAGTCGAACAAGCTCATGAAGAGCCCCTTCGATTGCTCCGAGGAACTAGCGGCCGGGACGAATGTGCCCGGACTTCACCCGAAGTTCAGGTGGTTCTCGTCACAGAAGGTGGTCTCGAGCTGCGGCTGATGGCATCGCCTGCGCAGGTTGCTCGACTCCTAGAGAGTGTCTCCGAGATGGCCGCTGGCGTTGACCGGGATGGACCGTTGCCGAGCCACGGGCCAGCCGATCGGCGACCTCACCCGGTTCGCACCGATCAGATACTCAGTCGAGTGCGAGTCGTCGTTCAGCGGGGCACGAGCACCGAAGGTGACGCTTCGTGAATGGAGCTGGATCTGCCAACCGACGGTGGGACCGTAGCCAGGGAGGTCGTCGATCCAGAAGCGTGAGCCGAGCGGATCCGTATGGCTCATACGACGCTCGCAACTGCGCCCAGTGGTTCGCCCGGTTCGAGGAACGCTCCGAACGGCCCAGAGGTCGACCAAGCTGGAGTGAGGTTCGTCGGCTGCAGAAGGAGCTCGAGGCTCTGCGTCGATTGGTGACCGGTGAGCAGATCCCGTAGGGCCGATGGGAACGCAGACATGTTGCGACTAGAGCATGCGGTGGATATCGCATGCGGATGCTGTAGAAGGCGAGACCCGCACGCCGAAGCAGGTGCGCAGTGACTTCCCTCTCCCCGGTGCCGACGAATCGCGTGCTAAACGAGTTCGATAGAACGCTGAATGAGGGCGATGCAAAGTACCGACAGCAACTGGGCACGACAAATGCTGCGCCCACCCACGTGGATCCGGAGAGAGCCACTTCCGATTCAACCTCTGCCCCAACCGCCCTTGAGAAAAGCTTGCGGGTAGTCGGGGCAGTCGAGGAACCGCAAGACGTACTGACTGTCGAGACACACCTCATCATCCGAACGGACTCCGGGTGGGAACTTCCCCTGGTGGCATCACCAGCGGCCGTGGCTCCGCTCCTCGGGAAGTCCGATCACGGCGTGCGGAACGACTGCATTGCCGGGCGCATTCCGACCCTCCCACGGGCAAGTGGCAGTGGTGCCCATCACCGGATCCCCGTGGCCCGCCTTCTCGACCAGCTGGGGGTTCCCTACAGGATTGAACCCGTGGGCCCCGGGGGCGACTCGAAAGAGACGATTACCGCCTGAGATCATATCGAGGGACTGCACGGATCGTTGCCATCGCCCAACTGCCGATCCACCGCCCTCAGGAGATGGGGTTGAGGGCGATCTCAGGGAGATTGAGACCAGCCTCGAGCGAGTCGGCCGCCGCCTGAGCCTGAGCGTTTGTGTTCGCTGTGTAAACCCGGAGTGTGATCGCCGGATCAGCGTGGCCAAGACGGTCCGCGACCGTTTTCGGGTTCATCCCGTCGGCGAATAGTTGGGTTGCCGTGTAGTGCCGGAGATCGTGTAACCGGAATGACCAGCGCTCTTCGAATGGCAGATCCTTTGACGTGGCCGTCGGTTTCGTCTTACGCAGTTCGCTGAGGGCCGGTTGCTCCATGCGACGACATAGGCGTTCGAACGATTGAGTCACGGAATCCGGGTGCAGGGGCCGGGCCCCGTCGGGATCTGCGCTGAACACGTACCCCTCTGGAAAAAGACCCACATTTGCGCCTGAGGCATCGATCTCCGCTCGAGCGTATCTGCCTCGCAGAACTGTCATTGCCTGCTCTCCCAGGACCAACCGCCGGGCCTGATGGCTCTTCGGGCCCTTCGTTCCGATCCCATCGGGCGTCTGCCAAATTGATCGGCGAACGTCGATCGCGGCGGCTTGCCAATTGACGTCGCTCCAACGGAGCCCGCAGAGTTCCCCTCGGCGCATGCCCGTGAGTGCCGCGAGCGTCACGATCGTGGCTAGCTCAGGATTCCTAGCCCCGCCACGACCGGCCTCCACGATCAGCGCACGCACCTGCTCCGGCGATGGAACGCTTGTCTCCACGTTGCGTGCCGATGGTGGTGTTGCATCATCGGCGACGTTTCGATCAACCCAGCCCCACTTCCGACCCTGCTTGAGCGCAGCACTAATGATCCTGTGATGGTAGAGAACCGTGCTCGGGCTCAGGCCGCTGGCCAACTGGTCGGCATAGAGCCGATCGAGGTCGTGGGCGGTCAACTTGTCCAGCGGCACGGCACCAAGGGTGGGAAGGATGGCCTTGTCGATTTTCCGCTTGTACTCGTGGAGCGTCTTCGGACTCCTCCCCATCCGGTCGGAATGATCGAGCCATTCGCTCAGGAGAGCCCCCAAAGTCGCCTTGCTGCCTCCGTACTCGCCCCGTTCGACGGCTGCTACCAATGAGGCGAGTTTCCGTTCGGCCGCTCGCTTGCCAGCGCCAGGTTCCTTTCGATTTGCAACGTATGACCGGCTGATCTGCTTCGGCTTGCCGGTGACCGGGTCACGACCGACGAAGACTCGAATCTGCCAGTGCCCGGGTGAGCGCTCTCGCATGGTGCCTGCCATACCGAGACTGTAGGCCATTTGTAGGCCAACCATGCGCAACTTCTCACAAACATGGAGCCTGGGAGGAGAATCGAACTCCTGACCTACGCATTACGAGTGCGTTGCTCTACCGACTGAGCTACCCAGGCGCGGGTGTACAAGCTATCCGAACGAGGAACAGGGCTCCGTCCGACGGCGGGGGGCTCAGTCGAGCATCTCCGACAGCTCGACCATCAAGGCGTCCATCAGGAGCGACTCGTTGGCATTGCGGCCGAGCGCAGCCGATGCCTCGCTGATGGCGTCCACCTGGCGTGCCGCCCGGCGCCGTTCCGAGGCGGTGCCCGGGGAACCCGGCCCGGCGGCCGCCCCGACGGTGTCCACCAGCCGGTCGCGATAGACCTCGGCGAGGGTGGCCAACCCGAACCGGAGGTCATCGGTCCGCCACCGCCGCTCTTCCCGCTTGTGCCGGTCTTCCATCTGCTTGCGGCCCGGGACCCCCTTCGACCCACCGGCCTCGGCCTGCTCCACGAGTGCCGCGATCTCCTGGGCGTGCTGCTCCCGCAGGGGGGCCAGGGCCTCGCCGGCCGAAGCCAGCAGTTCGGAGGCCACCGTGGCGGCCGCTGCGCCGGTTCCGTCCAGTCGGGTGGGCACCGACCGCCACCGCTGTTGGCGTGCTGCGAACCCGGCATCGTTGACCAGCAGGCGGGCCCGGTCGAGGCGCCCACCGGAAGCCGCTGCCACCGACTCGGCCAGAGCCACGTCCACCCCGTGGCCGACGAGCCACCCCGTCATGACCGTCGGCGAGATCGCGTCGAAGGGGATCTGCACGCACCGGCTGACGATGGTGGTCAGGCTGGACGGGAGGTCGTCGGCCACCAGCACGAACACGGTGGACGCAGGGGGCTCCTCGATGGTCTTCAGGAGCGCCGGGGCGGCACGGCCGGCAAGGTGGATGTCATTCACCATCAGGACCTGGCGTGCCGATTCGAGCGGACGCCGCTGGGCGCGCATGGTGATCACCCGGGCCTCGTCGATGTCGAGGGTGGCACCGGAACGCTCCACCGTCACCAGATCGGGATGGCTTCCCGCCAGGGCCCGGCGGCACGAGTTGCATCTCCCGCATCCCCCCGACGGGCAGAGCAGCGCTGCTGCCAGGCCACGCGCCGCGGCCCGCTTGCCCGAACCAGGGGGCCCGTGCAGCAGGTAGGCGTGGACCGGATGACGGGCCGCCGCCATCAGCTGGGCCACCGCTCGGGGCTGGCCCACCACTCCCTCGAAGAGCTCCGGGGTGGGCAGCTCCCCGGTGCCCACCGATCCGCTAGCTCCCATCGGGGCCCTCGGGGCCGACCAGGCGCCCGACGCCGGCCCACACGGCGGCGGCGACCTGCTCCACCGATCCGCTGCCGTCGACCACCAGCCAGGGGGCACCCGACTCTGCGGCAAGGTGGCGGAAGCCTTCGGCCACCCGCTGTTGGAACCCGTCACCCTGCGCTTCGAAGCGGTCGGCACGCGTGCTGCCGCGGCGGTCGCGGGCCACTGCCAGGGAGACGTCGACGAGCACGTTCAGGTCGGGGGCGAGCCCGCCGGTTGCGAAGAGGACCAGTCGGGCCAGCTCCGACCGGTCGAGCCCGCGACCGGACCCTTGATAGGCCAGGGTCGAGGCCGAGAAGCGGTCGCTGACCACCCAGGTCCCGGCGTCGAGCGCCGGCTTCACCACCTCGGCGACGTGCTGGGCCCGGTCGGCGGCCATCAGCAGAGCCTCCGAACGTTCGGCGACCGGTGCCTGGTCGTGGTCGAGCAGCAACTTCCGGAGTGACGCCCCCAGCCCGGTGGCCCCCGGCTCGAATGTCAGGACCGCCCCCAGCCGGTCGGCGAGCAGGGCGGCCTGGGTGGACTTGCCGCAGCCGTCGATCCCCTCCAACGCGATCAACCGACCCCGTGGGCTGCCGGTCACTCTGCGCCGCTGGTGCTCTTCGCCTCGGCGCCGGTGCCGCCGCCACCCGCGACCGTCGCCCCTGGTGCTGCTGCCTTCGTGGCCGCTGGCTTCTTGGCAGGCGCCTTCTTGGCGGTGGCCTTCTTGGCCGGCGCCTTCTTGGCGGTGGCCTTCTTGGCGGCAGCCTTCTTGGCCGGCGCCTTCTTGGCGGCAGCCTTCTTGGCCGGCGCCTTCTTCCGTGTGGACGGGCCGGCCGCCCTGCGGTCGGCCAGCAGCTCCGAGGCCCGCTCCACGGTGAGGTCCTCGACGTCGTCGCCCTGCCGCAAGGAGGCGTTCGTGGTCCCGTCGGTCACATAGGGGCCGAAACGGCCGTCCTTGACCACCATGGTCAGGCCGGTGTCGGGATCGGCCCCCATCTCCCGGAGCGGCCCCTTGGCATTGCGCCCCCGCGTCTTGGGCTGGGCGAACAGGGCCAACGCCTCGTCGACGGTCACGGTGAGGATCTGGTCTTCGGTCAGCAGGCTGCGGGTATCGGTCCCCTTCTTCAGGTAGGGACCGAACTTCCCGTTGTGGGCGACGATCTCCTCGCCGCCCTGGGGGTCGGTCCCCACCACGCGGGGGATCCGCAGGAGCTCGAGTGCCTGCTCGAAGGTGATCGTGGCCGGCAACATCGAAGCGAACAGCGACGACGTCCGCGGCTTCGGGCCCCCCTCGGCCAACTCGCCGAGTTGGATGTAGGGGCCGAACCTCCCGGCCCGTACCTGGACGGGCAGGCCCGTCTCCGGGTCGTTGCCGAGGACGCGGTCGGACGACGGGGCGGCGAGCATCGACTCCGCCCGCTCGACGGTCAACTCGTCGGGGGCCAGTTCCTCGGGGATGGAGACTCGGTCCTCCCCGTGCTGCAGGTAGGGGCCGTAGCGACCCACCCGGGCCACGATCTCCTGCCCGTCGGTGCCCGCCCCGATGGGGATCGAGTTGATCTCCCTGGCGTCGATCTCTCCGAGGTAGGTGCTGACTTCGCGCTTGAGTCCGAGCCCGACCCGCTGCCCGCTGTCCGCTGTCCGCCCCGATCCGTCGTCGCCGCCGCCGCCGCCGCCGACATGCGATCCGTTGCCGTTGCCGTTGCCGTTGCCCGGGCCTGGCGTCCCGAAGTAGAACCGGGTCAGCCAGGGCAGGGCCTCCTCGTCGCCGGAGGCGATGGCGTCGAGGTCGTCCTCCATCGACGCGGTGAACCCGTAGTCCACCAGCTCCGAGAAGTAGCGCTCGAGGAGGCCGACCACCGCGAAGGCGGTAAAGGACGGGACCAGCGCGGTGCCCTTCTTCCAGACGTAGCCGCGGTCGAGGATGGTGGCGATGACGCTGGCGTAGGTGGACGGGCGGCCCACCCCCAGCTCCTCCATCGCCTTGACCAGCGATGCCTCGGTGTAGCGGGCGGGCGGCTGGGTGGCGTGGGATCCCGGCTCGAGGTCGTCGACCGACGCCGGGTCCCCTTCGGCCATCGCCGGCAGGTGGACCTCGCGGTCCGCGAGCTCGGCCTCCGGATCGTCCTCGCCCTCCACGTAGGCCCGGAGGTAGCCCGGGAACTGGATGACCTTGCCCGAGGCGGAGAACTCCGCCTCGCGGGCGACGCCCTCCGGCTCGGACGACACACCGGTCAGCCGCACCTGGGCGTTGGTTCCGGTGGCGTCGGACATCTGGGAGGCGACGGTCCGCTTCCAGATCAGGTCGTAGAGGCGGAACTCGTCGCCCGACAGCGACCGGGCCGCCTGGTCGGGGGTCCGGAAGGTCTCACCGGCCGGCCGGATGGCCTCATGGGCCTCTTGGGCGTTCTTCACCTTGCGCTCGTACCGGCGGGGCTGGGCCGGAACGTACTCCGGCCCGTAGAGCGAACGGGCCTGGGCCCGGGCCGCGTCGAGGGCCTGGCTCGACAGCGTGGTCGAGTCCGTGCGCATGTAGGTGATCCACCCCTCCTCGTACAGGCGCTGGGCCACCTGCATGGCCCGCTTGGAGCTGAACCGGAGCTTGCGACCGGCCTCCTGCTGCAGGGTCGACGTCATGAACGGCGCCGACGGCGAGCGGCGGAACGGCTTGTGGGTCATCGACTTCACGGTGAAGGGGGATCCGGCCAGCCCGACGGCCATCGTGCGGGCCTCGGCTTCGGCCAGCACGACCACCGACTGGGGCGAGGTCAGCGTCCCGGTCTCGTCGAAGTCCCGTCCCGAGGCGAGCGCCTTGCCGTCCACGGCCACCAGGGAAGCGGTGAACGCCCTCGGGGAGCCCTCGGCGACATCGCCACCCTCGGCGGTGAAGGTGGCGTCGATCCCCCACCAGCCAGCCGAACGGAATGCCATCCGGGCCCGCTCGCGCTCGACCACCATGCGGGTGGCCACGCTCTGGACCCGGCCGGCCGACAGGCGGGGCATGATCTTCTTCCACAGGACGGGCGAGACCTCGTAGCCGTAGAGGCGGTCGAGGATGCGCCGGGCTTCCTGGGCATCGACCAGGCGCCGGTCGAGGTCACGCCATTCGAGCACGGCCCGCTCGATGGCCGGGCGGGTGATCTCGTGGAAGACCATCCGCTTCACCGGCACCTTGGGTGCCAGCACCTCGAGGAGGTGCCAGGCGATCGACTCGCCCTCGCGGTCCTCGTCCGAGGCCAGGTAGACCTCGCTGGCCTGCTTGACCAGCTTCTGCAACTTGGCGACCTGGGACTTCTTCTCCGAAGAGACGATGTACAGCGGCTTGAAGCCGTTGTCGACGTCCACCCCCAGACGTGCCCATGCCTCTCCCTTGTAGGCAGCCGGCACCTCGTCGGCCCGCCGGGGGAGGTCCCGGATGTGCCCGATGGAGGACTCCACCACGTAGCCCGGGCCGAGCAGTCCGGCGATCGTCTTGGCCTTGGCCGGCGACTCCACGATGACCAGCGGTCGGAGGCCACCCCGGGGGCGCGGGCCCCCAGGGGCACCGTTGCCGGCGTCGGTGTCCAGGGACGTCTCTGTCAGGTTGGTGGTTGCCATGGCTGTGGCCAAGGGTGAACGGTGGGGAGAGCTGTTGTCAACCCCGCAGACAGGCCACCAGGGTCTCAAGGCCCCGGTGACCTGCGGATTCAGTCATGTGAGGATTCCATGCCCACCGCAGCGGCCTGGTCGGGGGCGGGGGCCTCGGTGGCCGGCAGTTCGGCGTCCATCGACCCGGTCTTCCGCTTGGAGAAGGCGATGGAGGCAAGCAGGACGACCAGGGCCACCCCGGCGATGGCCAGGCGGGCTCCGGTGTGGGTGTGCAGGGTGATCACCGCCGGGAGGATCAGCAGGGACACCAGGTTCATCACCTTGATCAGCGGGTTGAGGGCGGGTCCGGCGGTGTCCTTGAACGGGTCACCGATGGTGTCACCGATGACGGCGGCCTTGTGGGCCTCGGAGCCCTTGCCCCCCTCGTTGCCGTCCTCGATGTACTTCTTGGCGTTGTCCCAGGCCCCACCGGAGTTGGACAGGAAGTTGGCCATCAGCTGGCCGGTGAGGATGGCCCCCACCAGGAACGCTCCCAGGGCGAAGTAGCTGATGCCGAAGCCCACGATGACCGGAGAGAGGATGGCCAGGAGGGCCGGCGTGGCCAGCTCCCGCTGCGAGGCCGCGGTGCAGATGGCGATGACCTTGCCGTACTCGGGCTTCTCGGTGTAGTCCATGATGCCCGGGTGCTCGCGGAACTGGCGGCGCACCTCCTGGACCACGGTGCCGGCCGACCGGCCCACGGCCCGGATGGCCAGAGCCGAGAAGATGAAGGCGATCGACCCACCGATCAGGACGCCGATGAAGATGGTCGGGTGGGACACGTTGATCGAGGTCTGGGGCAGGTCGAAGAGCCAGTTGACCGGCGCCCCCAGCGGCGCGTGCAGGTTGAGCTGGGTGCCGATGGTCTCGATGAACGAGGCGAACAGGGCCACCGAGGCGATGACCGCAGAGCCGATGGCCACGCCCTTGGTGACCGCCTTGGTCGTGTTGCCCACCGCGTCGAGGCTGACCATGACCCGCTCGGCATCGCCGGTGAACTCACCCGACATCTCGGCGACCCCAGCGGCATTGTCCGACACCGGGCCGAAGCTGTCCTCGGAGACGATCATGCCAGCGGTGGACAACAGGCCGATGCCGGTGAGGGCCACCAGGTACAGGGTCAGCTGGATGTTGCCGCCGCCCAGACCGATGGACACGGCGATGGCCAGCACGATGGCGATGATCGCCCACACCGACGACTCGAGGCCGAGGGCGATCCCTGCCAGGGTGAGAGTGGCCGGTCCGGTTCGGGCCGTCTCCGCCACCTCTTTGACCGGGCCCCGTTCGGTCGAGGTGAAGTGCTCGGTGATCTGGCTGGCCACCAACATGAGCACCACGCCGGCGAGGACGGCATAGAAGGCCTTCCAGTAATGCAGGTAGGCGCCGGCCACCACGGCCGATCCGGCGATGGTCAGGATGGCGGCCGTCCACACCCCCCGGTTGATGGGGGCCATGGCGTTCCTGTCGTCCTTACCGGCCCGGACCACGAACACGCCGATGATGGTGGCCAGGATCCCGATGGCCGGGATGGCGATGGGGAAGATCACCGTCTTGGCCGCGTCCGCTCCCCGGTGGATGGAGTTGAACGCGGTGACCCCGAGGATGACGGCGGCGATGATGGTGATCACGTAGGACTCGAAGAGGTCGGCGGCCATGCCGGCACAGTCGCCCACGTTGTCGCCCACGTTGTCGGCGATGGTGGCGGCGTTACGGGGGTCGTCCTCGGGGATGCCGGCCTCCACCTTGCCCACCAGGTCGGCGCCCACGTCGGCCGCCTTGGTGAAGATCCCGCCGCCCACCCGCATGAACAGGGCGAGCAGCGAGGCGCCGAAAGCGAAGCCGATGAGGACCGAGGTGGCGGTGTTCTGGAAGATGAGCACGATGACCGTGGCCCCGAGCAGGCCCAGGCCCACGCAGAGGAGCCCGGTGATGGCACCGGTGCGGTAGGCCACCTTGAGGGCCGGGGCCATCTTGCCCTCGCGGGCGGCCGCCGCCGTGCGCACGTTGCCCCGCACGGCCATGCTCATCCCGATGAAGCCGGTCAGGCCCGAGCACAGGGCCCCGGCCAGGAAGCAGATCACCCGGTAGATGCCGGCCTGGGCGAAGGTGAGGTCGGTGACCGTGTGGGTCACGCAGCCGATGTGGAAGGACGTCGTGGTCACCGCTCCCGCGCACAGGTATGCGGTGTGGGTCACCTTGGTGGCGGTGAAGAAGATCAGCACGGCCAGGGGGATGATGATGATCCCGATGGTCTTGAACTGCCGGGCCAGGAAGGCCTCCGCCCCCTCCTGGATGGCCTTGGCGATGTCCTTCATGGTGGCCGTGCCCTGATCAGCGGCCAGCACGCCGCGTACCAGGAGGAGGGCCACCACGATGGAGGCCACGGCACACAGGAGCGCGAAGTACAGCCAGGTCTTCTCGGTGCTGTGGAGCGTGAAGATCTGGTAACCCCCTTCAGCCAGGAGGTGGGTCATCGGTGCGGCTCCCTTCGGTGTACTGCATGAGTATGGTCGAGACAGTCCCGGCTTCGACGACCGCGACCGACCGGGGACGTCCGGAGACAACGTCCGCCCGCATGGTCACGACCGCCTGGCCGTTCGCCGAGGCGCGCCGTCAGGGCGCGCCGTGCCCGGCAGTGGGGTCAAAAGATACCGACAAAATGGGGTGTCCGGCAAGGAAGCAGCCCACAGGCCCTCCCGGGAGTGCCGGTTCGCCCGGCGACGTCCGGGCCGATCAGGTCGGCTCGACGGCCGCCTCCGGTCCGGCGATGAGCTCGTAGTCGGGGTTGAGGATGGCCTGGCGGCGGGCCCAGTCCCCCACCATCCCCTCGACCACCAGCCGGGCGCCGGGTTGGATCCCCGGGATCCGGCGCCGACCCTGGAACACCAGGAGCAGCTTGCCGGTGTCGTCCACCAGCATGCACTCGAGGTTGGAGGTACCTGCCCGGGGCTGCACGCGGACCGACTTCACCCGGCCGGCCACCCTGACCCGATGCCGCCACTGGGCCTCGCCGATGGGCGTGGTCCCCCGCCTCTGCTCGCCGAAGGCCGATCGATCGAAGGACGCCTTGATCGCCGCCTCACGGTCGGCGGCCCGGTCGGCGGCCCGGGCCCCTCTGGCGGTGGTGGCCGAGCCGTCCGGGTTCCTCCGCCACTGGCGTCGGCGCGAGAACCAACCACCGGTCAACTGGTAGGGGACCATGGTGGCGTTCACGTGGGGGAGCTGCGCCACGGCGGCGGCGATCTGGTCGGCGGTCGCGTCGTGCAGCACCCGCTGCCACCCACCGGCGAAGCCGCGGCGGGGCAGCAGGATGGTCAACTCGGTCTGCTGGTCGGCGACCGTCTCGGCGGCCAGCTCGAGCGTGGCCCTGGTCAGCCGGCGGTCCTCGCACGCTTCGACATCGAGGGGGAGGTGGGCGAGGCCGAGACGCCGCCACTCGGCTTCGAGTTCCTCGGACTTCTGGGCGTCCAGTGCGAAATGGACCGCTCGGAGCTCATCGGGGTGCAGGGTGCGGGCGTACTGGAGGGCGCGGGCGCTGGCCATGTCGAGCTGATCGACGAGGACCACCACCACATGGCGGTTGAGGACCGGCGCCTCGGCGGCCTCGGCGGCCCCTTCCTCGAGCTGGTGCTCCTCGGTCGTGTACTGGCGGTGCAGCCGGACCAGCCCGACGTACATGAGCGGCCCCACCACGACGACCACCCATGCCCCCTCCTTGAACTTCACGGTGGCGAAGATGAGGACGATCAGGGCAGTGAGGAACGCGGAGATGGCGTTGATGGCGACGTTGCGGCGCCAGTGGGCCTCTTTGTTGTCCCAGTGGTGCTTGACCATGCCCGCCCCGGCCATGGCGAAGCCGGTGAACACCCCGATGGCGTAGAGGGCGACCAGGCTGGACACCTTGGCCCCGGTGGCGATCAACAGGGCCACCGCCACCACGGTGAGCACGATGATCCCGTTGGAGAAGGCCAGGCGGTGCCCCCGGCGGGTCAGCTGCTTGGGCAGGTAGGCGTCCTGGGCGACGAAGCTGGCCAGGAACGGGAAGCCGTTGAAGCTGGTGTTGGCGCCGGTGTAGAGGATGAGGACCGTGGCGAACTGCACCACGTAGAAGAGGAACCTCGCGACCGGGCCGGTGCCGAGGACGTAGCGGACCTCCTGGGAGACGACGGTCGGCGACCCGGCCGCGTAGGGAACGGCGTGGGTCCAGTGGGCGATGAGGGTCACCCCGAGCACGAGGAAGGCCAGGACGCTGCTCATGATCACCAGGGTCTGCCGGGCGTGCCTGGCCGTCGGCTCGCGGAACGCCCCGACGCCGTTGGAGATGGCCTCGAGGCCGGTCAGCGACGAGCCGCCGTTGGCGAACGAACGCAGGATGATGATGAACGAGGCCCCGTAGAGGAGGCCCGACCCGGCATGGCCGATGGGCAGCGTGCCTGCGTGTTGGACCGAGTGGACCTGCAGAGTGCCCAACGCCTCCTTGACGTAGCCGGCGATCACCACGAAGCTCAGGCTGAAGATGAAGAAGTAGGTGGGGAAGGCGAAGAACTTGCCCGCCTCGCGGATGCCCCGCAGGTTGCCGTAGAGGAGGAAGAGAACCACCGCCACGGTGATGGGGACCGTGAGGCGGAGGCGGAGGAGGGTCGGGAAGGCGCTGGTCAGGGCAGCGGTGCCGGCGGCGGTCTGGACCGCCACGGTCACCGTGTAGTCGATCAGGAGGGCGACCGCGGCGATCTGGGCCACCTTCGGTCCGAAGTTCTCACGGGCCACCACATAGGCCCCGCCGGCCTTGGTGTAGAGCGCGATGACGTCGAGGTACGAAAGGGTGACGAAGAACAGCACGCCCAGGATCGCCATGGTGATCGGGACCACCATGGCGAAGGCCGCCAGCCCGATATAGGGCACCAACTGGGTGAGCATCTCCTCGGTGCCGTAGGCCGACGAGGAGATGCAGTCCGGTGCGAGGACACCGAGGGCCGAGGGCCGTCCCAGCCGCTCGTCGCCCAGTTGCTCGTTGACCAGCGGCGGGCCCAGCAGCTTGTTCTTGAGCCGGTAGCGGAGCGTCTCGGGGAGGTCCACCTTCACCACGGCCGCCGCGGCGGGCATCATCCGGGACACCGGACCGGGCATGGCCGCCGGCACAGCCTCCGGCACAGCCGCCGGCTCCGTCACCCCTGATGGCGCCGGATCATCTGGACCCCTGACACCGGTGGCCGCTGGATCCATTCCCTCAGTAAACCATGGGTGCCCCCGCAGGCCCGAACCCGGCTCCGCAGGCACGCAAGGCACCGCAATCCGCCGACGACAGGCACCAGACCGCGGCGGGTGAGTTGTCATCTCCCCACGATGCGTGTTGCATGGTTCGGGTGCACATCATCATCGTCGGTTGTGGTCGGGTCGGATCGGGCCTGGGGGTCGGACTGGTCGAGCAGGGCCATTCGGTTGCCATCATCGATCGCAACCCCAAGGCGTTCCGGAGGTTGCCCAGCGATTGGGCCGGCACGACGGTGGTCGGATCGGGCTTCGACCGCGACGCCCTCGAGCGGGCGCGCGCCGGGGAGGCAGCGGCGCTGGCCGCGGTGACGAGCGGTGACAACTCGAATATCCTGACTGCCCGCATCGCCCGCGAGACCTACGAGATCCCCCATGTGGTGGCCCGCATCTACGACCCCCGACGGGCGCAGATCTACCTGCGCCTGGGCATCTCCACCGTGGCCACCGTGGCGTGGACCATCGACCAGGTCCAACGGCGCCTGAACCCCGCCGACACGGAGGGTCAGTGGTCCGACCCCACCGGAACGCTCTCCCTGGTCGAACGCGAACTGCCCGAGCGCTGGGCAGGCAAGCGCCTGGCCGACCTGTCGGTGCCCGGGGAGGTCACTCTGGTGGCGGTCACCCGGGCCGGGGTGGCCCGCCTCGACTTCAACGACCTGGTCGGCCAGGACGGGGACGTCCTCCACCTGATGGTCGCCGACGCCGCCCTCGAGCGCCTCCAGGCGCGGATCGTCGGGACCCCCGCCGCCGGCTTACGCGGTACGGACCGGCCTTCCGATGACCGTGACGTGACCGACGGCGCAGGGGCAGACGCCCCCGTTGCCGAAGGCACAGTGACAGGGAGCCGCTCATGAGGGTTGCCATCGCCGGTGCGGGAAGCGTGGGGACGGCCATCGCCTCCGATCTCCACGCCAACGGCCACGACGTGCTGGTCATCGAGCGCGATCCCGATCTGGTCGACCGCATCCGGGCCGACCTCGACGTCACCTGGGTGGTGGCTGACGCCTGCGAGGTCTCGTCCCTGGACGCCGCCGGACTGGCCACCGTCGACGTGGTCGTGGCCGCCACCGGAGACGACGAGGACAACCTGGTCGTCTCCCTCCTGGCCAAGCAGGAGTTCGCGGTCCCCCGGGTCGTCGCCCGGGTCAACCACCCGAAGAACCAGTGGCTGTTCACCGAGAGCTGGGGGGTCGACGTGTCGGTGTCGACGCCGCAGCTGCTCACCGCCCTGGTCGAAGAAGCCGTCTCCGTCGGCAGCCTGGTGCGCCTGCTCCGGTTCGAGGGCGGGACCGCACACCTGGTGGAGGTCACCTTGGCCGAGGACTCGCCGGCGGCCGGCGTCGACCTCGCCGAGCTCGGGTTCCCCCGGGAGGCCACCGTGGTGGCCGTGGTCCGTGCCGACAGGCTGGTGGTCCCCCGGGGCGACACCCGCCTCGCCGTCGGGGACGAGGTCCTGGCCCTGGTGACCGCCGACGCCGAGGAGGCTGTCCAGCAGCTGTTGGTCGGACATTGACGACCCGGATGCGCGCCGCGTTCTTCGACCTGGACAAGACGGTCATCGCCAAGGCATCCATCGCCGCCTTCGGCCTGCCGTTCTACCGGGGCGGTCTCATCAACCGGCGCCTGATCGTCCGTTCGGTGGTCTCCCAGATCGTCTACCTCCACCTCGGGGCCAGCGAGCAGAAGCTGGCCCGGGTGCGCGAGTCGATGCTCACCCTGACCAAGGGCTGGGACCGCGACCTGATCAGGGAGATCGTGCGGGAGGCGCTCGAGGAGACGGTCGAGCCCATCATCTACGCCGAGGCCCTCGACCTGATCGAGGCCCACCGTGCCGCCGGCCACAAGGTCTACCTGGTGTCGGCGTCACCCGAGGAGATCGTCCAGCCGCTCGCCGAGCATCTGGGCGTGGACGGCTCCATCGCCACCCGGGCGGTGGTGGACGCGGACGGCCTGTATGCGGGGGAGATGGAGTTCTACGCCTACGGCCCGTTCAAGGCCGAGGCGATGAGGGCGCTCGCCGAGGAGGAGGGGCTCGATCTCGAGGAGTCGTCGGCCTACTCCGACTCCTACACCGACCTTCCCATGCTCGAGGCGGTCGGGCACCCCGTGGCGGTCAATCCCGACCGGGTACTGGCCAAGGTGGCCCGCGAGCGCGAGTGGGAGGTCATGCAGTTCACCAAGCCGGTCCGCCTGCGCGACCGGGTGAGCGTCCCGCGCCTGTCGATCACGGCCACCGCCGTCGGTGGCGCCGCCGCGGCAGCGTCGATCGGGGCGTTCGTGGCCTGGCGAATGGCCCGCAGAGCGCAGGGTTAGGGAGGCGGGCCGCCGCAGGCGCAGGTGCGGAGAGTGCTCAGGAGGCGCGCAGCCGCTTGGCGGCGACGACACCCAGGGCAACGATGATGGCGAGGATCAGGAGCTTCTTCATGGAAGGAGATCGTACCCGCTCCCCAGCCCGGCTGCTCCGGCCGGTTCCGCGGTCCGCATCGGGGCGTGGTCGGACAGTGCGCAGACCGCGAGGAGATCCTCAGACCGTCAGAAGGTCGCGAGCGCCGGTGTCCGACGAAGGGTGCCGCAGCTTGGACATGGCCCTCGCCTCGATCTGGCGGATCCGCTCACGGGTGAGGTTGAAGTGCTCGCCCACCTCTTCGAGTGTGCGCGGCTCGCCGCGGTCGAGGCCGAAGCGGAGCCGGAGGATCTCGCGCTCCCTCTCGTCGAGTGGCGACAGGAGGCGACCGATCTCCTCAGGGAGGAGGGAGACCGCAGCAACCTCGAAGGGTGACTCCGCCGACCGGTCCTCGACGACGTCACCGAGCTCGGCGTCGCCGTCCTCGCGCAAGGGCTCCGACAAGGAGAGGGGCTCGGCCCGGAACCGAAGGGCCTCCACCAGCTTGTCCTCGGGCATCTCGACTTCGGCGCCCAGCTCGGCCAGCGTTGCCGGCCGGCCGTACTTCAGTTCGAGGCGCGCCTGTGCCTTCTGCACCCGGGCCAGCGTGTCGCCGGCGTGGACCGGCAGCCGGATGGTGCGCCCGGTGTTGGCGATCCCCCGGGTGATGGCCTGGCGGATCCACCAGGTGGCATAGGTCGAGAACTTGAACCCCTTGCGCCAGTCGAACTTCTCGACGGCGTGCATGAGGCCGAGGTTGCCCTCCTGGATGAGGTCGAGGAGCGGCAGGCCCGAGGCCTGGTACTTCTTGGCGATGGAGACGACCAGCCGAAGGTTCGACTGCACGAAGGTCTGCTGGGCCGACTCGCCCTGCAGCGTCGTGCGCCGCAGTTCGCGCTTCTTCGCCGGGGTGAGCCCCTTCGGGGCCGCAGCCAGCTGTGCCTCGGCTTCGCGCCCGCCTTCGATGGCCTGTGCCAGACGAACCTCGTCGTCCTTGGTCAACAACGGATACTGGCCGATGTCGGTCAGATACAACCGAACCAGGTCCTCGTCGTCTCGTTCGAGGCGCTCCTTTGCCAAATTCACCAGGTCCTTCGTTTTCCCCAACGCTGTGGGGGACGGCAAACCTGCGCCCACCGAACCGCCGAACGGGTTCTGGGTGACTCAGGCCTGGCGTTATCGGGCGCAACGATTGCTGCCCTCGAAGTTTACCGGATGCGTCAACCCCTTCAGACGGAACGGGTCGCCACGCCACCGTGCGCCGTCAGTCGAGGGGGACCGTGTCGGGGAAGACCACCATCCCCGTCCTGGCCCCCGCCGCCACCACCGTCTCCTCCAGGCGCTGTTGGAACTCGTAGACGGCAGCCACATCATGTGGTCGGGCGACCAGGCGCTGGACCAGTTGCTCGCCGGCGTACCAGTCCTCCATCCCGTCGTTGAGCACCAGCCGGAGGGTCCGACGGAGCGGCCCGTCGGTCACCGAGTTGGTGACGCCCAGGTGGCGGCGGTAACTGACCGCCAGGCGGGGAAGGACCACCCGGTAGAGCCCCGCCAGTCGCGGCAGCGCACCTGGCAGCTTCGGTCGCCCGTCGCCGACCGGTGGCCACGACGATCCCGGCCCCTCCCTCGCCGGTGTGTCGCCGTTGAGTGCGGCGAACAGGGCAGCCGAGGGGGAGGACGGCATGGTCAGCCGGTCCGGATCGACTCCGGCGAGGACCGGCAGGCGGTCGGCCCACAGTTCGGCGTGCCACGCGTGGCGCATGCTCTGGGCGTCCAGGTGGACCTGCACGGCAGCGATGGGCATGTCACGCACCCACGTACCGAGGGCGGCGTAGAGGGCGTTCTCGATCCATCGGTACTCACCCACGAGCGCCGCCGTGGCACCGAGGGTGAGGGCGAGCGGCTCGCCGCCGAGGTCTCCGGGTGCCGGTCCGTCGACGATCTGTGGCGAATCGAATCCGATCGGGGCGTCAGACAACGGCCGGGGCCTCCCCGCCCGGTGTCCACGGCCCCGTGTCGGGCTTGGCCGTCGCGGACCGGTAATGGTTGGTGATGGGCATCCGACGATCCTTGCCGAACGCCTTGGCCGATATCCGGACCCCAGGGGGCATCTGCCTGCGCTTGTACTCGGCGCGGTCCACCAGCCCGATGACTTGAGCCACCACGTCGGGGTCGTACCCCTCGGCGATCAGGTCGTCGGCAGACCGGTCGCCCTCGACGTAGCCGGCCATGACCGGGTCGAGCACCGAGTAGGGCGGCAACGACTCGTCGTCACGCTGGTCCGGACGCAGCTCGGCCGACGGCGCCTTGGTGAGCACCGGATCGGGGATCAGGTCGAACCCGGCCCGGGCGTTGCGGTGGCGGCACAGCTCGTAGACGAGGGTCTTGGCCACATCCTTGATCACGGCGAACCCTCCGGCAGAGTCGCCGTACAGCGTGGAGTAGCCGGTGGCCATCTCGCTCTTGTTGCCGGTGGTGAGGACGATCCACCCGTTGGCGTTGGACAACGCCATGAGCAGGACCCCTCGGAGACGCGACTGCAGGTTCTCGTCGGTCAGCCCGCTGGGCGCCGCTCCGATCAGAGGAGAGAGTGCGTCGGAAAAGGCCCGATGCACCCCCTCGATGGAGACGTTGGCGATGTCGATGCCCAGGTTGGCGGCCAGCGTCACCGCGTCAGCCACCGATCCCTCGCTGGAGTAGCGCGAGGGCATGGTCACGCCGTGGACGTGCGCGGCTCCCAGCGCGTCGACGGCGATGGCCGCCACCAGCGACGAGTCGATGCCCCCGGACAGTCCGATCACCGCGTCGGTGAACCCGTTCTTCGCCACGTAGTCGCGTGTCCCGAGGACCAGGGCCCCGTAGACCTCTGCCTCGGGGTCGAGGACGGGGGCCACGGTGTCGGCCACGGGATCGGACCCCTCGGCCCGGGACGCCCCGCTGACCACCAACGTGCCCGCAGCGACACCGTCCGGAAGAGCAGGGGTGCGGGCCGGGGGAGGCACGTCGACGTCGAGGTCGACGAGGAGGACTTCCTCCTCGAACTGGCGCGCCGAGGCCAGCAGGACCCCGTCGGGGTCCATCACCAGGGAGGCGCCGTCGAAGACCAGCTCGTCCTGGCCGCCGACCTGATTGACGTAGACGATGGGGCATCCCGTCTCCGCCACCCGGTCGGCCAGCACGGAGAGGCGCTCGGACCGGCGGCCGCGCGAGTAGGGGGACGCATTGAGGTTGACCAGCAGGCGGGCCCCGGCGGCGGACTGGTCGACCATCGGCCCCTGGGCGAACCACATGTCCTCGCAGATGGTCATCCCCACCGGCACGCCGGCCACCACGGGGCGGGTCGGTGGTCCGTCCCCGGGGGCGAACCACCGCTGCTCGTCGAAGACCCCGTAGTTGGGCAGCAGGCGCTTGAAGTAGCGGCCGACCACGCGGCCACCTGCGCACATGGCCGCGGCATTGACCAGTCGCCCGGCCCGATCGGTGTCGACGTACCCGACCACGGCCGCACAGGTGCCCGTGGACGCGGCGATCTCGGCGAACACCGCCCGGTTGTCGGTCACGAAGGCCGGCCGGCCCAGGAGATCCTCGGGCGGGTACCCGGTGACCGCCAGTTCGGGGAAGACGGCCAGGTCCGCACGGCCGCGCTCTGCCTCGTCGAGGGCACCGAGGATGCGCCGCGCATTGCCCTCGAGGTCGCCCACCACGGTGTTGATCTGGCACGCGGCCACCCGCACTCGAGCCATGGGGCCAGCCTATCGGCGCCACAGACGGACCCCCTCTGGACCAAGTGGCCGCCTACGAGGGTACGGTTGCGGCAGTGTGGCCCGCAGGTCGGCCTGTTCATCGTCCGTTCACAATCGGGTAACGGGGGAGAAACGGCGCCCTGCGATAGTGGGTTGTCCCTCGGATTCCCACCCTCCACCGGCATGGCCCCTGGGCGGCGCCGGAGGTACGTTCCCCGCATCAGCGGCGGGTAGCCAGGGCAGAGGGCGACCGAGTAGAGGAACAACCGAGCAATAGAACCGAGCCATAGAGGAGTGCGAGTGCCTTACCAAGCCGAGTACATCTGGATCGACGGAACCGAGCCTGCGCCGCTGCTGCGCAGCAAGACGAAGATCGTCGCCGACGGCGAGGAGCCGGGCATCTGGGGGTTCGACGGTTCGAGCACCAACCAGGCACTGGGCCACGACTCCGACTGCGTGCTCCAGCCGGTGTTCAGCTGTCCCGATCCCCTGCGGGGGCCCGACGACAAGTTGGTGATGTGCGAAGTGCTGCTGACCGACTTCACCCCCCACCCGACCAACACCCGCGCCCGGCTCCGTGAGGTGGTGGAGAAGTACGGCCACCACGAGCCGAAGTTCGGCATCGAGCAGGAGTACACCTTCTTCAAGGACGGGCGGCCGCTGGGCTGGCCGGCCATCGGGTATCCCGCGCCGCAGGGCCCGTACTACTGCGGCGTCGGTGGCGACAAGATGCCCGGACGCGAGATCGTCGAGCTCCACACGGCTGCGTGCATCGATGCGGGCATCAGCATCGAGGGCACCAACGCCGAGGTCATGATGGGCCAGTGGGAGTTCCAGGTCGGCGTCCTCTCGCCGCTGGACATGTCCGACCAGCTCTGGGTGGCCCGGTGGCTCCTCTTCCGCATCGCCGAGGACTTCGAGGTCTATGCCACCCTCGAGCCCAAGCCGATCCTCGGTGACTGGAACGGCGCCGGGGCCCACACCAACTTCTCCACCAAGGAGATGCGGGAAGACGGCGGCTGGGACGCCATCATCGCCGGCTGCGAGGCCATCGGGAAGAAGATCGACGAGCACATCGCCGTGTACGGCGTGGGCATCGAGAGCCGACTGACCGGAGCGCACGAAACCGCCCACTACACCACGTTCACTTACGCGACCTCCGACCGGGGCGCCTCCATCCGCATCCCGTGGGCCACGGCCAAGGCCAAGAAGGGTTGGCTGGAGGACCGCCGCCCGAATGCCAACATGGACCCCTACCAGGTGACCGCCATCATGGTCGAGACCGTCTGCGGCGACGCAGAGGGAAGCTGACCGGCGCGGAGACCAGCCGGGGACCGCACCCGTGGCCACCGCGGGGCGGTCCCCACGGTCCCCGGTTCTGCCGCTGTGAGTGCAACAGAGCCGGGCCCCTTCGGGCCCGGCTCTGTTCGCCTCCGCCGGCGCCACTTCGACCGGGCCCGTTGCCACCTGCGAGAATGGCGGCATCGACCCTGACAACCCCCACACAGAGACCCCGACTCGTCCGGAGGTGGCCGACCCGATGAGGAGTCAAGAGGAGTACGTCCTCCGCACCGTGGAGGAACGCGGCATCAGGTTCGTCCAGCTGTGGTTCACCGACGTACTCGGAACACCGAAGACGTTCAGCATCACGCCCGCCGAGCTCGAGAACGCCCTCGGCGAGGGGATGACGTTCGACGGGTCCGCCATCGACGGCTTCAGCCGCGTCCAGGAGAGCGACGTCCTGGCCCGGCCGGACGCCAACACCTTCCAGCTCCTCCCCTGGCACGGCCACGGGCAGTTCGGGCCGCATGGCGAGGTGCCCGAGGCCCAGGTGGCGCGGGTCTTCTGCGACATCGTCGACCTCGACGGCTCGCCGTTCCAGGGCTGCCCCCGCCACGTGCTGCGCCGGTCACTCGACCGGGCGCACGATCGCGGCTTCACCTTCTACGCAGCACCGGAGATCGAGTACTTCTACTTCGCCGACAGCGACCCCGCCCACGCGCCAAAGACGTTGGACACCGGGTCGTACTTCGAGCTGACAGTGGCCGACCGGGCCAGTGACATCCGACAGCGCACCGTGCTCACCCTGGAAGAGATGGGCATCCCGGTGGAGCACGCCCAGCACGAGGATGCACCCAGCCAGCACGAGATCGACCTCCGCTACACCGACGCGCTGACCATGGCCGACACCATCATGACGGTGCGCCTGGTGGTCAAGGAGATGGCCCGCCAGCAGGGGGTGTTCGCCAGCTTCATGCCCAAGCCCCTCGCCGGCGTGCAGGGCTCGGGGATGCACACCCACATGTCGCTCTTCCGCGGGGAGGCCAACGCATTCGTGGACCTCGAACGGCCGGGCGGTCTCTCCGAGGTGGCCGAGGGGTTCATCGCCGGTCTCCTCCGCCACGCCGGGGAGATCACCGCGGTGACCAACCAGTGGGTCAACTCCTACAAGCGCCTGGTATCCGGCTACGAGGCCCCCATCCACGTTTCCTGGGCCCGCAACAACCGGTCCGCCCTGGTCCGGGTGCCGGTGGTCAAGCCCGGCAAGGGCGAGTCCACCCGCATCGAGTACCGGTCGCCCGACAGCGCCTGCAACCCGTATCTGGCCTTCGCCGTCATTCTGGCTGCCGGGCTGCAAGGCATCGAGCAGGGGTACGAGCTGCCCCCCGAAACCGATGCCAACCTGTTCGATCTGAGCGCCGAGGAGCTGTCGGGCAAGGGGATCCTGCACCTTCCGGGTAGCCTGAACGAGGCCCTGGTCCTCATGGAGTCCTCCGAGCTGTTGGCCACCACCCTCGGCGACCACGTCTTCGAGTGGTTCATCCGCAACAAGCGGGCCGAATGGGCCGGGTACAAGGCCCACGTGTCGCAGTTCGAGCTCGACCGCTATCTCCCGCTGCTGTAAGCAGCCTTCGAACAGCCAGCACCTCGAGAGGAAAGGGGGAACACCGCCATGGAGCCCTTGCTGTGTTTTCCCGCCGTGCCACCCTTCGCGGTGATCGCCGTCCTCGAACGGGCCGGCTATCCGTGGCGGGGCATCGACAAACCCGATGCCGCCGAGACCGAGGAGCCAGAGGACGGATGGTCGGGTGCGGTGATCTCCAGCGCCGCCGATCCGGTCGGGGCGTTCCTCCTCTGCCGCCACCTTCGCAAGCGTGAGGTCCCCCTCGCCCCGGTGATGGTGGTCGTCCCGGTCGAGCAGCTGGGCGAGCTCGAGCTCCGTGAGGACCTGTTCGACGACCTCTGCCTCGAGCCGGTCAACGCCCAGGAGCTCGGCGCCCGGCTGGCCCACCTCTTCTGGAGGACCGGACGGGGCCTGCGGCCGGACCTCCTCGAACACGGGCCCCTGGTACTCAATCTCGAGACCTACCAGGCCGCGGTGGCAGGCAAGGTTCTCGACCTCACCTACATGGAATACGAGCTGCTCCGCTTTCTGGCCGCCCGTCCGGGCAAGGTGTTCACCCGCGAGACGCTGCTGTCGAGGGTGTGGGGCTACGAGTACTACGGCGGTGCCCGCACCGTCGACGTCCATGTCCGGCGCCTCCGGGCCAAGCTCGGCGAGGAGAACGCCCACCTGATCCAGACGGTCCGCTCGGTGGGCTACCGGTTCGGACAGACCAGCTGGACACCCTGACCCGCCTCGGTCACGACGGGTCGCGGTACGCCCACAGCTCCACTTCGACCAGGCCGCCCAGGGGGAGCGCGGACACGGCCACCATCGAGCGGGCCGGGCGGTGGTCGCCGAAGAACGCCAGGTAGGCGTCGTTGACGGCGGGCGCATCGGCCATGTCGACCAGGAACACGGTGGTCTTGACCACGTCGGCCGGCACGGCACCCTGGCCGCGCAGGAGCCCGTCGGCATTGGCCAGGGCCTGTGCGAGCTGGGCCGGGGCACCACCCTCCACCAACGAGGGAGCCTGTCCGGCCTCCGGCTCGCCCAGCCCGAGCTGGCCGGAGCAGATCAACCAGGGGCCGGCGGTGACGATGGGGGTGTACGGGCCGATCGGGGTACTCATCGCATGCTCCTCGTAGGGGATGGGGCTCGGCGGACGGCGGACGGCGGACGGCGGACGGCGGACGGCGGACGGCGGACGGTCCAGCCTACGTTTCGCCGCGGGCCGGGGGACGAGCCTCATCGGCGGCCGGCGCCACCCCGGTCGAGAGGCCACTCGGGTGCCAGTCCGTCGGCCAGCCAGCGGGCGGCGGCCACCGCGGCGAACGCGGCGTCGGAGCCGTTGACCGGGCCGGCAGCAGAGGCCGACACGATGCGGACGGTGACCTGCGGCATCGCCCTGGCCTGCAGGATCCCGAAGGAGCGCACGGTCAGGTCGTGGACCTCCCCATCGGCATCCACGGCAATCCCCTCCGAACGGACCCAGCCCAACGCCTGGTGGGCAGCCCCGATGCAGTAGGAGCGGAGCACGACCGCGTCGAGGGGAGGGCCGGCGTCGACCGACAGTTCGATCGAACCGTCGGGGCCGCAGCGGGCCACCGCACGCCCCCCGGACGGGCCGACCACCTCGACGGGGACGTCGTGGCGAGGCCCGTGGCCGTCGGGCGCGGACAGGCGGGCGACAGCGGCCAGCACCGCCGCCTCCGCCCACACCGCGGCCCGCAGGTCGAAGGAGATCGGTGGCCCGGCCAGCGCCACCTGCTCGAGGACCAGCCCGGGGGCCACGGCCGCCGACCGGGCGGACACCGAGGCCCACTGCTCCCCGGTCACCTCGCCCGCGGTGATCCCCACCCGGAGCACCCCGGTCCCCCCGGCGTCGATGCCACCGGCCACCGGTGGGCGCTTGGGCCCGTACCTCACGACGTCCTCGCGTGACCACAGGACCCGCACGGGCCGGCCGTGCTCGTCGGCCAGACGGCGGGCGTCGGTCGCCACCGGTGAGTGCAGCTTCCCCCCGAAGGCACCGCCGTTCCCGTAAGGGGACGCGGGCACTCCCCCCGGGACGCACCAGGACGCGTCCGGCTCGACGTAGGCCGGCTCCACCCAGGTCGTACGCAAGCCGACCGTCCACGCTCCCGGCGGCACCGCGATCGGATGGCTCAGCGCGGCACTGGTGCGCCGACCCTGGACCTTTCCGGCCAGTGCCCGAGCCGCGGCCACCGACTCGGCCACGGCGTGCCCACCCAGTCCATCGGGCACGGCCACCAGCGCATCCGGCGGACAGGTGTCGTCGGCGAACCCCGCCCGGCCCATGACCACGTCGGGGCCGACCTGCTGGGGGACCCCTCCTTCGAGCTCGGCCCGGGCCGAAGCGGCACCGAGGTCGCGTGCCGGGCCGGCCGAGAGGTCGGACCCCGGTGACCGTTGATAGATCAGGGAGGCCGCCTCCTCGATGGTCTGCCAACCGGTGCAGCGGCACACGTGGGCGACCAGGGCCTGTCCGACCTTCTCCGATGCGGCGGTTGCCGCGGCGGAACCATGGCCGCGCCCGGCGGGCTCCGGGGCCAGGGCAGCCAGCCTCATCACGATGCCCGGGGTGCAGAAGCCGCACTGGCTGCCGCCGGTGGCCACCAGCGCCTCGGCCCACTCGGCGGCCCCGTCCCCGGGGAGCGACTCGAGAGTGGTCACCCGGCGACCCTGCAGCCGGCGGACCGGGGTGACGCACGCCACCCGCGGGGCGCCGTCCACCCATACCGTGCAGCAGCCGCACTGGCCCTGGGGGCTGCAGCCGTCCTTGACCGAGTGCAGCCCGAGCCGATCGCGAAGTACGTCCAGCAGAGAGGCGCCGTCGTCGAGGACCTCGACGACGGCGCCGTTGACGTGAAGCTGGATCAGCGGATCAGCGGATCAGCTGAAGGAGGATCCGCAGCCGCAGGTGCGGGACGCGTTCGGGTTGGTCACATGGAACCCGGCGCCTTGCAGGCCGTCGTCGTAGTCGAGGGTCGAGCCCTTCAGCAGGTCGGCGCTGGTCGCATCCACGACCACCTTGACCTCGCCGAACTCCCTCACCACATCATCGTCGGCCACGTCGGCGTCGAAGAACATCTCGTAACTGAAGCCCGAACATCCTCCGGGGCGCACCGCCACCCGGAGGGCCAGGCCGTCGATGTCCTCCTGGGCCAGGAGCTCGGCGACCTTGGCGGCGGCGTGATCGGTCAGCGTGACCGGATTCGGCTTCTTCCCGATACTGACGTTCTGCATCGTGGTGCTCATCGGAGTTCCTCCTGGGTCACGGGACGGATTGCGTGCATGCTCTGGCCGGATCCTTGCCGCCAGCCGGCCGGCACGGGGCCGGTCGCCACTGCTCCGCCAAGCGTACCCGGGTCCCGGTGCAGGCGGTACACCCCCTTGGATGGTCACCGGGTGGTCGCCGGATGGTCGCCGGGTGCCGACCGGTAGAATTGTCGAGGTGACCAGGCCCGACACGCCCGAACCCGGGGCACCCGGCCTGACCGAGGACGCGGTGCGTGCCGCCCTGCGCGGCGTCGTCGACCCCGAGCTGCGGGCGGACATCGTGGAGCTGGGCATGGTGACCGCGGTGCGGATCGCCGAGGGCGGCGTGGTGGACGTCGAGGTGGCCCTCACCGTCGCCGGGTGTCCCCTGCGCACCCAGATCCGCAACGATGTGGAGACCCACCTCGGCGCGCTGGCCGGCGTGCAGGCGGTGTCGGTGAGCACCGGGGTCATGGACGCCGACCAGCGCAAGGTGGTGATGGCCCGGGCGCGTCTTCTGGCCCGGGACCCTGCGCCGGACACCGACATCCCCGACACGGCACGGGTGATCGCCGTCGCCTCGGGAAAGGGTGGCGTGGGGAAGAGCTCGGTGACCGTCAACCTGGCGGTGGCGATGGCCCGCCGGGGGCTGACCATCGGCGTCCTCGACGCCGACATCTGGGGGTTCTCCGTCCCCCGTCTGCTCGGCATGCAGGGCGACGTCGAGGCACGCGACAAGAAGATGGTCCCCCTCGAACGGAAGGTCGGGCAGGGGGTGCTTAGGGTGCTGTCGATGGGGTTCCTGGCCGACGAGGAGAACGCCATCATGTGGCGTGGGTTGATCCTCAACCGGGCGGTCCGCCAGTTCATCGAGGACGTCCACTGGGGAGACCTCGACTACCTGTTGATCGATATGCCGCCCGGCACCGGTGACATCCAGATGGGCCTGGCCCGGATGATGCCGCGGACCGAGGTCCTCGTGGTCACCACTCCCCCGGTGGCCGCCCAGAAGGTGGCGGCGCGGACCGCCGACATGGCCCGCAAGGGATACCTCCGGGTGGTCGGGGTCATCGAGAACATGAGCGACTTCACCTGCGACCATGGCACGTCGTATGCACTGTTCGGTTCCGGCGGCGGTGCCAGACTGGCCGCCGACGTGGGCGTCCCGCTGATCGGGCAGATCCCCCTCCATCCCTCGGTCGCCGCCGGCGGGGACGCCGGAGCCCCGGTCGCCCTCGACGTGGACCAGCCGTTGGCCGAGGTGTTCGACCGGATCGCCGAGTCGGTGATCACCACCAATGCGCCGGTGGTGTCGATGGAGGGGTGCAGCGCCCGGATGCTCGATCGGGTGGAGGCGGCGGTGCGGGCCGGTGCCCCCGAGGGCGGCTCCACCGACGGGCCGCTGGCCCCCCTGGAACCGGAGCGGAGCCCTGACTAGGTTCACCACGCCGCCCCGTCCCGGCGAGCGGCGCCCGTGCCCTCAGGCCTGGCCGGCCTTCGGCCCCCAGGCCGCACGGGCGGCCTCGGCGAGATTCTCGTGGACCGTCGGCCCCGACGCCTGCCTGACCTCCAGGGCCTCCTGGTAGCCCTCGTCGCCCGGTCGCAGGACCAACAGCTGCCCGTCCTCGATGAGGACGATCGGCAGGATGGTGGGCACGTCGGTGACGCTTCGGGCCCACGTCATGACCTCGCGGGTCGAGCGGAAGGGGGCGAGGCTCTCGAGGTTGGCGATGGTCGGCGGCAGCAGCTCGATCTCACCGGCGGCGTACCGGGCGAGCGCGTTGTCGGGGCGGACCCAGATGCTGGCGATGGTCTCCGCCTCGTCGTGGTGCGCCACCTGGCCGGGCGGGGCGGCGGTCACGAAGAACCGGGTGTCGAAACGCTTCGGGGCCAACTCGGGCGTGATCCAGTGGCTCACATAGTGCACCGTGTCGGCCGCCAGCACCAGACCCTCCTCGCGGCAGACGTCGAGCAGCCGGGTGCTCTGGTCGTTGACAGCGCTGCGATGGGCCGCGAAGCGCCTCGCCACCACCCGGTCGCTGGTGTCGAGCAGGGTGCCGTCGCCCCGCTCGGCGTCCTCGTGCCGTTGGGCGACGAGCACCCCGGCCTCCTCGAAGCACTCCCTCAGGGCGGCCACCCAGAACGCCAGCCCGCCGGACTCGACACCCAGCAGGGCGCTGGCCTCTGCGTCGGTCCTCCCCCGACACAGGGCCTCGGCCATGGGTCCCCGGTCGTCGGGGTCCACCGACCCTCCGGGGAAGACATAGGCACCGGCCACGAACTCGGAGGCCAGGTTCCGGCGCAACATGCACACTTCGATGGCGGGTCGATCGGCCTCGTCACGTGCGTCGCGTATCAGCATCACCGTGGCGGCATCACGGACGGTCACGGTCATGGGGTCAGGCTACTGCTGCGCCCTCGAGGCATGCGCCCGTCGCGGGGTCGGGGTCGGGGTCGGGGTCGGGGTCGGTCAGCGTGCGCGCACGGATCGGGTGGTGAGGGCACCGGAGTCGACCAGGGCGCTGATGGCCAGCTCCCGGAAGCCGGCCGGGTCGGCGATCAGCCACGAGTGCGCGCCTTCGACCACCACGCCGTCCACGCCGGCGGCCCGGCGGAGGTCGTCGAAGGCCGAGCGCGGCACCAGGCCGTCACGGTCCGACCACGCCACCGTCACCGGAATGCCGAACCGGGCGATGGTGCGGACCTCCTCGACCAGGTCGGCCCGGCGGATGAACTCGCCGGTGCGGAGCATGCCGAGTGGGTTCTGCAGCAGGTTGGGGATGAAGCTCTCGAGGATGGTCGGCAGGAGCCGGATGAGCTCCGGCGAGGAGAGGATGTCGGACCCCAGGTGACGGCCCCAGTCCCAGAACGGCCGCTGCATCATGGTGCGGACCTCGTTGGGGAAGAGGGCCCAGGTGGGACTGCCGATGGCGTTGGCCAGCAGAAGGGCGGACGTACGGTACGGCTGCCCGTGGACGAACGCGGTGGCCACACCGCCACCGAAGGAGTGGCCGGCCACCAGGGCGACCCGGCTCTCCCCGACCGAATCCAGGAAGTGCCCGACCCACCGGGCGTATCCGGAAAAGGTGCGCTGCTCCGGGTCGAGCTCGCGGGTGCCGCCGAATCCGGGCAGCGCCGGCGCGTAGACGCGGCACCCGGCCGAAGCCATGGCCTCGATGGCGCCGCCGTAGGCATTGGGCCGGAGGCCCCAGCCGTGGAGGAACAGGGCGGTGGGTCCGGAGCCCACGACGCTGTACTTGACCCGGTGCCCGTCGAAGGAGGCCGTTCGGCGGACGACGTGTGAGCTCGCACCCGGTGCCGGCGGGATCGGGTCCACGGGAATCACTGATTCTGCGGGCATGGCCGGCCAGTGTAGGCCCGACACCCACCCAGGTGCCCGATCAGGGCGGTGCCGAGCCAGGCTGCGGGCGGGTCGTGCCCACCACGGACATCCCGGGACCGCCCCGACTCCCTTCCTGGTGGCGGACCAGTTACGCTCACTCGGACGAGTCGACGAATCGGAGACTGCGGAACGATGGCACAAGACCAGGACAGGACCACCGCCGGGGGGAACAAACCCAAACCGGCGAACGGCCCGGGCAGCGCAGGACAGAGCGCCAAGGATCGGAGCAAGGCCCAGAGCCGGTCGATCTCCACCAAGTCCCCGGCCGGCAAGGGGGGCAAGCCCGGTGCCAAGCCCGGTCCGGGCGGCAAGGGCGGTGCAGGCGGCAAGGGCGGGAACACGCCCCGCTCCGGTGCTCGCCCGGCTCCGGCAGCACCCAAGCGCAGAGCGTCCGGTGCGCTCATCGCCTGGGGCGCGGTGGGCCTGATCGTGGTGGTCATCGCCGTGCTGGTGATCGTGAAGCTCACCGCCGGTTCGACCAACAACGCCAACGCCCCCTACACGCCGGTCACCCCGGCCCCCGCCTCGGTGGTGCACGACGTCACCAACATTCCGCTCTCGGTCTACAACACGGTGGGCGTCACCTCCCCGACGGTGCAGGTGACGCCTCCGATCATCACGAGCGGCCAGCCCCCGATGACCCTGAACGGCAAGTCGCCGGCGATGTTCTACTACGGCGCCGAGTACTGCCCCTACTGCGCCGCAGAGCGCTGGTCCATGACGGCGGCCCTGTCCCGGTTCGGGACCTGGTCCGGCCTCAAGGTGACCGCCTCGTCGCACACCGACGTCTTCCCCGCCACCCACACCTTCAGCTACCACGGTGCCAGCCTCACCAGTCCGTACCTGGAGTTCAGCGGTGTCGAGGCGGTCAGCAACGTGCCCACCGCCACCTACTACACGTCGCTGCAGAATCCCACCAAGGAGGAGCAGAACATCCTCACCAAGTACGACTCGCCGCAGTTCATCCCCGGAGCGACCGCCGGCCAGGTGGGCTTCCCGTTCATCAACATCAACAACCTGGCCCTCGTCTCCGGGCCCAGCTACAGCCCGGGGGTCCTCTCCGGCCTTTCGTGGTCCGACATCTCCGGTGGCCTCAACGACGCCACCAATCCGGTGACCCAGGCCATCGTGGCCACGGCCAACTACATGACTGCGTCCATCTGCGTGGGCACCAAGGGCCAGCCCGGCTCGGTCTGCTCGAGCCCGGGCGTGGAGGCTGCCGCCAAGGCTCTGAAGCTGAGCTGACCCCGGCGCCCAGGAGACGACCATGCCCAACCTGCGATGGCAGCCCGTCGCCACGCTTCTGCTCAGCATCTTCGGGCTCGGCGTGTCCGTCTACCTGACAATCACCCACTTCGACAAGGTCGCCCTGGTCTGCGCGTCCAACGGGACCATCAATTGCGAGAAGGTCACCACCAGCCCGCAGTCGGTGATCTTCGGGATCCCGGTGGCGATGCTGGGGCTGGTGTTCTTCGTGCCCATGATCGTCCTCTGCCTTCCGGCGGCATGGCGATCCTCCGACCGGCGGATCCACCTGGCCCGCCTCGTCCTGTCCATCACCGGCGTGGGCATGATCGTCTACCTGATCATCGCTGAGCTCTTCATCATCAAGGCCATCTGCCTGTGGTGCTCGTCGGTCCACCTGATCACCTTCATCCTCTTCGTGATCATCGTGACGGCGTCCCCGATCGTCCTGGCCCCCGACCACGGGCTCGCCCTGGCCGATGGGGACGATGCCTACGATGCCGGGTAGTTGCATCCTGCGGCGGACAGCCGCGTGACCGATGCCGGTCCGACCGACCCGGACGCAGACAACGCCGAACCTGACGGCCGACCCGGAACGCCCGACGCTGCCCCTCCTGGCGACAGCCCGGCGGTGGACCGCACCGCCCGCTTTGCCTGGGGGGCGGTGGCCGTCATCCTCATCGGCGTCATCGCGCTGGTCGTCTACGGCCTGACCAGAACCTCGACCCCCCAAGGCGTTGCCCTTCCCCCCACCACATCGAGCGGCGTGCTCTCCGCACTCTCCACGGTCCCCGCATCCGCCTTCGACACGATCGGCGTCAGCGCACCCACCACCCCGCTCGCCGCCCCCACCGTGTTGGCCGGGCAACCACCCCTGACCTCGAACGGGAAGCCCGAGGTGCTCTTCGTCGGTGCCGAATTCTGCCCGTTCTGCGCCTCGGAACGATGGCCGTTGGTCGTGGCCCTGTCGCGGTTCGGGAAGTTCACCACGCTGCACAACGTGCAGTCGGCCCCACTGTCGGTCTTCGCCGAGATCCAGAGCTTCACCTTCACCGACTCCGCCTACACGAGCCGGTACGTGACGTTCACCGGCGTCGAGCTGTACTCCGACGCGGTCGACGCCGACGGGGTGTTCGCACGGATCGCCACCCTCACCCCCGCACAGTCGGCCCTGGTCACCCGATACGGGGCAACCGGAGAAACCGGGGCCTATCCGTTCGTCGACATCGGCAACCACATGGTGGCCACCACCTCGGGATTCAGCCCTGCCATCCTGGTGGGACAGTCGCAAACGGCCATCGTCGGTGCGTTGACCCAATCCGACCAGCCAACCGGCCGGGCCGTCGTGGCCGCAGCCAACGAGTTGACTGCGGGGATCTGCCTGGCCACCGGGCAGCAGCCCGGTGCCGTCTGTGCAGGCAAGGGCGTACGTGCCGCCGACGCGGCCCTCGGTATCGGCTGACCTCCAGCCGGCCTGCGGGCGGGGCTCTCGGCCCGGGGCCCGGACTGCCGGGTCAGCCGGCCCGGCGGTCCGCCAGCTGCTTGCGCTCCATCTCGTTCAGGCCGCCCCAGATGCCATGGGCCTCGTGGATGCGGATGGCATAATCAAGGCAGTCGACCCGCACGGCGCAGGATCGGCAGATCGCCTTGGCCCGCTCCTCTCGCTGCAGCTTCTCCTCCTTGCGCTCGGCGTGGGCGGGCGGGAAGAAGATCTCCGCCTGTGGCCCACGGCACGACGCCTTGAGCTGCCATGTGTCAACGGCCTGCTCCACTGCCCGACTCCCCATTTCAGATCCATCCCCCAGCAAGCGAACGTACTCGCGCCTGTGTCCCGAAACAAGAGGTCTGACCAGGATTTCCCCCCGGATCATCCCGAGGCCCCGGGTGGCGCGCACCACTATTCGGCCACTCCGGGCACGCCAGGGGCCCCGTGGAGTGGAACGAGGGGAACCGGACACTACGCTCCACTGCGTTATGGACGTCCGTGCCTTCTGCAGCCAGAGCCGGGTCCTGATCGTGGCCGGCAAGGGTGGCGTCGGGAAGACCACCATGGTCGCGGCACTGGCCCACCTCGCAGCCGGGGCCGGCCTGTCGGTGCTGGTGGTCGAGCTCGAGGGGCGCTCGGGCGTGGGTGCCGCGTTCGGCCAGGAGGAGGAGCTCGGCTACGCCGGGTCGGTACTCCGGGCAGCCGGCGCGTCGTTGGCCGGCGACGGCAGCAATGCCGGTGGGGACGGCGACGGCACCGCGGTCATTCCGCCCGGCACGGTGCAGGCACGTACCATCACCCCCGACGACGCCCTGCTCGAGTACCTGGCCGACCACGGGCTGAAGCGGGTCTCCAAGCGCCTGATGTCCTCGGGAATCGTGGACATCGTGGCCGGTGCCATCCCCGGTATCCGGGACATCCTGGTGCTGGGCAAGATCAAGCAGATCGAGCGCAGCGGCATCGCCGACCTCGTGCTGGTGGACGCGCCCGCCACCGGACACACCATGACGTTTCTCTCGTCGGCCGGGGGCCTGCTCGATGCAGCCCGCGGCGGCCCGATACGCACCCAGGCCGCCGATGTCGTGGAGCTCCTCTCCGATCCGACCCGATGCCAGGTTGCGCTGGTCACCCTCCCCGAAGAGATGCCGGTCAACGAGGTCATCGAAGCCGCCTACCAGCTCGAGGACCGGGTGGGCATCGCCCTCGGCCCGGTCATCGTCAACGCCTGCTACACCCCCGTCGCCGGCCTGGACGTGCCCGCCGAGGATGCCGTCGCCGCGGCAGGGGTGACCCTCGACCCGTCCATGGTGTCCTCGCTCGAGGCGGCGCGCCGTTTCCGCCAGACCCGCCACGAGCTGCAGGAGGAGCAGCTCCAACGCCTGGGCCACGAGCTTCCCCTCCCCCAGCTGCGGGTCCCGTTCCTCTTCACCTCCGCCATCGGTCCACATGAGCTGGACCTGTTGACCGACGCTCTCGCCACCGGCGTGAAGGAGCTCCACGACCCGGCCCAGGTGCCATCGTGACCGAACCGGCCACCATCGACGAGGTCGTCCTCGACCGCTCCATCATCATCTGCTGCGGCTCCGGGGGAGTAGGGAAGACCACCACCGCCGCCGCCTTCGCCCTGCAGGCGGCCCGCCTCGGCCGGAGCGCGTGCGTGGTGACCATCGACCCGGCGCGGCGACTGGCGAACGCGCTGGGCCTGGACGATCTCACCAACCGGCCCACCCGGATCGAGGGTGCGTGGCCGGGCGAGCTCCACGCCATGATGCTCGACCCCAAGGGGACGTTCGACGACCTGGTCCAGCGCTACTCGGACACCGCCGAGCAGGCCGAGGACATCAAGGTGAACCGGATCTACCGGAACCTCACCGGCACGCTGTCGGGCACCCAGGAGTACATGGCCATGGAGAAGCTCTACGAACTGGTGGAAGAAGGCGGCTTCGACCTGGTGGTGGTGGACACCCCTCCGTCGCGCAACGCCCTCGACTTCCTCGATGCCCCGCGGCGGCTCACCCACTTCCTGGAGAACCGGGTGTTCCAGGCCCTGATGGCCCCCACCCGCGTCGGCCTCCGATTCATGGGGGTGGCTGCCCACGCACTGCTGCGCACCATCTCGAAAGTGGCCGGCGCCGACATCGTGAGCGACGCGGTCGCCTTCTTCCAGGCCTTCGAAGGGATGGAGGAGGGATTCCGTGTCAGGGCGATCCGCGTGCGGGAGCTGTTGACCAGGCCGGACACCGCCTTCGTCCTGGTGGCCTCCCCCCGTCCCGACTCCGTCGACGAAGCCGTCCATTTCGCCGACAAGCTGGCGGAATCGAAGATGTCGGTCACCGCCCTGGTCGTCAACCGGGTGCAGCCGCGGTTTGCCGAGGACGAGCAGCTGGCATCCCTGCCCAGCGGTGCGGAGGGGGGTTCGGGGAGGGCCTTCGACCAGCTGGTGGAGAACCTCCGCGGCTACACGGCAGCCTCGGACCGCGAGGAACAGGCCTTCGCCGACCTGGTGGTCAAGGTGGCGCCGGCGCCCGTCTACCGGATTCCGCTCCTGGACAGCGACGTCCACGACCTCGACGGTCTGGCCACCATCGCCGACCTCCTGTTCACCACCGTCGGCGACTGAGCTGCCCCGGGTCCCCAGGTGGGCCACCGCGGCCGGGGACGCTAACCTTGTGGTCGTGCGCACCATCCTCGTGGCCAGCGATGCCCCATCGGTGCGGGCCGAGGTCACCGCCATCGCCAAGACTCCCGACATCACCATCCGCGAAGCCCGCTCGGGCCCGGAGGTCATGGCCGAGGTCGCCGACTCGCTGCCGGACCTGGTCGTGGTCGACCTGCAGATGGGCAACATGGGTGGGATGGCGGTCTGTCTCGAACTCCGGCTCGAGGCCTCCTACGGGAGCCTCGAGCACGTGCCCGTCCTGATGCTGCTCGACCGGCGCCCCGACGTCTTCCTCGCCCGCCGGTCCGGAGCCGAGGGATGGGTGGTCAAGCCCCTCGACCCCATTCGCCTGCGGCGTGCGGTCACCGCACTCCTCGACGGGGGCACCTACTACGACGAGTCCTACCAACCGCTCTCTGTCGTGTCCGCACCCGCCGGCGCCTGACGGCTCCGTCCGAACAGACCGGGTACCGCCGTGTCCGTGTTTCGACGTCACGAAGAAGAACCATCGAACAGCCAGGGACGCCGGGGTAGACGCCGCACCGCCCCGACCTCCGGGGCCGAGGCACCCGGGCTGCCCACCGACAGCGGGACGGACGCCCAGGAGCAGTTCATCATCGATGCGCTGCACGAGCTGCGCGACACCGCGGTCCGCGAGGTCATGACCCCGAGGGTGGACGTGGTGGCGCTGTCCATCCCCCTGACCGTCGACACCGTGTCCCGAGCGGTGCGCGAGTCGGGCCACGGCTGCTTCCCCGTCTACGGGGAGAACCTCGACGACCTGATCGGGGTGCTCTTCGTCAACGACCTCTTCCGGGCCGGGTGGAAGGTCAGCGGCGGACGCGAGGTCGGAGCCGGGGGAACCGCCGAGGGCGAGTCCCCCCTTTCGGCAGACGCAGCGAGTGTCGGGCCCGATCAGCCCTCGCCCGGCCCGATCGACATCTCGCGCCGGGTGCGCCAGCCGTTCCTGGTGCCCGAGTCCCGGCTCGTCCTCGACGTGCTGGCCGAGATGCGGCGGCAGCGCAGGGCCTTCGCCGTGGTCGTCGACGAGCACGGCGGGGTCGAAGGCGTCCTCACCATCAAGGACCTCCTAGGGGCTCTCGTCGGTGATCTCGCCGACGAATTCGATTCGGACGACGAGCCCGACCTGGTGCGGGTGGACGGCGACAGGTGGCTGATGGACGGCCGGATGAGCGTCGACGACGTCCGGGACCGTCTCGGGATCAACGTGCCCGAGGGCGAGTACGTGACCCTCGGGGGGTTCCTCTTCGACCGATTCGGCCACATTCCGGCGGAGGGCGAGACGTTCGATGTCGGCGGTTGGCAGCTCCGGGTCTCCGAGATGGACAAGCGCCGGATCGCCAAGGTGGTGGCCAAGCGGGTCGGGTCGTCGCCGGTCGCGGCGGACAGCGGGGTATCGACCGGCGACGCGGGGAACGACCGCACCGCCGTCGGGTAGCATCTCCCTGTTCTGGGAGCGGCCGAACAGCCGATTCCGGTCGACGGGCTGTGGCGCAGCTTGGTTAGCGCGCTGCGTTCGGGACGCAGAGGTCGCCGGTTCAAATCCGGCCAGCCCGACCAACGAAGTGCAGGTCAGCCGGGGTCAAGGCCCCGGCTGACCTGCGTTTTGGGGCTTCTGTCGCGATGCTGTCGCCATCGCCACTTGCATCACACTTGCATCGCGGCGGCGAACCGGCCCCCCGTGTCGGTTGCGGCCCCGTCAGCCCCGGTGGTTGCGTGCGCCAAGACGGCCAATGTCGGGCGGGGGGCTGAGTGCCCTAGACGAGTTCCTGCGGTCTTCATGTCCACGTTCGCCAAGGCGAGTTGGGTAGAGGCGGTCCGGCGCAGATCGTGGAAATCAACTCCGGCCAGACCAGCCTTCTTGGTCGCTGGTTCCCACATGCGACGACGGAAGTTTGCGTAGGACCAGTGACCGCCACCTGGTGCGGGAAAGACGAAGGAGGCAGCATCAGCGGCAGTCAAGCCCATACTGGCCAGGTGTTCAGCCAGAATGTCCGCTAGTGCCTGAGGCAATGACATGATTCGAGTTCCGGCTTCGGACTTTGGCGGTCCAAGGCTTGGTCGGCCATGTTCATCCCTGGTGACAGTCTCGGTAACCGTCAAGGTGTGGCCCAAGAGATCGAGGCTCCCGATTCGTAGTCCCGCAACCTCGCCCCAGCGAAGCCCAACGAGTGCTCCTTGAATCATCGCATGAACGCTTGGATCGGCCCTGCGGTCTTTTCTCGGGCGATTCTTGGTCCCTGTGCTGAAGACCTACAGGAGTGCAGGGTTGGTGCCGATTACCGTTGAGATGGGTACCAAACTGATTCGCCTCCGATATGCCGGGACCTGTTCCCAGTGTGCCTCCGTCCTGGCTCCTGACACTCGGGGGTGGTGGGACTCCGAAGCACGTACAGCCACGTGCGTGGATTGCCATCCTGCCGAGGATGACAGCAGAGTCCAAGTGGCTGCACCCGATCAGATCCAAGGCATGACGAACTCAGATTCCATTACCCCACTAGCCACCGGAGAGGCCGGAGCATCAGCCCGCCAGATGTACGAACAGAAGCATCGACGGCGGGAGGAGAGGATCGAGCAAAAGTGGGGACGCCTGGCAGGCGTAGTCAAGTTCGTCTCGACCGATCCTAAATCCACAAAGGCCTGGGCCACGGGATCTACAGGCGAGCGTCGACTGGCATCTCTCCTGGCAAAATCACTAGGTGATCGTGCCGCCCTCCTCCATGATCGAAAGATCCCCGGCTCTCGGGCCAACATCGACCACCTAGCCATCGCTGCATCGGGTATTTGGATCATCGATGCCAAGAACTACACGGGGAAGGTCGAACAAAGAGATGTTGGAGGCTTGTTCAAGACTGAACAGCGCCTCTATGTGAACGAGCGAGATCAAACAAGACTCGTCGCAGGCTTTGCCCAGCAGATCAATGCCGTGCTCGAGGCGATAGGTGACGCCGAGATCCCCATCAATGCGGCTCTCTGCTTCGTCGATTCGGAATGGGGCTTCTTCGCCAAGCCCTTCCAGCAGGGTGGGGTATGGGTCACATGGCCCACGAAGGTCTCCGAGATGATCGCTGCCCCTGGACCACTATCCCCAGTAGATGTGGCCCAGGTCTCTGAACTCTTGGCCAGCCAATTGCCCTCCGCAGTACCCGTCGATTGATCACCGCTCATCAGATCATTCGATCATCCGATGGAGGAAGTGCTCGATGGCTTCAAGGTGACCGTGGGTAATGCCCGTTCGTGGATCCGGTGCAAGGAGGAGATTCTGGACAGGGAGAGCAGCTGCCCATCGTCTGGCCGATTCTGGGCCAAGGCGGAATGCATCGATGTCATCGTCTATCCACACGAATGGCCTCATTTCGTCAGTCACGACACGTCGCACCTCGTCGAACTTCCAAGCTCCGTCCATCCGGGTAGTGCTGCGTGGCCGGGTCAGAACCCTCAGGCTTCTAGGAAGACCACAGAGCGGGGCCACTATCGAATCAGCATTGTGCTCCCACGTGGTGGCCCAGACGATCTCGGCGGAAAGTGCACCGATGCGTTCACCCATGCTCCGAGACAGGCACAGGTCAAGGATCATGCGGAATCCGTTCCCCTCGTCCAGCATCACCTCGTGCTCTTCGAAGTCGTCGAAGCTGGCAAGCCTGGAATCGAAGGCGAATGCGTTGAGGACGCCATCGACATCGAGGAACAGAAGGGGATGCTCGGAGCCGGGGTCCTTCATTCTCCTATGCAACCGACTTTCCCTGTTTTTCGACTGATCGCCTGGCAAGCTACAAATACAACATCAGCGAATCCGTCGCTTCTTTCGCTCGTTTGTACAAGTTCGGCAGCACAGACTCGATGCTTCCAAGGAGTATTCCCCTGTCGTACAAAGCAAGGGGAACGCCGAAGACATCCCCACGGCTCAGTCTTTCAGGCACACGGGCGAGCCTGCTTTCACACGGCTTCTGCAAGTTCGCGTGGGCAGGTTTCTGCCAACGGTGTGGGGGTACCGGATCCGAGGCACTTAGCCAGTCGTTAGCGGTCCTCCATGACTTGACGATGGCTTCGAGGTCGTCGTTCGACCCCGTTATCAGCGTCGGCGTCTATCCTCACACCGTGGTCCCAGGCGTCACTCTCCGGGTCCCGACTCCGCATCGAGCGCCAGTTGTCGGAGAACGATCGCCGGGGCGCAGTCCGGCCCCTCGATCTGCGCCAGGGCCGCAGCGGTTGCCCAACGATGTGACTCAGTTCCCCGACGAGGTCGAGAGGATCTTGCTCGATCCACCTCGCCGCCAGTTCCGCCCACGACTGCATGTCGCCGTCGACTCATGCCGTGGAGAGAGCGATGTCCTTGGCTAGTTCCTGACCCATGGCCGCACGCTGATCGTGACCCGAGCCTAGGTTGGCCTTGGCTCGCCAGTCTGTTGAAACTTCACCAATGGATAGATGTGGGCCACCTCACGGATGGCTGCGCTGACGGCACCCTCTCGGTCGTAGGCATGAGCCTCGACGGTGATGATGATCCTCTGGTCATCACCTCGGAAGCGGAGCACCCGGTTCGCTGACCTCTGCACGTCCGTCAGGAACCGCCTGGCTCGGTCATCGAGCGGGTGTTGGACCTCCACGTCGACCTCGAAGTGCACTCTTTGACCGTATCGAACGTATGTTCGTCGTGCAACGGGTGCCCGGAGAGCAACTTGGCATCTCACGTTCGGTACTGTCGAGAACTGGTGCGAGAACTGCCGCCCTGACCTGCGCCGTTCTGACGGTGTTATCGAGATTCTGTCGAGATCGTCCAGCCGTAACCCCCTGTTTCTGCGTGTGTCCACATATGCGTTCTTCCAGGTCAGGCGACGTTTGCACTTGTCGAATCTCTGTGAATAACCCCACTTTGGGCGTTCGGGACGCAGAGGTCGCCGGTTCAAATCCGGCCTGTCCGACCAACGAAGTGCAGGTCAGCCGGGGTCAAGGCCCCGGCCGCCCTCGTCCTGGGGCTTCCGTCGCGATGCTGTCGCCATCGCCACTCGCATCGCCAACTCGCATCGCGGCGGCGAACCGGCCCCCCGTGTCGGTTGCGGCCCGGTCAGCCCCGGTGGTTGCGTGCGCCGACACGGCCAATGTCAGGCGGGGGGCTGAGATCCCCAGGCGGATCCCCGCGGTCCTCAACTCCACGTTCCCAGGACCAGTTGGGTTGTGGCAGTCCGGCCCAGATCGTGGAATCCGACACCGGCCACGCCTGCCTTTGTGGTCGCGGGTTGCCACCTGCGGCCCCGGTAGTTCGCATAGGACGAGTGACCGCCACCAGGTGCGGAGAACACGGAGGAGTCGGCATTGGCGCCAGTCAGTCCGGCCCGTGCCAGGGGGTCCGCCAGGATGTCCACCAGTGCCTCGGGCATGGACAGGGCACGAATCACCAGCATCGGCCTTCGGGGTCCGAGGGTCTACGGGTCTACGGGTCTACGGGTCTAGGGGTCTACGGGTCTACGGGTCTACGGGTCTAGGGGTCTACGGAGATCGTCACCTGGTCCCGACCGGAGGCACCAGATGGGATCTCTCGTGAAGACCGTCCACTGGCACCGGTTCGGCGGCACAACCACCTCGTGCAGGCTCTGACCCTCGAAGTGCCTGCCTGATGGGACTGACTTCCGTCTTGGACATTCCGGCGTCGGACCGGCGCCAGGCGGCCACCACCGACGATGAAGGACCACCTGGGAGGGCAGGTACCTGCGAAATGCCGGGGTCGAGGAACATAAGTTCAGGGTGGCGAATCGAAAGTACGGGGTGGTGATGCGACTCCTCCAGCCTTACGGTGCCACAAGGCGCAGCACCCCCTTGCGGGCAGACGGAGGAAGAGCTAACGCATGACTCGTTTTCGGCGGTCCGCGGTCACAATTGGCATAACCATTGTCCTGGTGGCCACGTTGGTGTCGGTGGTCGCCCGCTCGGCGGCGGCCGCCACCCCGGTGCAGCTCAACCTCAACGTGCTCCTGATCGGCACGGGGTCGTCGGACCCGACCACTGCAGCGTGGCAGTCGGCGCTCAGCAGCGAGGGCGTGGCCTACACCTCGGTCACCGCCTCCGGGTCCTACGGCGCCGAGACGGTCACCCTGCCCGCGCTCACCACCGGGTCGGTGGGCAACTTCAACGGCGTGGTGCTGGCCGACTCGCCATCGGGTTTCGCGGCGGGCCAGCTGAGTGCCCTCGACACCTATGAGTCCTCCTACGGCGTGCGCCAGGTGGACGGGTACATGTACCCGTCCCCGGCCCTCGGTCTGACCGATGCCTCGAGCGGGGCGCTCACTGGCACGGCCCAGCTGACGGCGGCCGGTCTGGCCGCGCTCCCCGGGCTGAAGGGAACCGTCCCCTTCGACACCGGCACCTGGGGCTACCCGTCGACCATCGGCGCCGGGGCGCCGCTCACCCCCTGGCTGGAGAACGCCGCGGGCCAGGTGCTGGCCGGCGTCTACCAGCACCCCTCCACCGACCCCCAGGCCGGGGTGGCCGAGCTCAGTCTCACCTTCGACTACAACGCCACCATGCTGCAGTGGCTGCTGCTGGCGCCCGGGCTCATCGACTGGGTGACCCAGGACACCCACCTCGGCCTCTACCGCAACTACTTCGGCCAGGATGTCGACGACAACTTCATCGCCGACAACTCGTGGAGCTCCCAGTACCAGTGCACCCCCGGGGCGACCGAGCCGCCCGACTACACCTGCCCGGCCGGAGTGGCCAACAACCCGGCCGACACCCCTCCCGACGTGCAGATGACCGCGGCCGACGTGGCCTACGTGGCGGCCTGGGAGGTCCAGAGCGGCATCAAGTTGAACCTGGCCTTCAACGCCGTGGGGGCCTGCACGGCACCGAGCGGGGCCACCTCGAGCGCCAACTGCGCCGGGTCGGTCACCGACAACGGGACCACCTACACCGACCCGGGTCAGGTGGCCGATGCGAGCTATCCCAATGACTCCGGACTGGTCAACGCCCTGCTGGCCGACAAGGCCGACTTCAACTGGATCACCCACACCTGGAGCCACGAGTTCCTCGGCTGTGTCGTGTGGCAGCCCCAGGCGGTCAACTCGGTGACCGCCAATGCCTCCGGCGGCTCGTTCACCGCCGGTGGCTACAGCTACGAGGTCACCGCGGCCACCGCCTACGGCGAGTCGGAGCCCTCCCTCCCCCGGAGCGTCACGGTGGGGACGGGCGGGTCGGCGACCCTGAGCTGGCCGGACGCCACCAACGGGGTGGGGACCGACGGCACGGCCGGGCCCACCCTGGCCCAGGAGGAGGCCAACCACACCGGCGGCAGCGGCTTCTGGGGCTACAACGTCTACCGGGAGAACCCCGGGACCACCACCTACGGCCTGGTCGGCCAGGTGGCCGAGAACCCGCTGGGCACGACTGCCACCTACAGCTTCACCGACACCGGGGCGACCGCACCGGGGACGGCCCCCGGATCCAGTGACACCTTCCCCACCGCCACCAACCCGGGCATCGACTGCTCGAGCGCGGCGGGCAGCTGGGACCCGGCGTCCGACCCCAGTGGCACGACCGACGCCTCCATCCAGACCGAGATCGCCTGGGACCAGGCCTTCGCGGCGGCCAACGCGCTGCCCAACTACACCCCGGCCGCGGTGGTCACCGGTGAGCACTCCGGGGTGGAGAACCCCAACATGCCAGCGGCCCTGGCCGCAACCGGCGTCACCACCTTCGCCACCGACGCCTCCCGCCAGCCCAACCAGTACTCGCTGACCTCGGGATCCTCGACGGCCACCTCGGCCCCCCGCTACCCGAGCAACATCTACTACAACGCCTCCAACTGGACCGACGAGCTCAACGAGTACAACACCCTCTACGTGACACCCAGCGTCCCGCTCGGCAATGCCACCTACCCCACCGAGACGGGGCACTGCGACGCCTCGTCGGCCACCACCTGCCTCACCGCCCCGGCCACCCAGTCCTCCCTCCTGGCCTCGGAGTCCCGCATCATGCTGAGCCACGTGCTGGCCAACAACCCCCGGGTGGGCTACGCGCACCAGACCAACCTGATCGGCGGGAGCGATCCGGCAAACGGGTACACCCTGTTGACCCTGCTCAACAACATGCTGTCCCAGTACGACGCCTGGACCACCACGCCGCTGGTCCAGATGACCGACGTGACCGAGGCCCAGACCCTCGGGCTGCAGTCCGCCTGGGCCGGCGCCAAGGCCGCCGGATCGGTGAAGGCCACCGAGACCAACGGTGTGGTCACCGTGACCAACGCCTCGGGCTCGCCGGTCAGCGTCCCGGTCACCGTCCCACCGGGCACCACCATCGGGGGAGCGGCCTTCGGCCAGCCCTACGGCGGTGAGCTCTCGACCTGGACGAGCGTCCCGGCCGCCGGCACGACAACCCTCACCGAGGACGTCGCCCCGGCCATCACCAGTGCCAACACGGCGAGTTCGATCGTGGGGGCACCCTTCAGCGCCACGGTGACCACCACCGGCTATCCGGCACCCGCCATCACCGAGACCGGGGCCCTGCCGAAAGGCCTCTCCTTCACCGACAACGGGAACGGGACCGCCACCCTGGCCGGCACCGCCGCCTCCGGCAGCGGGGGGAGCTACCCGATCACCATCACGGCGACCAGCACCTCGGGAACGGCCACCCAGGTCTTCACCCTGACCAACGCCGAGGCCCCGACCATCACCAGTGCCTCGACGACCAGCTTCTCGACGGGGGTGGCGGGCACCTACACGGTGACCACCACCGGCTACCCGGCGCCGTCCCTCACCGAGTCGGGCACCCTGCCCGCAGGGCTGACCTTCATCGACAACGGCAACGGCACGGCCACCGTGGCGGGGACCCCGGCGACCGGCACCGCCGGGAGCTACCCGGTGACCATCTCGGCCACCAACGCCTCGGGCAGCACGGCCAAACTGTCCCTGGCCGTCACCGTCACCGCCAGCGCGGCTCCGGTCACCGCCAGCGCGGCCACCGCCTACTTCACCCTGAACTCGGGAGGGGCCTTCGCCGTGTCCACCACGGGCGCCCCCACCCCGGCGATCACCGAGGTCGGGGTACTGCCCGCCGGGCTCACCTTCGTCGACCTGGGCAACGGCAGCGCCCTGCTGTCGGGGACCCCGACGGCCACCGGCACGACCACCCTCACGGTCACCGCCGCCAACGGGCTCACCCCGAACGCCACACAGACCCTGACCGTGATCGTCGGCCAGGGACCCGCCATCACCAGCGCGGCGTCGACCAGCTTCGCACCCGGTGTGGCCGGTTCGTTCACGGTGACCACCACCGGCTACCCCGCACCGTCCCTCGGTGAGTCCGGGGCCCTGCCCTCGGGCCTGACCTTCGTCAACAACGGCAACGGCACGGCCACCATCTCGGGCACGCCCACCGGCACCGGCACCGGCGCCTCCGCCATCACCATTACCGCTACCAACGCCACCGGCACGGTGACCCAGGCATTCACACTGGACCTCACCGCCGCCGCGACCATCACCAGCGCGGCATCGACCACCTTGACCGTCGGACAGCCGGCGTCCTTCACGGTCACCACCGCCGGATTCCCGACACCCAAGTTGACCGAGTCCGGCGCCCTGCCATCCGGGGTGGCCTTCACGGACAATGGCAACGGCACCGCCACACTGACCGGCACCCTGACCGCGGCCAGCGTCGGGGCGTTCAAGCTGACCATCACCGCCACCAACTCGATCGGCACGACCAACCAGGCGTTCACTCTCACCGTGATCAGTGGGTCGCTCTCGATCACCAGCGCGGCGTCGACCACCTTCACCGCCGGCACGGCGGGGTCGTTCACGGTGACAGCCACCGGCACCACCACGCCGACGATCACCGAGGGCGGCGCCTTGCCCGCAGGCATCACCTTCGCCGCCGGCACCAACGGCACGGCCACCCTCTCGGGGACGCCTGCGGCCACCGACAGAGGCAACTACCCGATCACCTTCACCGCCACCAACTCGGCAGGCAAGACGAGCCAGGCGTTCGTCCTCACGGTCGACCAAGTGCCGACCATCACCAGTGCAGCGACACTGACCGAAACGGCCGCAACGGCGTTCACCTTCACTGTCGCCGCCACCGCCTACCCGACGGCATCGTTGACCGAGACGGGCACCCTTCCCTCGGGAGTGACCTTCAAGGACAACGGCAACGGGACGGCCACCATCGCCGGATCCGCGGCTGCAGGAACCTCCACGCTCACGTTCAAGGCCACCAACGCCGGTGGCTCGGCGACCCAGACCTTCACCCTCACTGTCAATGCAGCAGGTACGTCAGGCGCCAATGTGCCCGTCTTCACCAGCGCGGCGTCGACGACGGTCGCGGTCAGTGCCACCTTCGATTTCACGGTGACCACGGAGGCCAGCAGCCAGTCCGCCACCTTCACCACCAACCTGAGCAAGTCGGGCACGCTACCCCCGGGGGTAAGCTTCAGCAACAACGGTGATGGCACGGCGGCCATCACCGGGCCGGCCACCAGCGCCGGTGTCTTCCCATTCACGATCACCGCGAAGAACTCGGCGGGCTCGACGACCCAGTCGTTCGTCCTCACCGTCACCGGCGCCCCGAAGATAACCAGCGCGGCCACGGCCACGGCCACGGTGGGCTCCACCTTCAGCTTCACCGTCAAGACCAGTGGCGCTCCACAGCCGGCGCTCACCGAGACCGGCAGCCTCCCGGCCGGGCTCACCTTCACCGACAACGGTAACGGGACGGCCTCATTGTCCGGCACCCCCAACGCGGGAACGGGCGGGCTCTACACGATCACCATCACGGCCACGAACTCCGGGGGGACGACCACACAGACCTTCAAGCTGACCGTCGCCCAAACTCCGACCATCACCAACGCATCGTCAGCCTCGGCCGCCCACGGCACGGCGTTCAGCTTCAAGTTCACCACCGCCGGCTACCCGGTGCCGACCATCACGCACACCGGCACCGTGTCGGGGCTCTCGTGGTCGAATACCGGCAGCGGGACATTCACCCTGAGTGGGACACCGAGGACAGCAGGTACCTACACACTCACCGTGACCGCCACCAACAGCGCCGGCAAAGTCACGCAGACGTTCACTCTCAAGGTGACCTGACCGACCCGGGTCCAAGGCCACGCTCTCGTTGTCACGGACCCGGGTCACACCGTTTGCCCACGTCCGGCCGAAACGCACCGGTGGAATTCCGGGGCCGACCCCGGATCGGCGCGCGTAGGTTCAAGGTGACGGAACACCAGTCCAGGGTTGAGATGGCGCCCCTCCACTCTCCCTTTGCCATGGGGGTCGACGCGCACCCGGCGCGAGCGACCGGAGAACAGCGACCAACGGTGCGGCCAAAGCCACGCAGACAATCACTCTGACCGTGACGTGAGCCAATACTGGAAGCACCGATGAGCGACCTGGGTAGCTGGTCGCTCATCCGCGGAACGTGTGTGGTGTGAGGCGACCATCGCATCAATCGCGTTCGGTCATCAGCTGACTGCTTCCGGTTCGGTGGCGATCACCTCCTCGTCGAGGCGCTCCTGGGTGTTGTTGGACCATCTGTCGCCAGCGTTCATTGGGGAAGCTGGCAAAGGCCCACAGGCCGCCCTCGGCATCGATGAGCAGCTCGGCCGCAGCCGGGTGGTGACGACGTCGACCCCGAGCACCTCCCTGTGGCCATCGACGTTGATGCCGGTGGCAATGACCGTCGCCACGCCGACCACTCGACCACCGTCTCCGATCTTGTGGAACAGGACGTCCAGCCAGACGTAGGTAGTGGGCCCGTCATCGTGGGGCCGGTTTCTGAACCCGACCACCCTGGCGTCGAAGGACTCGGCCATCTCCGACACCTGGGGCTGGGACATCCCGTCGATGCCCTTGGAGCGAACCAGGCCATCCGCCCTGCGGGTGGAGACGCCCTCCGCGTAGGCCTGGCACACGACGCTGTCCAGGGCCTATTCGCCTCGGCGTCCGGGCTCGAGAAGGGAGAGTAGGTACGAACCCTTCCGCAGTTTGGGGATCTCCGAGGTGATCGTTCCGGCCCGGGTGTCCCGGCGTCTATCCCGGTGGCCCTTGCGGCTGTTCACCCGGTCTCCGGTATGTTCGCCGTAGGCGGCGTCGCAGAGCTGGTCGACATCGGGGGCCAGCTTCACCATCTCGCCCAACAGGTCGCCTCCGACATCGGACACCAGATACCTGCGCAGCAGGCTTGCCGCGCCCATCGTGTCAGCGACCTCCACCGCATCTTCTCCTTCGTGTTCTTTGGACGGAACTTGAAGATCGATGCGGTGGTCATCGCGTCGGGGGAACCCTCTGGTCGGGCTATCCCTGGTACGCCACTCGGGTGGACTCAACTGCCAAGAGGGGCCGCTGGAGCGAACGGAAGGGCGCCCCACGGGAGGGAGCCGCTCGATGCGCAGGCCCGCCGGCCATGCCCGAGGGCGACGACTCCGCCACCACCTCTTGGACGCCCACCGACATCGCCTCCACAGAGTCGCGGTTGCGTTCCGCGGCAACCCTTCAGATGGGTTCACCCAGCATCGCTGCCGTCATCTCCTGCGTCGACACCCCGAGGACGAGGAGCGATTCGGCCACGGCATCCCGGTCCTCGCCAGTGCCGGCAATGACGACGATCGTTCTGATCGCGGAGAGTCTCAATGCCTCCTGATCGGCACGGTTGCGTAAGAGGCCCCTGTTCCGTAGGAACGTGCGGATGGCACTCCCTCCTCGATCGCTCTCCACCGGATCCGACCCGACGAAGGGCTCGATCATGGTGTGGGGACACGAGCGGCAACGTGGGCAACCGCGGTCCGGAACGAACCGCCACCGCGGGATCGGAGGGAGCTCGGGTCGCCGCTTTCGCCCCGGACCCGTCGGGTCACTTGACGGTCAAGGTGAAGGCCTGGGTCGCCGTGCCGGAGCTGCTGGTGGCGGTGATGGTGAAGGTGGTGACTCCTGCCGCTTTGGGGGTTCCCGAGATCGTGGCCCTGCCGTTGCCATTGTTGGTGAAGGTGATACCTGCCGGCAGTGACCCCGTCCTACCGAGTGTCGGCACCGGGTACCCGGTCGCCGTGACCGTGAAGCTGAACGCCTTGCCGTGAGTGGCTGTGGTCGAGCTGGCGCTGGTGATCCTCGGAAGCTGCCCGACGGTCACGGTGAAGGTCTGGGTCGCCGTGCCGGTGCTGTTCTTGGCGGTGATGGTGAACGTGGATGTTCCACCGGCGGTGGGCGTGCCCGAGATGGTGGCCTTCCCGTTGCCGTTGCTGGTGAAGGTGAGCCCGGCGGGCAGTGCTCCGGTTTCGGTGAGGGTCGGTGCCGGGTAGCCGGTCGTTGTCACGGCGAAGCTGAACGCCTTGCCGGTTGTGGCGGTGGCCGAGCCGGCGCTGGTGATCTTCGGAACCTGGTTGACCGTCAGGGTGAAGGCCTGGGTCGCCGTGCCAGTCCCGTTGATGGCATTGATGGTGATCGGATAGCTGCCCCCGCTGGTGGCGGCGGGCGTGCCCGAGATGGTGGCCTTGCCGTTGCCGTTGTTGACGAAGGTGACCCCGGCAGGAAGGGCGCCGGATTCACCGAGCGCCGGCGTTGGGTAGCCGGTGGTGGCCACGGGGAAGGCGCCCGGTGCGCCCGTCGTGAACGTCGTCGACGCCGCGCTGGTGATGGCCGGTCCCTGACCGACGATCACGGTCAGGGTCTGGGTGGCGTTCGGGGTGAGCCCGTTGGCGGCGGTGACCGTGAGGGTGGTCGTGCCGGTGGCCGTCGGGGTCCCCGACAACAGGGCGCTGCCGTTGCCCAGGTCGGTGAAGGTGAGCCCGGCGGGCAGTACCCCGACCTCGGTGATCGCCGGGGTGGGGGCGCCCGTGGTGGACACGGCGAAGGCCCCTCCCGAGTTCAGGGTGAAGTAGGCGGTGGCCCCGCTGGTGATGACCGGAGCCGCGCTGGCGGTGAGGGTGACGGTGATGGCCAGGGCCAGGGTGGCCGTGCTGCCCGAGATGTTGGTGGCCGAGATGGTCACCGGGTAGCTCCCCCCGCTGCCGGTCGCCGGGGTCCCCGCCAGGGTGGCCGTGCCGTTGCCGTTGTCGGTGAAGGTCAGCCCTGCGGGCAGGGTGCCCGACTCGGTGAGGGACGGCGCCGGGTAGCCGGTGGTGGTCACGGTGTAGGTGCCCGCCACCCCGGTCGAGAAGCTCGTCGTCGAGGCACTGGTGATGGTCGGGGCCTCGGCGTTGGTCAGAGTGAAGACCTGGGTGGCCGTCCCCGAGGTGCTGGTGGCCGTGATGGTGA
>Ga0224558_1000445_pt1 | contig 48491 bp, 31 predicted proteins | sample 714S32024metaG_FD_180682 | JGI IMG/M metagenome (GOLD analysis project Ga0224558, IMG submission 180682) | Peat soil microbial communities from Stordalen Mire, Sweden - 717 S3 20-24 | ecosystem: Environmental > Terrestrial > Soil > Wetlands > Peat | place: Sweden: Norrbotten County, Stordalen... | reverse complement strand
CGTGGACCGGGGTAATTATCCGCTCGTCAACTTCGAGACTCCGGACGGGCACGCCCGCGACTGGTTTCCTCCGCTCATAGGCGTGCGTGGAGAAACGCGCGTTTACGGATGGGAGGCCTGGCTTGTGCAGGGGCAACCGGGCTGGACCATCATTCGCTCTCTGAAACGTTGTCTGAAGGACGCCGGTCCTCGGACCGGGATAGAAATCGGGGGCCAGACTTTTGAGGTCAGGCAGCTGTTGCAGGAAATGATGGCGGCGTTGCGGGGGCAACTGCGCGAGCACTCAACTTTGCCCTTTCCGGACGATGGGAAGAAGCCCCTGGAAGTAATGCTGGGGGTGCCGGCAAATGCGAACAGCAATCAGCGCTTTCTTACCACCGAAGCCGCTCGCGCGGCGGGGTTTGAGGTTTTGGGACTGTTGAATGAACCATCCGCGGCTGCGGTTGAATTTGCCCATCGCGACCTGGTGAACCGCAAGGGCCGTTCCGGGGGCCGGCTCCTGGTCTACGATCTGGGAGGCGGCACGTTCGACGCTTCGCTCATCGAACTCGGCGACGGCGAGCAGTCCATTGTCGCCTCCGACGGCATTCCAACTTTGGGCGGCGATGACTTTGACGAGATTCTGGCAGAGCTAGCGCTGCAGGCCGCTGGGATCTCGCTCAACGAAAGGGACAGCCTCTCCGCTGCGGAGTGGTTCGTCCTGGTGGACGAGTGCCGCGAGAAAAAAGAAGCGCTCAGTCCCAACACGCGCAAACTGACCGTCGATCTCGAACGCGTGCGGCACAACTGGCGCGAGGTCTCAGTGAATGCGAGCGTGTTTTACGAACGGTGCAGGCCGCTGATCGAGTCAACACGCCGGGTTGTCGATGAACTGCTGGCGGCGCACCCGGAGCACCCGATCGAGTCCCTATATGTCACGGGCGGCGGTTCAGAGTTGCCGCCGGTTGCGCGCATACTGCGGGAGAGTTATGGCAGGCGGGTGCGACGCTCGGCCTACATGCGATCGGCGACAGCCATCGGATTGGCGATCCGGGCCGATACACAATCCGGCTGCATACTGCGCGAGCGGTTCATGCGGAATTTCGGATTGTGGCGGGAGGCAGATGAAGGGCGTGGGGTGGTCTTCGATCTTGTGTTTTCCCGCGGCACGGAGTTGCCGGGCCCCAAACAACCGCCGCTACGGAGCGTACGTTCTTACCGTCCGGCCCACAACGTCGGGCATTTCCGCTATCTGGAATGCGCACGGCTGGCCCAGGACGGCCGGCCGGTAGGAGAAATTACCGATTGGGACGACATCCGATTCCCGTTCGACCCAGGTCTCGAAGAGCAGACCGACCTGGCTGCCGTGTCGGTGAGACGAACACCCACAACGTCGACCTTCGTCGTCGAGGAAACATACACTTGTGACAGTAGCGGCAATCTGGCCGTCGCGATTTCCAATAAGTCCACCGGTTATGAAAAAAGGTTCCGCCTTGGCCGTTGGTCTGTGCAGCAACCGAAGGTATTGTCCAGCCGCGCAGCGAAGCGCAGCGCCTCGAGCGGCCGCTGAAATATTAAGCTGCCTATTTCCACTCTTCGGCACGTCCTCTTCGAAGACTGCGCTCGCAGTCGGTTTCGGTTAGGGAGGGTTCCGCTCTCGGGAAAAACAAGACAAACCCCTTTCCTCCGGCGGAGGAATTCCCTGCAAACAGGAGGTTCTCTTTTTTTGAGTGCTGAAATTGGCGCTATCGCAATCATCCCACGAGGGTTATTGGTGTTGCGGCCTTGGAACGAACAGGGAATTTTCGAGAGATATCAGGGAATACTGCTCCCTGATCCGGCCGGAACCGCCGTTTATCAGGTCCCTTTGCGATTGGGACGTCGGGGTGTTTCGGAAAAAGCTGCTCCCAGAGCTGAGACAACTCGGCTTTGCCGGGTGGCAATGAACCGAGCTGTTGCGAGACTGGGTCGGGCATAATACCTCCGGCAGACTCAGCAACATTGCCGCTTGCTCTCCGGAAAGAGTCTCGTCAATTCGATTCGTAAAAATAGGAGACGACCAGTGAAACCCCTGACGTTGGCCCAGTTGCGTAATGTGTGGGATAGGGTTATCCAGGATCCGGATGCGCACAGGGCGCTCGTCCGGCTCGAGAGGGACGGTTTTCGCATCCGTCAACTTGAGCCTCGGGATCCGACGTTGAAGTATCCGAACTGGGCTGACTACATTGCCGCAATCCCATTGCTCCCCAATCGGCCCTCCCGAAGACAGATTCACCGCCAAATCGGCCTGCGGAAATACTCGTCTCTCGTTAGCACCATTCGCCGCTTTGCGGTAGAAATCAGTGACCCGTTTTGCCAGGTTAGCATTCTTAGCGAAAAGGACTGCTCACTTGAAGAGATCCGCGATTTGGGTCAGAGCGCTTCAGCGACGTCCGATTTCCTTGAGAAATTCCTTTCGTGGGCTTGGTACACAAGACACTTTAATCCACGCAATACTCTGATCGCGGAGCTACGCTGGCGCATTCGGGAGCGCACGGGTAAACCGCATGACCGTGAACTTGCGACCCTTATCGACGCAGCATTCCGCGCTGCTGGAATCCAAGGGGGACTCTATTTAGATGCGACCACGCTAGACCGGATCGAAAAGCGCGAGAACGAAGGACGCCTCAAAGCTAGCAGTCGGTTGCGCTATCGGACCGGTCCAGGTCCCATATCTAAGAGCGGTCCACCATCAAGCTCCACGAGATTTCCACGAAATCCAAGAAAACGCGTTTAATCGATTCTCTGCTAGCTCAAGTACATTCCTCTTAGGCCAGTCATTGGAATCGCGCGATCGAGGAAAATTTGCTCGAATTCCATCCAACCGTCAAGCCGGTTGCACTGCGGCTGATGCATCATGCATTGCTCGGCGCGCGGTGACATCGTTCTCGACCACTTCCTCGACAGTGGCACGACCGTGATCGCGGCCGAGCGAACTGGCCGGTTTTGCTATGGCCTCGAACTGCACCTGGCCTACATGGACACGATCGTTCGTCGCCGGCAGTACTTTACCGGTTATCTGCTACCCATGGCACTTTGGGGCACCGTTTCACCGAACTAGAAAAGGAGGCTGCAGATGAGCACAAAGGATGACAAACAAGATGACGGCCCCCGAACCGCGAAGGCTGTTGGCTATGGCACACCGCCCGAAGGCACTCGCTTTAAGAAGGGCGTTTCGGGAAATCCACGCGGGCGTCCCAAGGGAAGTTTGAATGTGGCGACGGTGCTCACGAGGACGCTTCGCGAAAAGGTCGCCATCAACGAGAACGGCCGGCGAAGGACAGTAACGAAGCTGGAAGCGGCGCTCAAACAACTGGTCAACCAGGCCGCTGCCGGCGATCTCAGAGCGCTTCGTCATTTGACTGCTCTGGCCAATGACGCCGAGGCGCAGCAGAACGTGCGCGATACCAAACTGCAAGATCTCAGCGAATTGGATCGTGACGTGATGCAAGGGATTTTGCGGCGATTTCAGGTAACTGAAGAACAACGAAATTCGTCCGAAGGAGAGGATCACCATGACCATGACGTTGAGCGCTGCTGAATATCAGGTAATGTGCCGCCATGATTTGCACACTTTCACGCATCGCGCTTTCCTCGAGCTTAATCCAGACTCTGTTTTTTTCGACAACTGGCCCATTGAGCTGACCGCATCGAAGCTGCAAGCGTGCCTCGATGGGAAGATCAAGCGGCTTATCATCAACCAGCCCCCGAGATCCTTGAAGTCTCATGAGGCCTCAATCTGTTTTCCGGCGTATGTGTTCGGACACAGGCCGGGCGCGCAGATCATTTGCGCCAGCTACGGCCAGGAGCTCGCCAATAAACTCTCGCTGGACTGCCGAACGTTGATGAACAGCGAATGGTATCGCCGGTTGTTCCCGACTCGGCTTTCGCCTCGGAAGCAGTCCGTGCAGGAATTTCTGACCACCGCGAATGGATTCCGTCTAGCCACGTCGGTGGGCGGCGTGCTCACCGGCCGAGGGGCCGACTTCATCATCATCGATGACCCGCTGAAGCCGGACGAGGCCGTTTCGCAAACCCAGCGCCAAGCGGTCAACGACTGGTACGACCACACGCTCTACAGCCGGCTGAACAACAAGCGCACGGGCTGCATCATCATAATCATGCAGCGGCTCCACGAAGACGACCTCGTCGGACATGTGCTGGAGCAGGAGAGCTGGGAGCATGTCCGACTGCCGGCTATCGCCGAAGAGGACGAAACCCACATAATTCGCTCCCCTTACCGCACTTGGGTGGCGCGGCGCAAGGCCGGTGAAGCGCTCCATCCGGAGCGCGAACCGCTGACCGTCCTCGAGCACCTCCGCAGCACCATCGGCGAGTACAATTTCGCCGGGCAATATCAACAATCGCCGGCGCCACTTGGTGGCGGCATCGTGAAAGCCCACTGGTTCAAGAGCTATGTTCCCGGAGAACAACCTTCTAAATTTGACCTGATCTTCCAGAGCTGGGACACCGCGAACAAGAGCGCGGAGTTGAACGACTACAGCGTGTGCACTACCTGGGGGCAGAAAAATAAGAAGATCTACCTGTTGCATGTGCTGCGAAGACGCATGGACTATCCCGATTTGAAGCGGGCAGTGCGGGAGCAGCACGAGCGCTTTCGGCCGACCAATATCCTGATCGAAGACAAAGCGTCAGGCACACAACTCATACAGGAACTGATCCGTGAGGGCGTCCACGCCGTCAAGCGCTACGAGCCCACCATGGATAAGGTAATGCGCCTGCACTCGATCACCAGCACTATCGAAAATGGATTCGTATATCTGCCCACCGAAGCGGATTGGCTCGCAGAGTATGTGCACGAGTTGACGACCTTTCCGAGCGGCAAGCATGATGACCAGGCGGACTCCACGTCGCAGGCTCTCGATTGGCTCAAACAGCGAACTCACGTGTATGGAGTGTTGGATTTCCGGCGACAAGAAGAGCTGGCCAAAAAGTTGGGGTTGCCTACAGACTACGAATTCACACAGTGCGACGAGGGAGAAGAGATCCTCGCGGCAAACAGGACAACCGGACACCAGATTCGGTGGACGGATCGAGGTTGGGTTGACGCACGCTCGAACGCCTCGGCACCAGCAGGAGCCTGTCCGCTCTGCGGCGCCACTGTGTCCGTGACGGTGTTCGGTGCTCAGAAGCGATGTCAACAATGCGGCCACCAATGGCCGCCTAAGCCCCGCGTTCAACAGACGCTGACGAGAACAGACGTCCTCAACGGGAGGGACCGTGGCTGGTAAGAAGTTCCGGAACCAGCGGTCCCGTTCTGCGCCAATTCCTCCACAGACCCCATCTGGAGCCCCGCGACCCGAACGAAGATGTCGGATAGCACATGTCGATTCCGCGTGAAGTCGAAACCTCGCCTGCAACGATCCGCCCGAAAACGCCTCCACCAAGTGATCTTCACGCGGCGGGGCGAGGAAACGGGAGGCGATTTTCACGAATTGCCTGCCGGAGCTCGTACTCCGATATACGTTGTAGCCGGCGACCAAGACTCCAGGAACGGTTGGGAGCGCTTCCCATTTGAGCGTAACGCGAAAACAGGAACAAAGGCAGCCTCAAAACTTCCCGCAGCGGAACAGGCAGCGACAACGCGGCTTGCCGCGTCTCCAGATGGGAGCGGTCCTCATGAAGATTGTTTCGCGATGCTAAGAGGAGGCGGGATGGGCGTATGATCGGTGCCGAAACTTCCAGTAAACTCTTACCAGCAAATTCCTTCATACGTTCGGGCGCCTTCTGGACGCAGGGTCTTATCCAGGTGGATAAGGTCAATCACGATATGCTCGGGCCGCAGGTACTTGGCAAGCTGATCTTTGCTCGCCGATTTGTTGCCGAGGATCACGACTTCGGCGGTGCTTAGTACGCCTTCGAGGTCGGCCGATAGCACGGCTCCGATATGCGGGATGACCTCTTCGATGTACTGGCGATTGGAACCGACGAGGCGGCCGAGAGAAACGTCCTCGTCCCACACTTTGATGTCGAGACCCTCGCCAATGAGGCGTTTGATCAACTGCACCTGTGGACTCTCGCGCAGATCGTCGGTGCCGGCTTTGAAACTCAAGCCGAGCTGCGCAATTTTCTTTTTGCCCGTGTTCATCACCATCTCGACGGCGCGATCGACGTGCTCGGCGTTGCTCGGCATTAGCGATTCGAGCAAGGGAAGCTTGAGATCAAGTTCCTTGGCCTTGTAGGTGATGGCGCGTAGATCTTTCGGAAGACAAGAACCGCCGAAGGCGAAGCCTGGGAAAAGATAAGCGGCAGAAATATTCAACTTGGTGTCGGAGGTAAAAATCTTGGTGACCGCGTGTGCATCAACACCGAGATGCTTGCACATGGTTCCCATTTCATTGGCAAAGCCGACTTTCAACGCGTGATAGCAGTTAGAGAAATACTTGACCATCTCGGCAACCGGAATGGTCGTCTCGTAGAGCGCGCCCGGAGTATTCTTGTAAAGTTCGCGCAGCGGCGCGAGGTGGCTGGTGTCGCTGGCTCCCAGAATAGTGTAGGGCGGGTTCAGGAAGTCGGCAACGGCGCTGCCTTCGCGCATGAACTCCGGGTTATAGCAAACAGTGAAATCCCGCCCGCACTTCTTGCCGCTTTCTTTTTCCAGTATGGGGAGGACGACCGTCTCAGTCGTTCCCGGCAGTACCGTGCTGCGTAGAACAAAAACGTGCGGTGATTTCGTCTGGCGAATAGCCGCGCCGATTTCCCTGGCCACGCGCTCGAGGTGGCTGAGGTCAAGCTTGCCATTTTTCAAGCTGGGCGTACCGACGCAGACGAACGAGACTTCGGAATTCAGCACGGCTGCGGTGGCGTCGGTAGTCGCGTGCAGCAGGCCGGCTCGGTGCGCTTCGGCCACGAGCGCGGTCATGCGCGCTTCGATGATGGGGGTGCGACCGGAGTCCATCATCTCAACCTTGGCGCGGCTCACGTCGACGCCGGTGACCTTGTGGCCCATCGAGGCGAAGCAGGCAGCCGATACGGAGCCAACGTATCCCAAGCCAAAAACGCCAACCGACAAGGCCAACCGAATTCTCCTGGCAATCGAGTATGCTGGGGACTAAGACGCAGCAGTAGGAACTATACCAAACCCGGGCTATGCGGTGGCAGATGAGTCGGTCCCGCCGCCCTCGCTCGCTCTCAGGCACTTACAGTCGCAGCAGAGGCCTGGCAGTCGGGTTCAGTGCCTCTCATTCGGAAGTAATTGTGCTCCCCTTTGGCTCCTAAGCCCAAAGGGCCATCGTGCCTGAAATTGGGGGCGCTCAAGCACCATAGCGGTTGAGCAAATGAATTGTTCTCGCCGCCCTCACTCGTTTTCAAGGACTTACAGTCGGACCGGTAGCCTCCAAGTCGGGCTCAGTGCCTCTCATTCGGCGGTTATTGTGCTCCGCTTTGTCCTCCAAATTCCCGAGCTAGCGAAGAATCGGATGAAACCCCAAGTGCCGGCCGGTTGGTTGCTGGCCTTGTAGTGGGTCACTAAGCCATTCAGTCGTCTCGCTCTCCGCTCGCTCTCCTTTAGACAGCATACGAGCAACGGGGCTGGCTGGTCTGATACTTCCACTTGATCCGGAGTACTCATTGAGAATTCGCCGGTCTGGGTCAATGAGTTCTATAAAAAGGGATGTCAAGCCAACGACTTCGCATCGTCGGCGATCGGACCCACGCCACCGTCATACAACTTGTTTTCCTGCCCGTTGACGTTCATTCGTTTTGTCACGACACTTTGTGATTCCGGTCACTGCAATCGAACTGGTTGGCTGTTTATGTTTGCTTGCCTGAGCGCAGCGTGAGCTGTCTATCCCCCTAGCGCTACGTCCGGCATAGAACGCTGAGTTTCCCAGGCCCCTGAAAAAAGTTCCGTCCAGAGAAGGAGTGCTCGTCATGACTTCTCCGCACTTCCTCATCCGTCCAGCTTGGAGGCTATCCATGTCCACTACTCGTGCCGCACTCGCTATTGTCCTTGTCCTGCTCTCGACGACCCTTTTCGCACAGTCAACCAACTCAATACCCTTTGTCGACCAGCCTCTGGTACCGACGAGTGTTCGGCCGGGTTCACCGGGGTTGACGCTAACCGTGCATGGTGCGGGATTCGTTTCGAACTCCGTTGTGAAATGGAATGGATCGCCGCTGAGCACAACCTTTGTGGGTTCTCACCAACTGGAGGCCGTTGTTCCCAAGTCCGATCTGGCCTCCGCCCGCATCGCTTCTGTGACCGTTTCAAGCCCCGCTCCCGGCGGAGGAACGTCTAACGCTGTTCCCTTTACGATCACGACCCCAACGAAGTCCCTTGCCTTTGCCACCTCGACGATCCCTGTAGGGCTCAACCCTGCTGGCATTATCGTTGCCGACTTCAACAATGACGGAAAGCCTGACTTGGCGGTTGTCAATCAGAACCAAATCGACTCAACTCGTTATAATACGCCCGGCCTTATACCCAGCTATGCCGTCGGGACAATTTCGATTCTTTTAGGGAACGGTGACGGAACGTTCTCCAATGAATCAACATTGTGTTTTCCTAACTTGGAGTTTGAGTACGGGTTGCCACAACTCGTAGCTGGCGACTTCACCGGCGACGGCAAAGTAGACTTGGTTGCTTCGTACGAAGCGGTCCAAGAGTTTTATTTGATGATGTTCATGGGCAATGGGGACGGGACGTTTACAAACGGTGACAGCGACATCGGGCCGGGGAGTTCCAGCGGCTCTGCAATAGCCGGTGATTTCAACCGCGATGGCAAGCTAGACCTCGCTTTTCAGTACGAAGGGGATTTCTCCCTACTTTTTGTTGATTTTGGCAATGGCGACGGCACTTTCACGGGCGGCTGGGAATGGGGGGCCCATTTCAAATACTTGGGGGCGGCCCCGTTGGGCTGGTCACAGGCGACTTTAACAATGACGGAATTCTTGATCTGGCCTTAATTGGCGTATATGCCGAAGGACTTTCGGGACCGGTGGCAATCCTTCTGGGCAACGGGGATGGCACATTTACCCTAGCTGAGCCGCAACCTTCCGTGACACTTGTGAACCCAGTCTGGGCAACCGCTGGCGATTTCAACGGCGACGGCATTCTCGACCTGGCGATCGCAGACGCTGGCTCTAATGCTCTCACGATACTTCTCGGAAACGGAGACGGAACATTCACGCAGGTAAGCGGAGAACCGGCGCTCCCGCAGTTCTCTAACTTCGTCACCACCGCCGATTTGAACGGGGACGGAAAGCTGGACTTGGTGTTCTCAAATTCCTGTGGCTATAGCTGCACCGCGAACACAATTTCAATATTTCTCGGCAACGGTGACGGTACATTTCAGCCTGGATTCAGCGAGGCGGTGGGCAACGATCCGCAGGCAATTGGTGTTGGGGATTTCAATGGGGACGGCCGCCTCGACCTCGCAGTCACAAATTCGTCTGACAACACGATTTCCATTCTGCTGCAACCGACGTTCGCCAGTCTGATCAAGCTGGTGAAACAATACGATACCAAACCCAATGTAGCGGCCATTATGGTATTTACGCTGGAATTGGCGCAAGGGGCTGAGAGTTCACATGCCGCGAAGGTGGCAGACGCGCTACTGGATGCGTTCATCGATGAGGTCTCGGAGCAGTCCGGCAAGTCGTTGACTGCGGCACAGGCCGCCATCCTCATTCAAGACGCGAAAGCACTGATGATGCCGACATAAGCGATTTTAAAAAAGCTGGCGAGAATCGACTCGGTAGATCATCGCAGTCGAAAGACCCAGGCGGATCTGATGGTCATTCGGGCGCAGATGGCGGTGAACCGAACTACATAACACTGGAGACCACCGGCGCGCCCCGGGCGTGTGCTTTCAGCCGATATGTCGGTACAAGAACATTCCCATCATCCGTAGAGCAGAGGTTGGTGTAGCTGGAATTAGTCGTCGTAGCATGTTCTTTTGCCAAGTGTTTGCAATCCCTACGGTCCGACTCGGATATCTCCAGTAATTCAGTTGCGTTCCGACCGCTCCCCAGTGTTCTTTGAACGATATGAGGCCGGGGTTGTTACCGTCGGAGCGTCCCATCTCAAATTCATCGAGACCCTTGTCCTTGGCCTCTTGGATGGTGTTCCAAAAGAGAAGTGCCATTCCGCCCAATCTGTTGAACCGTGCATCACTACAGCCATACTTGTAAACCATTGTCTTCTTGTGTGAAATCGTGAGGATACTCGCCACCGGCAGATCGTCCTTGGACGCAACTCGGATCCTCAGGTCTTTGCCAAATGAGGCAATCAGTGCCCGAAACCAGTACTGTGGTTGTGGTGGCAAGAACAGTCGCCGGCGGGTGATGACCAGAAGCTTATAGAACTGTTGGAGCAGTATTTCCGATGTCCCTTCCTCGTACTTCAACCTTTCCCGCTCAGCTCGTCGAATCTTTCTTTGGACACAACTCTTGTGGAAATTGTGGAACAGCTCCTGCGTGCTTCTTCCGCTCAGATTCAGCCGATGAAGATAATACGTGAGACTCTTACCGAAACCGGTCAGACTGGCCGGCTGATAGGAAGGGGGCCGGATCTCTATGGACTTCCATCTGCCGGTGTCGACATGGTGCCTCATACTAGAGAGCAGGTCATTCAACTCGCCTGAGTTGTTTACCAGTGGCTCGCAATGATCGGAGAAGGGCAAGGAGACCATTCGCCGCCCCGTCAACCAACTCTTGACACGACAAAAGGCAAGACCATTGGTCAGAGCGGCCTGCCGGGGACATGTAGTCACAACAGCCGGATCATACCCATACGCAATTTGTAAGGCTCTGAGCCAGTTTGTACTGTGAAAGACTGAAGCTCGAGCATGGTTGCAGACGAAAGTCTCCCAGCGCGGATCATACAGCGGGTTGAGTTCGTAAACGGTAGTTGCGGCAGATTTCCCCACACCGAGATGAGGGCCGTCGTCTGCTGGATTGATCAGCGAAATCCATTCTTGTATTCTGCCGCGAACGCTTTCGGGCGGATCAAGAAACCTTATGCCTGCTTCTCTCCTCGATTCACTCAGCCACGCGATCTGTCCTATTATTTCCACCCAGTCTTCGGAACCGGGTAAACGGAAAGCCACCGTGGAGATGTGTGCTTCGATCTCAGAGGCAGCTGCGTGTACACCCAACCCGCCTTCACTGACATCGGACACCACACCGCGACTGGCGCCAATGTTGACGTAAGCGGCCGATTGTACCCGACGCCGGGCGTGGAAGCGGCGCTCGGGAACGCCGAGAGCGCAATCGGGTTTTTGCGGGGCACTCGACATGCTCGACCATTGTTAAGAGAACCCAAAGCGGCTGAGTAGCTTCTGTCAAAGCAACCGAACGATCCCGAGAACCACTGCGCCGACGAAGCTAAGCAGCGAAACGAGCAATAGCCCATATTCCTTGATTGTTTACGTCTGCTTCAAGGTGATGTCCGGGTAGTTGATCCGGAATTTCTTTTTTCACATCGAAAACGACACCATTGTATGCCCATCTTGCCGGTTCGCGGCATTGCGAAAGCGCACAGCGGTAATTCTCGTCGGACAGCCTAGCGCACCTTAGTCCTGACGGAAGGGACTTCTATCACCATGCCTTCGAGTATTGTCGCTTGGTTTACAACCGACTTCCCAGAACCCCCGAAAGATCCAGACCCTCGCCCAGGTGTGGAAGCAGTTGTGGAAGTGGCGAAGAGGGTGAACTTCTCATCTCGCCCAATGGAAAGCTTGTCATGTACACGAAACTGCCTTGGCCCAGCCAAACCGAGCTCTGGGTTTCAGATCTTGACGGTAGAAACAGAATTAGGCTTGCCTCGTCCTCGGGAATGTTGGACACCGGCTTCCGGTCACTTGACGTTCGCAACTGTCCTTTTTGGACGCTACGGGCGGCCGAAGTAAGGAGGCATCACCCAGCGGTTGGATGCTCTCCGGTTGTGCTATTTGGCATTAACTATCGGTGACTTGTGACGTATGGCGGTTTCACAAACGGGACCACGGATGGCCGCCTGTGGCGAGGAAGTACCAGAAATACTTTTAGTTTGAGAGAGATAGAAGTGTTACCATAGTCGGAACTAGATCCCCCTAAGCACTTTTATAATGGGCACCAGTCAGCTAAACAATTAGAGAAAACTTAAAGTCCCGAGGAGTCTCAAGTTGTCTGAAGTCCCGCATACGTGCTACCTGCCTCGCAGCGGTGGGGCAACCTTGCACCAGTTGTTCGAGGCGCAGGTGGCGTTGCGGCCGAAAGCAGTGGCGCTCACGTGCGAGGGACAGTCGCTGACGTATGGACAGCTCAACGCGCGGGCCAACAGGCTGGCTTGCCAATTGGTGAAGTTGGACGTCACGGCCGACAGACTGGTGGGGCTCTACATGGATCGATGCAACGAGTTAGTCGTCGCGATCCTGGCGATCCTCAAAGCGGGCGGGGCATACGTGCCAATCGACCCGGCGTATCCGGCTGACCGGGTGGCCTTCATGCTGGAAGACTCGCAGGCGCCGGTGCTGCTGACACAAAGTAAGTTGGCGTGCAAGTTGCCCCCGACACAAGCAAAGGTGCTTTGCATAGATGAGATGTTGGCTCGGCCGGTGCAGGCTGGGGAAGAAACGAACCTGCTGCCCGTGGCCGGCCCGGACCATTTAGCCTACGTGATTTACACATCGGGCACGACCGGCAAGCCCAAAGGTTCGCTGATCACGCACCGGAACGTGACGCGTTTGTTTGCCGCCACCGAGCATTGGTTCGGGTTCCGCGAGCACGATGTTTGGACGGTGTTCCACTCCTGTGCATTCGATTTCTCCGTGTGGGAGATTTGGGGCGCGCTGCTCTACGGTGGGCGAGCGGTGATGGTTCCCTACACGGTGAGCCGAACCCCGGAGGCGTTTTACGAGCTGCTGGCGAACGAGCAGGTGACAGTGCTCAACCAAACGCCCTCCGCCTTCCGGCAACTCATCCAAGCCGAAGAATCAGCGGGACAAAAGGAACTGGCCCTGCGCTATGCGATTTTCGGGGGTGAGGCGCTGGAAATGGGGAGCCTGCGGCCATGGTTCGAGCGGCACGGGGATCAACAGCCCCAGCTCGTGAACATGTATGGCATCACCGAGACAACGGTGCATGTGACCTACCGGCCACTGTCGAAGAGCGATTTGGACTCCGGTAGCGTCATTGGAGTGCCAATCCCCGATCTGCAGATTCACATCCTGGACCCGCAGCGGCAGCCGGTTGTAATGGGGGTGCCCGGAGAAATGTACGTGGGAGGGGCCGGATTGGCCCGCGGCTATCTGCGCCGCCCGGAACTGACGGCCGAGCGATTCATCCCCGACCACTTGACGGGCCGCCAAGGGTCGTGCCTTTACAGGACCGGAGATCTGGCGCGGTTCCTGTCCAGCCGCGACATTGAGTACTTGGGCCGGATCGACAGCCAAGTCAAGATTCGCGGCTTCCGGGTCGAACTGGGAGAAATCGAATCCGTGTTCCGCCAGCATCCGGCGGTGCGGGAAGTGGCGGTGATCGCGCGGGAAGACACGCCCGGCGCCAAGCGTTTAGTGGCCTATCTGGTTGTACCCCCGCCAGCCGCGGGCCAAGCTCCCCGAAGTCAGGAGTTGCACGAGCTCTTGTCCCGCAAACTGCCTGAATACATGATTCCCGCCGAGTTCGTCCGGATGACGGCTCTGCCTTTGACCGCGAACGGCAAACTCGACCGGGCGGCGTTGCCGATGCCCACGCGGGAGAACGCGCTGGACACGATTCCTTATTGCGCGCCGGAGTCGGCGATTGAGATTCAAGTGGCCTCGATTATGTCGCAGCTGCTGGCGATCGACCGCGTGGGACGCGAGGATGATTTCTTCCTCTTGGGCTTGCACTCTATGCTCAGCGCTATGCTGATCGTGCGCTTACGCGAGAAATTCGGAGTGCAGCTCACGCTCCGCGATTTGTTTGAAACGCGAACTCTGGCGAAGCTATCCGAGAAGGTCGAGCACGAGTTGCTCTCGAATTTGACGCAGATGAGCGAGGAGGAAGTTCACCGCATTCTGTCAACGCTGGAGGGCGGATGAGCAACCCCGGCGCCAACCTAGATGTCGAGCTGAGCCTTTGCCAGCTCTTGAACCCCGCGGTGATGGCGAACCCGTATCCTTTGTACGCCCGGCTCAGGGAACAGGATCCGGTGCATTGGGATCCCTATCTGCAGTCTTGGGTCGTGACCCGCTATGCCGACGCGATCACAGTGTTGAACCGATTCTCAGCCGACCGCGCCCCCTCGCCCGAAGTTTTCAAAGCCCTGGGATGCGCTACTTTGAGCCCGATCGCGCAACTGATGACGAAACAGATGATGTTCTTGGACGGCACGGCGCACACGCGTCTCCGGAGTCTCGCCGCGGCAGCCCTCACTCCACGGCGCGTCCAGACCCTCCACGAAATCATTCAGGCGGTTGCCGACCGGCTGATCGACCGTATCGCTGAACAGGGGCACGCGGAATTGCTGGCCGATTTCGCCGAACCGCTGCCATCCATCCTCGCCACCGAGATTCTGGGAACACCCATGGCCGATTACAGGCAGATCAAAGCTTGGTCCTCAGACTTCGGAAAGATGCTGGGAAGCATTCAACATGCCGCGGAATTCGCCCCGCAAATCGTCCGGAGCCTGAACGAGGCGGTGGCCTATTTCCGCGACGCGATTCGCGAGCAGGAGACCAAGCCCAGGGAAGGTCTGGTCCATTCGCTGGTCACAGCGCAGATTGATGGCGCGCGCCTCAGCGAGGAAGAAGTCATCGCCAACTGCATTCTGTTAACCGCGGGAAGCCAGGAAGACGTTACGAACCTGATCGGAAACGGCATGCTCACGCTGTTGCGCCATCCGGAGAAAATCGGGCCGCTCGCCAGCGATGCTTCGTTGATCCCACCCGCGGTGGAAGAACTGCTGCGCTATGAGAGCCCCACCCAGCAGACCATCCGGGTGGCTCAAGACGACGTAATGCTCGGCGGGAAGCCGGTCCGCAAGGGTCAGCGGGTGGTGGCGCTGCTCGCCGCTGCCAACCGGGATCCAGAAAGGTTCACCGACCCGGAGCGGCTTGATCTCGCCCGGGAAGACAACCGTCATCTCGCTTTCGGTTGGGGCGCGCACTTTTGCTTCGGGGCGCCCCTCGCACGTCTGGAAGGGCAGATAGCGTTTAATACCTTGTTGCGGCGTCTCCCCAATCCCGCGCTTGAAAGTGGCCACGCCGATTGGCGCATAAATCTCAGTTTACGGGGCTTGCAGACGTTGCCGGTCCGTTTCAACGCGCTCGTCCCGGAGAAGGACTCCCAGTTCGTCAGCCAGTAGATCATGCCGAACCAAGTTCCGATGTCCGACGCAAAATCCCGGCTCCTCGAAAGGATACGCCGCGGAGAAATTGCGCTGCCCACCGGGGAGGAGACGATCGGGCCGCGCGCGGACGGCGCGCTGGTTCCGCTCACGGCGAGCCAGCGGCAAATTTGGCTACATTCCCAGATGGCACCCCAGGTGCCGATCTACAACGAGCCGATCACCATACGCCGCCGCGGACCACTCGACCGCAGCGTGTTGGAGCGAAGCTTTCACGAGATTGTACACCGGCATGCAATCTGGAGAACCACGTTCTCGACGCTCAATGGCCAAGTAGTTCAGACCGTTCACGATCATTGTACGATTCCGATCCTCTATTCCGATCTCTCTTCACTCCCGGAAACTGAGCGCGAGCCTGCGGCGATCCGCCTGGCGGCAGGCGACGCGCAACTTCCCTTCGATTTAAACGCGGGGCCATTGCTTCGGCCACGCTTGATAAAACTTGGCGAGGAAGATCACCGCTTTCATCTCACGTCCCATCATTTGATTTTTGACGGCATGACGGTGTTCCGCGTCCTGCTTCCGGAACTCGCCGTTATCTACGAAGCGTTCTCCAGGGGCCAGCCTTCCCCGCTTCCCGAGCCCCGCCTGCAGTATGCCGATTACGCACTATGGGAGCAGCGGCAGTTGGAAAAGGATTTCGTGGCGCGCCAGTTGGAATACTGGCGGCGAACGTTGGCGGAAGGAGAAGCGGCCAGTTCACTTCTTCCCGCGGATCGTCCGCGTCCGGCCGTCCCCACTTTCCGGGGAGGCACGGAGGTTTTTGCGTTTCCCGTGGGGTTGTTCGAATCGGTAAACCGCGCCGCCCGCGACGAAGGCGTCACGATGTACATGGTGCTGCTGGCATGCTTCTACACCCTGCTCTACCGTTATAGCGGCAGCGAGGACTTGATGGTGGGCGGCGTCACGGACGGGCGCCAGCGGACGGAATTCGAGAGCCTTATGGGCACCTTCACGAACACCCTGGTGTTGCGCGCCAGTCCTCGGGGAGAGATGACCTTCCGTGAATTCTTGGGCCACGTGAAGGAAGTGGTGCTGGGTGCAATGGCAAACGGAGATGTGCCGTTCGACTCAGTAGTGCGCGAACTGCACCCGAAACGCGAGGCTAGCTACAATCCTTTCTACCAGGTCCTGTTCTCCATCGATCCTCCGCCGCAGAGCGATCGACATCCGGGCTGGGAGCTGGAGCAGCTCGGCATCGATACAGGCGCCACCAAATGCGACCTGTTTGTCGCGCTGGATGAGTGTGAAAACGGCATGACCGGCCGCTTCCATTACAGCTCCGATCTGTTCGATCAGCGGACCGTCCGTCGCATGATCAGCCACTGGTTGACGCTGCTCGAATCGGTGGTTCGCGAGCCCGGCGCGAGACTCAGCGATTTGACGGTGACGGCGCCGGCCGAGACGCGCAAGCTCATCCATGATTGGAACGATTCAGCCCGCGAGCTTCCAAACCTGACAATTCACGAATTGATCGAGCGGCAGGTCAAATTGACGCCGGATGCGGAAGCGGTGGAGGCGGCCGGGGTTCGTCTGACGTATCGCGAAATGAATGAGCGCGCCAACCGTCTGGCGCGGCGGTTGCAGGGCGCGGGCGTTACGCCAGAAACGCTGGTGGCGGTGTGCGTGGGGCGGACGATGGATTTGGTTATTGCTCCGCTGGCGGTGCTGAAAGCGGGTGGGGCGTACCTGCCTCTCGATCCGGGATTCCCGAAGGAACGGTTGGCGTACATGGTCGAGGACGGGCACGCTCCTGTTCTGCTTGCGGCCAGGGAGCTTGAGGATCAGTTGCCGGAAACCAGCGCGCAACTGTTGTTTTGCGATGACGCCTTGGGCGACGGGTCCGATCTCCCGAACACCGCGACGCCCGAGAACCTCGCCTATTTGCGCTATACTTCCGGATCCACGGGACGACCGAAGGGTGTCGCGATTCTGCATGGCGCCCTGGTCAATTTGCTGCTTTCCATGCAGCGCGAGCCTGGATTCACGAAGGCGGATTCACTGCTTGCCATCACGACGCACTCGTTCGATATCTCCGAGCTGGAACTCAATCTTCCATTGATCTGCGGCGGACGGTTGGTGATCGCCGCCCGCGACGACGTCCGCGATTCGCGCCGTCTGGTGCAACGTCTGCGTGAATCGAAGTGCACGGTGATGCAAGCCACGCCAGCCGCGTGGCGCGGGATGATCGACGCGGGCTGGAGCGGCCAAGGCAATCTGAAGGCATTATGCGGAGGCGAGGCTCTGCCGCGCGATCTAGCCGACTTGCTGTTGGCGCGCTCCGGCGAGTTATGGAATCTGTACGGTCCCACGGAAACCACGGTCTGGTCGGCCGTTTTTCGGGTGGCCTCCGGGTCCGGTCCGATCCCCATTGGCCGTCCGATTGACAACACGCAAATGTACGTGCTCGACGCGCATCAACACCCGGTTCCTACACTAGCGTCCGGTGAACTTTACATCGGAGGCGCGGGTGTGGCACGCGGCTACTTGCGCCGCGAAGAGCTAATGCACCGTTTTGTCCCGAATCCGTTCCGGTCCGGCGAGCGGTTGTATCGAACCGGCGATCTGGCGCGCTGGCTGCCCGACGGAACCCTCGAATATCTGGGACGGGCAGACAATCAGGTGAAGGTCCGCGGATTTCGCATCGAGCCCGGCGAGATTGAAGCCGTGCTCGGGCGCCACGCGGCGGTGGGGCAAAGCGTGGTGGTTGTGCGCGAAGATACGCCCGGCGATAAACGGCTGGTTGCCTACTTCGAGTCGCTGCCGGAATCGGCGCCCAGCTCAGGCGAGCTGCGCGAGCACCTGAAGGAGTTGCCGGAGTACATGATCCCGACGGCCTTCGTCCGGATGGACAAGTTGCCGCTGACGCCAAACGGAAAGATCGACCGCAAGGCGCTGCCCGCCATGGCGGAACTCGCTACTGAAGTCCCCGGCGGCTTCGCTGCGCCGCGCGATTTACTCGAGCAAACGCTGGCGCGGATTTGCGCCAAAATTCTCAAAGTGAAGCAGGTTGGGCTGCACGACAATTTCTTCGAGCTAGGCGGGCATTCTCTCGCCGCGGTCAGGTTGCTGATTGAAATCCAAGAGTTAACGGGCAAGACCCTGCCGTTGGCGACTCTCTTCCAGACTTCAACCGTCGAAGGTTTGGCGAACGCGCTCCGCAAGGAGGGCTGGACTCCGTCCTGGTCATCCCTTGTGCCGATCCAGCCACTCGGATCGAAAAGTCCCTTATTCCTGGTGCACGGCGCGGAGGGCAATGTGCTGCTATACCGGCAGTTGATCCGACATCTGGGGCCGGATCAGCCCGTATACGGTCTGCAATCGCAAGGCCTGAATGGGGATGGGCAGATTTACGCAGGCGTTCATGAAATGGCGGCGCAGTACGTAAAGGAAATAATCGCGGTGCAGCCGGATGGACCGTACATTCTGGGCGGGTACTGTATGGGCGGAGCGATCGCATTCGAAATGGCCCAGCAACTCAGAGCGTCAGGCAAGAAAGTGGAACTCGTGATCATGCTCGACACGTACAACAACGGCGTGATTCCCCTCTCCAGGGCCCGCCTGCAAGCACCTTTGCGGCTGTTGCAGAATGTGTGGTACCACTGTGCCAACGCGTTTTCCTTGAGTGCGAAAGACCGCGGCAAATTTCTGCGTGAAAAACGAGACATCGCGATCGCAAGGACCGGGATCAGGTTGCAGGCGGCATATCACGCCCTGGGGCGGCTTAACAAGCAGAACACACAACATCGCTATCCACATTTGATTCTGAAAAAAGCCAATGATCAGGCGTCGCAGAAGTATGTTCCGGGGCCTTATGAGGGCCGTGTGGCCCTTATTCAGTCTAAAGGATCCATCGCCGGGCTTGGAAGCCCTAGCCCAAATTGGGAACCATACGTCGTGGGCGGATTGGAGGTTCATGAACTCCCGGTATATCCGAAGGGGATGCTCATCGAGCCGTTCTGCCGTTCCCTGGCGCAAATCTTGAACCAGCTTCTTGCTGGTCGAGACGTGGAGGGCGCGAGATGACACTGAAGGAACGGTTTGGACCGTTTCTCAAAATGTGGTGCGCAAGGAACGGGATGGTGCTGGCCAACTACTCGAACGGTGACCGGAAAGCACGTTTGCGGGATTACGTCCGGCTTAAGGCCCAGGGCCGTCTCTTGCAAAATCCCGCGGACGGGTGCCAACTGATAAATGCGTTACTGGCGACCAAGAACGTCGATGGCGATATCGCTGAAGTCGGAACCGCGGCTGGGGGTTCGGCGCGCCTGATCAGCCAATACTCGAACGGAAAAACCATCCATGTATTCGATACCTTCGAAGGCTTGCCCAAGCCGGGCAAAATGGATGCCGGGTTCGTTGAGGGCCAGTATCGGTGTAGCTTGGAAGACGTCCAGGAATATCTGAAGGGCTTGCCAGTTGAATTTCACAAGGGACGGTTTCCCGAGTCGGCGGGCTCGTTACAGGCTTCCCGCTTCTCGTTCGTTCATTTGGACGTCGATCTCTACCAAAGTGTCCTGGATTGCCTGGGATTTTTCTATCCACGGCTGAATCCGGGGGGAATTCTCGTTTGTCACGATTACCTGCATGTGGAAGGCGTCACACAGGCCATCGCCAAGTTTTTCGCTGACAAACCAGAAGGGCCAATCGAGCTCATTGGGCACCAAGTTATGGTGGTGAAACTATCGCCAACGGTCATCTGCTGATCGATCATGCCGGCGCCCAAACGACACCCGGTTATCCGTAAATCCCAATGAGCGTTCGGGAACCGTGATCTTCAATGCGCCTCACGTTGAAATCCTGGCAGACCTTCGGGATTCGCACCTTTTTCCGTTTACAGACGGCAACTTTTTGCTGGTGCAGAATGCAATATGATGGGTACTGAGGCACCCTTGCAGAAGCCCTGCGCATCGCACCGCGGCTCCAGCGCCGCCTGGCCCGGCTTTGCCAGCAGGAAGATGTTGCTAATTCCGTAAGCACAGAACTTGTTACCATTCGTCAAGGGGAAGCTGAAATTCTTCCCTGTCGAGGACACCAGTTGCACGGCTATGGAAATGCAGGTTTGCGTCAATTCTTGCTCTTTGTTCAGCTTTGCGCATGGCGCCAGACTAAAACCAGCCGACCTTGGGCCTCCCTCGAAACGCAAGTCGCATGGAGCCTGATAGGGCGGCAGGCCGCATCCGAGGCCGGTGGTGATCGCGCCGCTACCCTGCTCGGTTCCTTTGACCAACAAGCTCACGTTGCTGAAAGAGATCGGCTCGATCGTGATATCTGTTGTGTCAAGGTGGACTTCGTAACTACTCACCCCTGAAACGGTACCGTCACCGTTCTTCTGGGCGCCTGTACCTAAGTAGGTTAACTTGCCGATCGTGATGGATCGGGTTTGCGCGGGTGCCTGCGAAACGAACAACGAAATAGCAATCGCCACGCACGCAAGAAAAACAAACTTCTTTTCCACACTTCCACTCCTCGTCGCTACGTTGCCATAATACACTCGAGGCATATGGGATGCGGAATATCCATAAGTAGGCTGCTGAAAAATGAATCTACTTGGTAATCTCGACTCATTCCGGCGAACAAGATTCAAGTACTTGCAAGCCACTTTCTGTCCGTTTCCGGCCAGACCTACTACTACGTAGCCACGGCCATGGCCGGCCAACCTTGATTGGCACGATTGTGCCAACACCTAGCACGTTCGTGCCATTTTTCTCTTGGCGGAAAGGTCTTACGCTGTGTGCGAACGGCATTCTTGGGGGAGGAGCTGTTCATTCTCTTGCCCCACAACTCCGACTGGGTTGTGGGGCATTTTTTGATGGCCCGCCATGACGCGCGCAGGCTCAGTTCCAAGAATACGTTTCCAGGCGAGAATGACAGCGATCGAGAGCCACCGTCGCGCGAAAGCCGTCGACCACACTGAGGTCTGCCAGAAACCATCGTTTCCCGGCTTCCGTGTTTCCATTGATTTCTTCAAGTTCCGGATCGAGATCGGGGTGAGTGGTGACGGAAAAATCCGCCAGCGGAAAGGAAAGGCCGTCACCGGTGGCCTTCAGGAAGGCTTCTTTACGCGTCCAGCAGGCAAAGAAGCCCGGCACGCGAAGACGATCCGACAATGCCTGAAGTCCGGCCCGTTCGCGAAGCGAGAAGAATTGCTCAGCCAGCGCTGTGATGTCGACGTCGCCGCGGATTTTTTCGATGTCGACGCCTAGCCGGTGCTCAGATCCAACTGCAATCACCGCCATATTTGCCGAGTGGGATACATTGAACTGCAGCACGTGTGGATTCTGCTCCGCTGCGAGCTGAGGCTTGCCGCTGGTTAGATATTCGAAACGAATCTCGGCCGCGGGAATCGCCAGGTAACCGGCAAGTATGGCTCGAAGTGCAGAACGGCATTGAGTGAAGTGAATCTGATCATTCTCGAAGTGGAATCGGCCAGCGCGGGCGATCTCATCGGGAGACAGAGCGCTGGCCTCGACGGCTACGGCCGCCGGTTCGTCAAGACGCACTCTCCAGACGTCAACGCATCCAGTGGGAAACGCCGGCGTGGAATGGGCTTGCGACCACAAAGTGTCGAGGCGTTGCTTCGTGTTACCGGCAGGCGCGCTGACTTCCTTCATCTTGCCTGGTCCTAGTCACTAGTCGCTGTCTTGATCGTGGTCCGTGGCGGTCATGTTTTCCAGATTGCGGCCTGCATATTGTAAAACGTGCCGTACCAGTCCTCACAGGAATCGTTCCGGGCTGCTAGTCAGCGAGTACGGCGGCGATTCTCTCGCCCGCGTGACCGTCCCAAAGCGGAGGGATGGTCCCCTTCTTTGCCTGGCCGGCGAGGACTCGGGAGAGTTCGGACCTGAGTTTGTCGGGATCGCGTCCGACAAGAACATTGGTTCCGAAAGTGACTGTGACTGGACGCTCGGTGTTCTCGCGCAGGGTCAGGCAGGGCACCCCCAGATAAGTAGTCTCTTCCTGAATGCCTCCGGAATCGGTAATCACCACGGTGGCACGCGATTGCAGGCCAAGAAAGTCCACATACGACAGCGGATCGAGTATGCGCAATTGCTCGGCATTCAAACCAAAATCAGCAATTCTCTGCCGTGTTCTGGGGTGAGCAGGAAAGATGACAGCTAGATCACGATTCACTTCGAGGAGCGACTGCAGGAGGCGTTTCAGCGTGGCGCCGTCGTCGACGTTGGCCGGCCGATGGAGCGTGACCAGCGCATAGCGTTCGGGAAGGCCGTTCTTGCTTTGCCGCTGCGCTACGGGCAGGAGCTTCACCAGAGAATCGATCATCACATTGCCGACGCGGAAGATCTTCTCGGCGGGAATTCCCTCTTTCCGAAGATTAACGTCTCCGTCCTCGGAAGGCGTAAACAGCAGATCTGCGAGCTGATCGGTGACCAGCCGGTTGATTTCCTCCGGCATGGTGCGGTCGAAGGAGCGCAGTCCAGCCTCGACGTGGCCGACGCGCACTCCGAGCTTGGCGCAGACCAGAGCGGTGGCGACCGTTGAGTTGACGTCGCCATAGACCAGCACAATGTCGGGCTGGCGTTCGAGCAGCACCGGCTCGAAACGAGTCATGATTTCGGCCGTCTGCCGCGCGTGCGTCCCGGAGCCCACCGCCAGGTTGACATCCGGAGCCGGGATGCCAAGCTGCTCAAAAAACACGTCCGACATATTCGCATCGTAGTGCTGGCCGGTGTGGACCAGGGTCTGGACCACGTGTTTGCGCGTTTTGAGCGCGTTCATCACGGGCGCCACTTTCATGAAATTCGGGCGGGCACCCACGATGTGAAATACGTTCACGAATTCTCCGACCAACGATCAACGACAACCTGGATTTCAATTATCTGAAACTGAACGATCTGATGATAATAGCAGGAGAGCGGGGGGGTAATTCGGGCCAATTCGGCACCTGCGTTCAGCAAGGTGGTGGGAAGAGTTCATGCGGGTCGTGCTCGCCGCCAGTTCTGAACTCGCGGTGCTCTATCCGACATGTTTGTACAAAAGTTTACCAACCGTTTCCAGAGCTATATCTGGGGAAATTGAGACCACGCGCCTTGCCAACATTTTCTTCCAGACGCCGGGGAGTCCTGCCCGCACCTTCGGATAACTCCAGTAATGTATTACCGTTGCAGTGGCACCCCAGCGCTCCTTGAAAGCGATCAGCCCCAAATTGTCAATATCTGAGCGGCCCATCTCAAGCTCCTCGAAGCCGTGGTCCCTCGCCTCTTGGAGGGTTTTCCAAAACAATAACGCTGTTCCGCCGAGCTTATTAAACGCTGCGTTGCTGCAACCATACTTGTAAATCATGGATTTCTTGTGCGAAAGAGTAAGAATGCTGGCAACAGCTGTGCGAGCCTTAAAGGCCACACGAATCTTAATGTCGTTCCCAAAGGCAGCGATCAAACCGCGAAACCAGTTGATTGGCTGCGGTGGCAGGCCTTTCCGGCGGCGAGTCATGACCAGAAGCCGATAAAACTTCCGCAGCAACTCCTCCGACGTTCCTTCCTCGTACTGCCGCTTTTCGCGTTCGGCACGACGAATCTTCCTTCTCACGCAATCTTTGTGGAAGTTAAGAAACAATTCCTCCGTGGCTGGACGCAGATTCAGGCGATGCAGCAAATACGTACCTCCCCTGCTTAATTCGATACGGCCACTCGGCTGGTAAGAGACAGGTCTAATCTCGATGTACTTGCACTTTTTCTCGGCGACCTCTCGTTTCATGTGCAGAAGCATTTCGTCGAGTTCCTCCGACCGGTGGACCAAGGGGTCGCAATGATCAGAAAAGGGCAGAGACACCAAGCGTCGACCTGTCAACCAGCTGTTGATCCGACAGAAAACAAGGCCGTTCGACAGGTGGGCATCGGGAGGACAGGTCGTCACAACGACAGGTTCGTAGCCGTACACAGCGCGCAACACTCGGAGCCAGTTCGGACTATGAAATAGTGACGCCCGTGGGTGTTCTGCAACCAAAGCCGCCCAGCGGGGGTCCGAAAGCGGATCAACCTTGTAACAACCCGAGGGTGAAACGGGAAACGTTTCGGTTGCACATTGGGTTCCTGAGTCCATACCAGACCATCCCTTCGACCTGGATATCGGCCGGAATTTCCTTTTTGATCTCCGAAAGCGGCACCTTGGTACCCCATCTCGCCTCTTCGTGACATTCTAAATGGTTTTTCATCGCGGGTACCCCCGTCGGTCTCGCCATCCGCGCAGACACGACCGGAATCGCCCCCTTTTTCTTCCCCTCAGTCAATTTCTTGATCGGAACGCCATAAACGCGCACGAACTGCGGGAATGCAATCCCATTACCGCACGGTAGGCTCGAATCAAGCCGCATCGCGAGCCCCAACTACTCGGTGTACGGGCAGTCCCTATGGGGCCCTTTTTTCAGCGGCGGACAGCTAGTTTACGGGCAATGCGTGGGCTCGGAGTTCTGAGGCCATGCAAATCAAGAAGCACACCACACTGACCTCAAGCAGATTCCGCTGCGATAGACGCATCGCCGTGAACAGCGTCGTTGCAATGTTAAGGTGGAACAAGCCTCCACATACCAACACGATCCAACCGGCGTAGTAGGTAACCCTGCCAATCAACTGCAGACGAATAACGTGACTCATGGTGAAACCCTCCTTGGATGCACAGGGCCCCGAACGGGCCGCTCCGATTTACCTCCCCGCGATAGGACAACTGATTTCATCTTACTCTTAGGGGGACTCGGGAAAGCGAGACTAATCTGTTGTAACGAGTTCCAAACTAGGTTCGTGCACAGCAATTGTCGATTCTTTTATCGCCCGGTCAAGGCAACCGCGCAAGAGGCTAGCCAGTTGCCCAACATAGGGCTCTACGAGGCTGCCGCGGGGGCTGATTGGAAGCTTGAAGAGCCGAACGCCACCTTGCGCAACCTCTCCCCAGCCACCCAATTGAGTGTGATAACCCGCCAGATGACGCTCCGCCAGGAAGAGAGTCAATTCCCCGGGATAGGGCCTGACGTCGTATTGAGCAAGGGCTTCTTCGTAGATGTCCGCAAGTTTGGCTTGGGGCGCGGCCGCAGCGGCATTAAGCAGAAGGCGATTCCGAAGACGGGCCCAACCAAAACGAGCGGATGCTTTTATTCGGGTAATCTCGACGCGAAGTTTTTCCATGAAAAAGGCGACTTTGCCTGCGCCCTCCGCTGCGAAGAGATTGTGGAGGTGAAAGTAGGGGTTGAGGATAAGACGATTGATAAAGTTCTGGTGCAACGGGAGCGGCCAGCGCAGGGCGCGGATATTGTAAATCTCAATCAGGGCTACGAGGCCCACGGTCTCGCCCGATTCGATGAGTTGCCGTGCCATTTCTAGGGCCAGCGTGCCACCCAGGCAGTACCCGCCCAGCATGTAGGGACCATGCGGTTGTACTTGACGGATCTCGTCGATATAACGGCGTGCCACATGTTCGAAACGGCCGTCGACCGGAGAACGTCCGTCGAGACCGGCGGATTGCAAACCGAAGACGGGCTGATCGGCGCCGAGATGGGCAGCCAGGGAACGATAGAGCAAGACGTTGCCTTCCGCGGCGTGCACGAGAAAAAGCGGCGGCCGATCATTGGATCGGGATCGGCGGGGTCGATTGATGGCCACGAGGGATTGCCAGTCTTCTTTCTTGCTGCCCCGGATCAGAACACTCGCCAGCATCCGCGGGGTACAGGCATCGTAGAGGGTCGCGAGCGGTGCGGTGCACCCCAACTCGCTCTGAATCACGGCAAACAACTGCGCCGCAGCGATGGAGTGGCCGCCCAGGGCAAAGAAATCATCGTCTGGCCCAATCTTGCGGATGTCCAATACGCGCTGCCAAAGCGGGAGCAGCGCTCGGAGCAATGCGGGCTCCGCCATCGTTGCAAATCTCGTGGAGCTTGCCGGTGAATCTGAGAATTGCCGTGGCAGCTCTGGGGCCGAAGTCGGAACGGCCGTGAGGGATCTGTCAGCAGCCTCCCGATTTGAGGCATGAGTGTAAACAATTTCAGTTGCAGCAGAAGCATCGCCACGCTTGAGCCGGGCAAGATCCAGAACTTCCCGCGAGGGATCTGCCGCAAGGTCCCGCAAGATGGAACCGAACGTTGTGAGCCATGCTCGTATGGTGATTTCCTCAAAAAGCTTGATGTCGTAGTGGCAGCGCAGCTCCAGTTTCTCTTCCATCTCGACCGCATTCAAATACAACTCGAACGATTCGTAGCCTTTGGGGTTGGCATCGTAGTCGACGGTAAATCCGGATTGCGGCAATTCGTTGGGCTTAAACTTCTTGACGTTGGTGAGGCCAGTCGAGATCGGGGAAATGCCGAGCGCGGGCACGACTGGACGCAGGTCTTCCAGTAAGCTCACCATCGTGAAGTTGGCATGGTCTAGCGCAGCAAGAAGCTCGCCTTGTACTCTCTGGAGAAAAGCGCTGACGGCTTCGCCTTCGCGTAATCCCACAACGAAGGGGAGAAGACTTACACAGTGTCCGACGAGACCGGGCTGGCCGATGACCGGTTGTTCCGCAGTTGGCAGAGCGATAACAAAACGGCGCTGCTGTGAAATGCGGGCCAGAAGGATGGCCAAGGAACTGAGAAGGACAGCGAAGAAGCTGCAGCCTTCGTTTGCTCCTAGCGCTCTGAGGTTTTCAACCACCGGGGCCGGAATGGAGCGATCGAGACGGCGCGCAGTGAATTCACGCCGCGCGCTCCGAGGGTGATTGGTCGGAAGCACAAGCACGGGAAAACCATCCTTGAATTTCGAGTGCCAATAGCTGCCCGCTTCCTTGAATTCGTCAGAGCGGTGGAGCTCGGTTACGCTCTGTACGTAATCGACGTAACTCTTCGCCGGCTCCAGGGCTGCCTGTGCGCCCGAGATTTCTTCGGAATAGAAAGCGCAAAGATCGTGGATCATGACATCCAACGACCAACCATCGCAGATGATGTGGTGCGCGGTGAAGATAACCGCCGCGCGATCGGGGCCGAGCAAAACCATTTGGCAGCGGAACAACGGACCCGCAGGCAGGGGGAACGGCAAGGAGGTCTCATCGGCAATCAGTTTGCGGAGACGCTCCTCTTGCCGGGTTGGCTCGTTGATGGAAGAAAGATCGATGGAAGAAAGATCGGTTACCGGCATCGCGATTTTCTGCGCCGGGTTGATCTTCATCACCAGACCGGTTTCATCGAAGCTGGCGCGAAGAGCATCATGCCGCCCAACTAAACGTTCCATGGCGCGCGCCATTTTCTCGATCGAGATGTTGCCGGTAAATCGCAACGTCATGGATTCGTTGTACGAGGCCGACAAACGTTCGGAAAGGCGTGAGGAAGCATAGATGCCGCGCTGCGGAACAGTAGATTCAACCTCCAGGAGGCCGGAAGCCGCCGGAGCGGTGGTCGATGCGTTGTCTTTCGGCAGTGTGGCCACCACGGGTGTACCGGCGTCGGCAGCCGCGGCTGGATGATTCACGCCGGCCTTTTCGAGCAGGGTAACCAAGCGCGCGATGGTGCGTGCTTGATCGGCAACAACTTCCTCGAGCGCACTGCCGTTCGTGCGCACGTTCAGTCGGACTTCTGCAGCAGCAGGCGCAGCAGGAACATGCAGAGAGGCCGAGATGGCAGCGGTTTCCGCAAGAATGTCGGCAGGCAGGGTAGCGTCAAGATGCCCCGCAAGCATGTCAACGTTTGGCCACTGATTCATGAGCTGACTGAAGCTGACCTTGGCAGAAAACTCCTTGCGGATGGCAAAAGCGACCTGCGTCAAGGATAAAGAATCGAATCCCTGCTCCATGAACGTAGCAGAGGTGCTGATCTGTGAGCGTTCGCGTCCGGAGACTGGTAAGAGGAGGTCAACCAGACGCGCAGCGAGGCGGTCTTTGCGTGAAGATGAGGGTGAAGCTAACGAGCTTCCTGAGGTAACGGTCTCCAGCGGCGCGGAGGAAGCCAATGGCTCAACGAATGGCTCGACTGAGGAACGAGTGGCCGAAGCGGAACTCGCGGCCTGGGGGCTTGGTGCAGCGGGTGCCACTGGCGCAGGGTCTACCCAGAACCGCTGCCGCTCAAAGGGATAAGTTGGCAAAGGTATGCGCCGACGGTCTTCGTGGGCATAGAAGGCATCCCAATCAATGGACACGCCGTTCTGCCAGAGAGACCCCAGGGCGAAAAGCAGGGTCGCCCACTCGGTGTTGTTCTCAGGCGTATCGGCAAACGTGGGAATGGCTGTGCAGGGATGGTCGGGCGTGAACTGCTGGCGAGCCAACGAACATAGTGTGGAACGCGGTCCACATTCGAGGAAGAGGTCGTATCCCTCGTCTTTGAGACACTGGATTGCTTTCGAAAACTCCACGGTTGCCCGGGAATGGCGGGCCCAATAAGCGGGATCGGTGGCTTCTGCTGTGGTGATGGGGCGTCCCGTGACCGTCGAGACAAAGGGCCTCACCGGAGGGCGCAACTGGACTTTGGCGATGGCCTCGCGCAACGGCTCAACCATGGGATCCATCATGGCGGAGTGAAAGGCGTGCGAGGTATGCAGGCGGCGGCAGACCATCTTTTCCGCTCCGAGGTTTTCCGCTTCGAGTTGCTTCTGGAATTGGGCGACATCCGCTTCCGGACCCGACACGACACATAAAGCCGGAGCATTATTGGAAGCGATCTGAAGCGTAGCCGGAAGAATTTTCGCGACCGAATCTGCGCTGCCACTCACCGCCATCATCGAACCACGCGGGAGGTTCTGCATTAAACGGCCCCGCAGCGCGATGATGCTGAGAGCGTCCTCAAGCTCCCACACGCCGGCGAGCGTGGCGGCGACAAATTCTCCGATGCTGGGCCCGGCCATCGTGGCAGGCTCGACACCCAGGCTCTGCCAGAAACGCGCCAGCGCGTATTCGATCACGAAAATGGAGGGCTGGGTGAAAAACGTGTCCTGCAGCGAGATTTGGGCGGTCTTCTCATCTCCACTTTGAGGATAAAGAATGTCACGCAAATCTCTGCCGAGATGGGGCTTGAGGTGTTCGCAACAATCGTCCACGACGGCGCGGAAGAGAGGCTCGTCCCGATAGAGGTTCAGGCCCATGTTGACGTACTGAGTGCCCTGGCCGCCGAAAAGAAAGACGACCGGAGGATCCCGGCGTTCACAGCGTCTAGCGCTGCAGCGCAAAGGATTCGGTTGCGTGAGCAGTCTGGCGGCTTCGCCGGAATCGGCGGCGACCACGAAACGCCGGTGGGCCATTTGCTTGCGCCCGGTTTGAAACGTGTAGGCCGCATCCGCAAAAGCTTCCGGCGCGGCACTCGCGAGATGCTCCGCCAATGCCCGGCTGTAGGCATCCAAGGCTGCCGGACTCTTGGCGGAGAGAGGCAAAAGCTGCAGCGGACGCGAAGCGCGCGCGCCCTTCGGCACGGGTGCTTCTTCGAGGATGACGTGTACGTTAGTCCCGCCAAAGCCAAACGAGCTGACCGCTGTGCGGCGCACTTCCTCTCCCCGAGGGAACGGGATGAGCTTGTCGGCCATGATGAACGGGCTGCTGGCAAAATCGATCTTGGGATTCGGCGTTTTGAAATGGAGGGTCGGAGGAATCTGTTCGTAATGGAGAACGAGGGCCGCTTTGATCAGGCCCGCAACTCCCGCGGCATTGGTTGGATGCCCGATGTTTCCCTTGATGGAGCCGATATAGCAGAACTGCTTCTTGCCGGTCTTGCTCTCGAAAACTTTCTGCAGCGCTTCGAATTCAATGGGGTCGCCGACAGGAGTGCCCGTGCCGTGCGCCTCGATGTATCGAATGGTCTCGATAGGAACGTTGGCATTGGACTGGGCCAGGGCAATGGCATCCGCCTGGCCGTCCACGCTCGGGGCCAGAAAGGAAGCGGGGCGCGCACCGTTGTTGTTTTTACCGGTACCGCGAATAACGGCATAAATGGTATCGCCATCGGCGAGAGCGTCGGCGAGCCGCTTGAGCATGACCACGCCAGCACCGTCACAAAACATGGTTCCGGTGGCGTCCGCATCAAAAGGACGGCAGTGGCCATCCTTGGCAAACGTGCCTCCCTCTTGATAGAGGAACCCGCTTTTTTGCGGAACCGTGATATCAACGCCGCCGGAGAGAGCGATATCGCACTCATAGTCGAGCAGCGAGCGATAGGCCTGGTCCACCGTTAAGAGCGTGGTCGAGCAGGCGGTATTGACGCTGATCGCGGGCCCGCGGAGATCCAGGAGATAGGCGGTCCGAAGCGCGATGTAATCTTTCTGGTTGCCGTACTCGACGGCGAGCTTGCCGGCCATGGCCATCAGATCGGGGTGGGTCAGGAGGTTGGTGGTGTAGTAGTGGTTGTCGCCGATGCCCGCAAACACGCCGATGCGCCCTTTGTAGCGCTCCGGGTCGTACCCTGCGTTTTCGAGCGCCTGCTGGGCGAGTTCGAGAAAGACGCGTTGTTGCGGATCCATGACCCTGGCTTCGAGCGGATTGATGCCAAAGAAGGCTGCATCGAAAAGATCCGCCCCCTCGATCAAACCTCGAGCGCGGATGTAGTCCGGATCACTGCGAAGATGTTCGTCAATGCCGGGGCCCAACTCTTCGGGTGTAAAAAAAGAAATGGATTCGACGGAATTGCAAAGGTTGCGCCAGAGCTGATCGAGGTTGGCCGCGCCCGGGAAGCGCCCGGTCATGCCGATCACCGCAACGGCAGCGCGCGCGCCGTCGTTCCCGTCTTGCGAATTGCGCCGATGCCGCGCCCGGGTTTCGGCTTCGGCAAAAAAGTCGGCCCTCGTATCGCTCTCTTCCGCTTTCAGAAATTCCGCGAGCTTGGCGATCGTGGGATATTGAAAGACCTTGACTGGAGGAATCTCACGTCCGAAGCGCGTGTGGTAGTGACCCACCATGCGCACCGCTGCCAGCGAATTGCCGCCTAAATCGAAGAAGCTGTCGTCGATGCCCACTTCTTCCATCTGTAGCAAGTCGCACCAGAGATTTGCCAATTGCTTTTCTGCCGCTGTCCGCGGGGCGATAAAGTCCTGGGCGAGAAGTGGCCGCTTGCCTTCGGGCCGGGGCAGAGCCTTGCGATCGAGTTTGGCATTTGGGGTCAGGGGGAATTTCTCCAAACGCAGGAAGACGGAGGGGATCATGTAGCCCGGCAGCGTGGCTTTTAGGGCCTGTACTAAAGAGGTAGAACTCAAGGCTGCACGGCCCGTGTAGTAGGCGGCTAGGCGTTTATCGCCGGGACGATCCTCTCGAAGGATGACGACGGCCTGTCCGATTCCCTCGATTTTCGAAAGCACGCTCTCGATCTCGCCCAATTCGATGCGAAAACCGTGGAGCTTCACCTGCTGGTCGAGACGCCCCAGAAATTCAACAGTGCCATCGGGGCGGTAGCGGACCTCGTCCCCAGTACGGTAGAGACGCACATCAGTACCCTCACTGGTGGGACCTATAACGAACCTCTCGGCAGTCAGCTCAGGACGCTTGAAATATCCGCGAGCCAAGCCCGTTCCGCCAATCCAGAGCTCGCCGGGCGTGCCCTGAGAAACCGGCTTGTGGGTCTCATCGAGAACATGGAATTGCGTATTGGCAATGGGCGGCCCGAGGGAGATGTGGTCAGCAGAGGTAAGGCGTTCGGTGGAGGACCAGATCGTGGTTTCGGTCGGTCCATACATGTTCCAAAGTTCGCGGCAACGAGGGAGCAATTGACGAGCGAGGTCTGCGGTCAGGGCCTCACCTCCGCAAAGGATTCGCAGGTCGGTCTTCCCTTCCCAGCCGTTTTCGAGCAGCATACGCCAGGTCGTTGGCGTTGCCTGCATCACCGTGACCGCGTGTTGCCGAAGCAATCGCTTAAGCTCGCGGGCGTCCGACGACTGTTCCGCAGTGGCCATGACGATCTGGGCGCCGCACACAAGGGGAAGCAGGAATTCCAGAATCGAGATGTCAAAAGAAGTCGTCGTAACCGCCAATAGTGTATCGGACGCAGCCATCCCAGGTGTTTCCGCCATGGACAAGAGAAAATTGACCAGCGCGCCCCGCGGGATCATGACTCCCTTGGGCTTTCCCGTCGAGCCCGAAGTGTAAATGAGGTAGGCGAGATGTTCAGGGTTGTTGTCTAAGGGGAGGTTCGTCACTGGGACTTTGGATAGTGACTCGTTTTCTCGGTCGAGCAGAACAACTCGGGCGGTTGTTTCCGGCAGACTTTCCCGCATAGAAAAATGTGTCAGCAGGAGTGCGACTTCGGAGTCCGCCAGCATGAACGCTATACGGTCTTTCGGAAACTTTGGATCGAGGGGCAGATAAGTCCCGCCGGATTTGAGGATGGCGAGAAGGCTCACAACCGAATCCAACGAGCGCTCGAGATACACACCAACCAGGCTCTCGGGACCGACTCCTTGTTCACGAAGGAAATGTGCCAGGCGGTTCGAGCGGGAATTCAGTTCACGGTAGGAAATCTGCTCCGGGCCCAGGGTCAGAGCGGGAGCGTCAGGCGTGCGCTCGACTTGGTCTTCAATAAGCTCGTGCGGGCCTCGGCTCAGGGGGCAGTCCCGCCGGGCGTCGTGGTGAGGAAAGACCATTCCCATCTTGAGACCTTAACGAGCAATTCAAGCCCCAATAAAAGGCACCACTTCGGGTTCCAGTTACTGGGCAAGCCTATTGTTCCTAATATTTCACGAGAGGAGCCAAGCACGTCAGTGACGTTGGTAACCGTTCGCCTTAGCGGCATGATCTCGTCTATCATACGAGGAAACGACTTAGAAGTGGAAGAGATTTCCCTCCAATCCACCGCAGTCGCATGAGCGAACACCGATTGCAAGAGATGAATGATCTCGCTTTGCACAGAAGCCCGAAGCCGCGGGAAAGGTAGTTCACCTGACGGCCCGATCGAAATGGTTGGCGCAATGCTGGTGAATACTTGTCCTAGTTTTGGCGTTGATCTTTTGTCAGGCCCGGCTAGACCCATGCTAAACTGTTGATCCTTAGGGTGGATCTTAGGAGTCTTGTCACAATGCCGTTTCAGCGTCATAAGTCGTTCACAACACTGCGTTTCCAGCTGTTCTTCGCAGCCGCTTTGCTCGGCTCGCTCGCGGTGACAGCCCAAGAACAGCCGGCTTCCACCCGTCATGGTAGTAACGACAGCGATCAAGAGAAGAGCGAGGTTCAGTCGGCACCGGACATTGCCCAGTCAAGCCCCCGAGAAAGAGGCCACTCCCTGCAACTAGGGGTTGGAGACCTGATTGAAATGACCGTCTACGACGTTCCCGAGCTCACGACCAAAACTCGCATCTCCAGCACCGGTGACATCTATTGCGCTTTGATCGGGCCCACGCACGTGGCTGGTCTCACCACCGAAGAAGCTGCGCAGTTAATCCAGAAACGGCTCTCCGCCTTCTTGAAAGACCCGTACGTCTCTCTGTTCGTGACCGAATACGCTTCGCAGGGAGCAAGCTTGCTGGGAGAAGTTGCCAAGCCTGGGGTTTATCCAGCGCTCGGAGAGCAACACCTTTTCGATCTGATCTCGGCTGCCGGCGGCCTGACGGACAAGGCTGGCCACAGCATCACCATTACTCATCGGAGTGATCCTGATAAACCGGTAACTGTGCCGCTGTCGCGAAATCTCAGCGATCATCCGGAGAGCAACATAAAGGTCTTCCCTGCGGATACTATCGTGGTGCGCAGGGCCGACATCGTGTATGTAGTGGGAGATGTTGGCAGGCCGAGCGGATTGCTCATGGACGCAAACGGTCTCACCATACTGCAGGCGGTGGCTTTGTCCGGAGGCACAACTCGGACGGCGAAACTGAGCGGCGTAAAGATCCTGCGCAAGAGTCCCTCCGGCATGACCGAAACTCCGGTCGAGCTGAAGAAAATCCTGCAGGCAAAAGCACCGGATGTACCCTTGCAGGCCAACGACATTCTCGTGGTCCCTTCAAGTACCGGAAAAATCTTGGCGGGGCGCACCCTCGAGGCCGCGATCCAGGCCGCGACCATCATGAGCGTTGCCGCGATTCCGTAACGGAATGGGTGGATTCACGCCGCGCAACGCGGCTTGACTGGGTAGCGGGGATTTGCCGGGAGCTATCACAGACAAGTCTACTGAATTAGTCGTACTCGGGACCTCGACCACCCTTACTATCGCCGTTACCTACACCGAAGAAAGGGCACGGACCGACGTCTGTGCCCTGTCGTAGACCCTCTTTGCCACCACGGCGGCGGCCGGTGCTGTTGTCGAAGAATCACTACTCGAAAGCTCGAAAGCGCTACCACCGCTAAACCCGCCGATGCTGCAATGGTCAGCGTCACCGTACACATCGTGGAACTTCCCCCCGGTAACGGCCGCAAGATTCAGCACCGACAACAGCGTCGACTTACGGTTCCGAAACGTAGGTGCTCGCGGTGCTAAACCACTGCCCTCCAATATCCGAGTACAGGGTCACGTAGATCGTGCTGCCGTTTTGCGGTAGTCCGGTGTATGTGTAACCGTAAGGAGCAGAAAACGGGACCGGCAGGGTAAAGCTCAGCCCACTGATCGGCCCATGCTGATAGATATCGTCCGCGCCGACTGAGGACCCAATGGCCAGCCAGTATCCGCTGGCATTTGTGGCGGCGCTCCAGCTAAAGGTCGGGGTGTTGCCGGTCACAGTCGAACCCTGAGCCGGCGACGTCATGACTGCCAAGCCGGCGGTTCCGTTCGCCGCCGCCGTGTAAGTGTACCCGTTACCCACCCAAGCGCCGGCAATCACCGAGTACAGAGTCACGTAAACCGTGGTTCCATTCGTTGGCAGTCCGTATACCGTCGCGGTCAGCGCGTTGCCCAGGTTCCCCGACGAATAGTAATTGCCCCCGCCTGCCGTGCTCCCCACAACCAGCCAGTAGGCCGACGCACTTGCGCCCGCCGTCCAGTTGAACGTCACGCTGCTGCCACTCAGAGTCGAGCTCGGCGCTGGCGTGGTTATCACCCCGCCCGCCGCCGCGTTCAGCGCTGTGTAGGTATACGCATTGGGTACCCAAGCGCCGCCGATCAGCGCGTACAGAGTCACGTAGAGTGTGCTGCCATTCGTTGGCAGTCCATTTACCGTCGCGGTCAGCACGTTGCCCAGATTCCCCGACGAATAGTAATTGTCCCCGCCCGCTGTGCTTCCCACAACCAGCCAGTAGGCCGACGCGCCGCAGTAGCCATTCCACTTGAAGGTAGCACTCGTACCTGTGAGCGTCGATCCTGAAGTTGGACTGGAAATACCCGGCGTAAGCGGAAACCACGCGCACGAATTCACTAAGTTCCTCGCGTTGACGCTGCCGAGTCCCGTCGCTAAGTCATAGCCAGGCGCTGCTCCATATGCGGGCTGGTACGTTGATGCGGCGGTTCCAAAGCTGATGTTTGCTACGGCAATTGCGCCAGTGCCTCCGCCGCCAGTCAGCGTGATCGGAGTCTCCGGCTGGTAGCCCGAGCCACCGGCCGTTATGGTGATGCCGCTTACGTAGTTCGGCCCTTCGCCCAAGGTGGTGTTCGTGATGTAGACGTAGAAGGCGTCGAACAGCGTGGCCGTGCCGAACTCCGCGATGAAGTTGCCTGCCGCGCCTGCCGTCTTCGCGGTAAGCGTCACTGTGTGGCTCGAGCTGGTTGCCGATGCAAGAAGTGAGCACCCGGACCCGATCTGTTTCACCAGGCCCGATGCCATGGCTGTCGTGGACGCTCCACTCAGCGTGTAGGGCCCGCAGGTAGTCGACCCGCTAGGCGTCGTCAAAATGATCTGGTCTCCTACTCCGTCGGTGCTTTCCATTGCAATCGTCCAGACGGCGGTGGTTGTGCTGGAGCTCACCGTTGCCGTACAGGTCGCCTGAGTACCGCCCGCCCAAAGGGTGCTACCGGTCGGCGACAGGTAGGGCGAATTATTGGTCGGGCCCGCGATGGTGCAGGTAGGCGCGGTCGTATAACCCGAGCCTCCCCAGATAACGGTGCCTGCCGTAATAACGTCAGTGCCATCCACGCCGTAAGTACCGGAAGGTTTATAGCAGTGCGCCTCTTCCACAGTGCCGTTATCCTCGCACGCCAAGTCGATGTCGCCCTGGGTTACGTCGTTGAAAACGCATCCGCTGCCCGGGCCGCCGCTGCCGCTGGAGTTGCAGGAGCTGCCGAGGAAGGTTCCGCCAGCCGTGCCGTACTCGTTTTGCGCGATCTGGTAGTAGATGGGATTGGGATTGCCCCAGCTCTCGCCGGTCTTTTGATTCACCAGCGCTTGAATGGCTGCCATGGTGGGAGATGCAACCGAGGTTCCGCCAAAACCTGACCAGGTGCTCGGGGCGCCGCTGCAGGACGCCGACCCAGACGAGGTGTAGGCCGGGTCGGACCAGCAAACTATTTCGTAGTGCCCCCAAATCCCGTTGGCGGCAAACATCGAAACGTCGGGAATATCGCGCACGCCATCGGAGGGCTGCCCGTATACAGCTTTACCCCTTGTCAGCGACGTCCCCGACTGCCAGGAGGGTTTGGGCCACCCCTGACACTGTGGATCGGATATGCCGTAGTCCCCCTGATCCGTGCCCCCGGCTCCCGTAGCGCAATTGCTCGCGCCTCCGCTGCCGGCAGCGGGAATCAGGTAGCTACTGGTGGTGTCGTAAGGGCTTTTGTTGCAAGTGCCGCTGCTTCCATAAGTCGTGAAGGTGCCGTTGGCGACCTCGGAGATCAGGACGCTGGCGCAGGAATCGTTCCAGGGAATCTCCGGAATGTACTGTAAGGCGGAGCCGTAGGACGCGGAGTTCGTCGCACTCCAGTAGGTGCTCAAGGGGGCTCCCCCTTCCTTGGAGTTATAGACGTCCTCGAAATCAGTTCCCCCCACTGCTACGTTGTAGGGCGTGTCAGTCCATCCGCTAACGCCCAGGCTAGCAACGTCATACTCGGAACCTATCGAGAAGTCGTTGGAGCAACTGGACGGGCCTTCATCGCCCGAGGCGCCGAAAACCGAGACGCCCTCGCTGGCTGCTTGCTGATAGGTGTTGTAGAAGGCCGCGTTGCCCCCGTTACCGTTAAAGGCTTCGCACACGCCGTAGCTGACGCTTACGATGGCTGGCGGCGTTCCGCTTTCGTTAATCAGGTTTTGCAGAGCGATCAGGCCGCCGAAGGTAACCGTGCCCGACGCGCACGAGATGAGCTCGATGGCGGCGCTGGGCGCGATCGCGCTGGCTACTTCCACGTCGATGGCCGCTTCGCCGTCGTCCCCGTTGGTGCCGGGATCGGTGCAGCCGCCGGGATGCACCTGGGTGTAAGTCCCTTCAGGGAAGGCGCTGGCCAAGCCAAAAGTCGAGCGGTAAGTGTTCCAGTCGCCGGTGCCGTTATAGGTATCGGTGTCCTCGACCAAGACGATCGTTTGGCCCTGCCCCGAGATACCGGCGTTGTAGAGCGGATTCAAGTTGTAGATTGTCTGGTTGTCCTGCGGCGTCATCGCGTAGCAGGTACCGGGTTCAGTTGGGGCGTCCGCGGTAGTGGTGCAACCCGCAAAAGCATATTGCGCTGTTGGCTTGTACATGGGGTGGGGCTTGAAGTCGTTGAGGGAGAATATCCCCTTCACCATTGGTGCCAGCGCCACCGGAATCCGCAGATCACTCATGTTGGAGATATGCGGCTCGCCATTGACCTCAAGGTGGTGGATCTCAGTGTGGAAGGCCTCCCGGAGCTGGCCCGCCGTACCCGAAAAGTCGATCAGGATCCGGCTGGGGTAGACCCTGTTGACGCGAAAGCCATGCGACCCGAGCCAGCTGGTGATGGTGTCGATATCTTCCGGCGCCACTCCGAACCTCGGTCCAAATTCATTGGCGGTAAGCCAATGGTGGAAATTGGGCGAGGTCCTGTCATTGAGTTCGTCGATCAGCTTGTCAAGCTCCTGTTCCTGCTCGGGAGAGCGCTGGAGCAGGAGGAAAATGTGCTCGATGTCGAAGCCGTCCGAGACCGGGCCGCGATCGTTCCTGGAGTTCGCCTCCGGGCGCGTGTTGCGCGGGAGCGTGATCAGTTGGGCCTCATTGATCGGCTGAATAATGCGATCGGGAACGGAAGCAGCAGTGCTTGTTGGCTGGACAGAGGCTTTTTGCGCGAAGGCCGACAAAGTCAGGGCCGTTGCAAATAGAAGAGCCAGCAAAGGCAGAGCGCGCGAATGAAGTGGTGAGTTAGAGCGTTGCAATGAAGTGATTCCTCCTCACTGCTAAGTCAGTAATTTTGAGATCTTTGCAAGGAGAGGTTGATTTATTACAAACGACATTGAGACATGCTGTCAAGTGAAAATCGGGCGGTAGCTGAATTCGACAAATTCAGCCGGTACCGACAACCGCGACTGTGAGAAAAATCGGTTGCGCGTTCGTCTTTTCGAGACTTTCTCCTCGTGGCCTCGTCACACTGAGACGTATTCATCCGGTAAATCGTCCAACACCCCCCCATTCTGCCCGACTCGCAACCACTTCCTCTTCCTCCGCATGCACAAGTTTAGCGGGAACACCACTCCGGCAAGGTTCGTTCAACATCTCCTGGTAAACCTGCAGCATGGCCTGCGCCATCTTTGCCGACGTGAAATGCTGCTCGACGCGCATGCGGCCAGCCTCACCCATCTCTTCCCGAAGTTGAGGATTGTTAATTAAGTGCTGTATGCACTGCGCTAACTCCTCTGCATTCCCTGGGGAAACTACATACCCAGTTTTCCCGTGCTGGTTTACCCACGACACACCCGTCGGCAGGTTGGTCGAGATCACCGGCTTGCGGCACGACATGGCTTCAAGTTGCACCACTCCGAACATCTCAGCGTTCGTGATGGATGGCAACACGAACACATCGCAAGCGTGATAGTAAGCAACCAAGTCCTGATCGGATACATGTCCGAGAAACTCAACCCGGTTAGCGATCCCTCTCTCTTGAGCCAGGTTCTTCAGCGAACCTTCGAGAGGACCCGTACCGATAATCCGAAGACGCGCCTTAATGCTTTCAAGCGCTCGTATCAAGAACTCCACTCCCTTGTAGGTGACCAGTCGCCCCACGCAAAGCACGGATGGCAAGCCGTCCCGAAGTTCATCAGCCTTCCTGCGGCCGCTCTCATCCAGTTCAAAGCGGGATACGGGAACGCCAAAAGGTACAACGCGACACTTTTCACGGTATTTGGAAACGAACCTGGAAATCTCAATGTGTCTGGGCGTGGGCACGACGATGCAACTCGCGCGCTGGTAAAAAGCTTCCAGGAATGGCCCGTACAACTTGAGCAAGTTGCGCTGCCGCACGACGTCGCTGTGGAACTGCGCAACCACGGGAATGTCCCGGTCCGCCATCAGTGCGGACAATTCAGCGAGCGGGTTGGGTAGATGAACGTGGATCAGATCGGGATCGAACCTTCGCGCCCAAAGCGGATAAGACGCCGCCATCGAGCAGGAAAACAATTTCCCCAAGCTGGCAACACGTGTGACTGGAACCTTTCTGTTCTCATGCTCGGTGCGACAGCGAGTGTTCGCAACAATTACCTGGAACTCTACTTGGTCGACGAGGCTCTCGCAGATCTCTTTAAGAACAGTCTCCATCCCGCCGACGAACGGATCATAGAACTTCCCGAGCTGAAGGACTCTCATACTGTGGCCTCCTGCTGGTGGGAAGCGATGGCGTTGGCGAGGACCCGATCGAATTTCCCCGCTAACTCCTTCGAGACAAGGTTCTGCCGAATCCAATCGTGGCCGCGTTTTCCCATCATCTTCCGCAATGATCCGTTCCTTCCTAACATGAGCATGTGAGCGGTTAGTTGCCCAGTGTCCAGCGGCGGGAAAAGCAGACCGGTCTCACCGTCCTGAACCAACTCGGCAGGTCCCCACTTGTTCACAGCGATAGCCGGTACGCTGCATGCCATCGCTTCCAGTACCGAGCGCCCCAAGCCCTCGGGGCCGCGGTTGGGTTGCACCAACACATCCAGTTGGGAACAAACGCTGGGCATGTCGCCCCGGAACCCCACGAATTTCACCCGCTCCCGGAGTGACGAACTCGCGACCCTGCGCCGCAGGTGGGCTTCATACTCCAGTCCCGCTTCCGTCGCATAGGGATTACTTCCCACGATGACGAACATCGCTTTTGGCAACTGCGCAAGCACTCTTTCGGCGGCGTCGAGAAACACGTCATGCCCTTTTAGGGGCGTAATGGCGCCGACGATGCCGTACCAGATCTCATCCGGTTGTTTACGCAGATCCGCAGGCGGCAAGACATCAGGATGAAAACGTTTCAAATCCACGATGTTATAGACAACCGTCGTCGGCAATGAGGCCGAGACATATTTCCGAAACTGCGAGGCCACGTATTGAGAAATGCAAACTGCCAGATTGCAGCGCCGCGACAGCACGGCCAGCAATTTGCGCGAAATTATACGGTCTTCCATTCCATCCCGCATGTACCAGATCAACGGAACATTCTTCCGCCTGCGCGTGAGCGAACCGACGATATGGGCCTTGACAGCGTTGGTGACGAAAGCCGATGGGCCGATTTCCTGAAGCAATTCGGACAACCGCCTTGTGAACGACGGCAGGTATCCCGCGGCACGCACCATTTGCGCCAGACCGGGACGCTGGGCCGTCTCGCCAGTCCTGACGATGGCTTCCGGCCAGGGCAAGACCCACACCCTTGCGCCGCCTAATCCGGCGCGCTCCTTGAGCGGTCCTTCGCCAGGCACAATCAGATGAAACTCGTAAGAGCCGCGCAGATGGGCCACGAGTTCCAGGAGGCTGAACTCCGCTCCGCCCATCCCGGAAATCGCGCACAGCACGCCCACCCTAGGCAACGGAATATTCCACCCCAGTCCGGCAATGCCAATTCAGCAACACGAAAAGTGACCACACCTCGGACCACGACTGCAGCCGGTCGCCGCGCTCCAAGCCATCCAGCAGTCGTCCTCCGTAAGCGGGATCGAGACGCAGCGGCTCATAGAGCTGCTTGTCCCGCAAAGTGCACGCGATCGTTTCTTTCAGCACGCGACTGAGCCACTGCTGCCAGGGGAAGGTGAATCCCATCTTGCGCCGTTGTGGAATTTGCTCGCCCGCCAGCTCACTGAGAATCCGCCTCGTGATCCGCTTTCCGCTTCCAGCTTCGAAATGATAACCCGGCGAAATCGCAAGCGCCACTTCTATTAGTCGGGTATCCAAGAATGGCACGCGCAATTCCACGGAGTTCGCCATGCTGAATACGTCGGCATCTCTGAGGAGTTGATTGCGCGCATAAAATTGAAGTTCCAGCGCCGCCAGCTTCTGAAAATCGTTGGCCAAGGATTCGATACTTTCCTGAACACTTTGTTGGACAGGACGCGACACGGCCCGCAAGTTCTCCTGCCGCCATCGGATGCTACGTTGCAACAGGTAAGCCTCAGCCAGGTTGCGCAGCGGACCGGCGTCGGCTACTTTCTGCCACTGGATCGGGTTTCTTGTCCTCAGCTTCGCCAACACACGCGCCGCCGGACGCAGCCCCGCTCCGTACCGCAGCAGCCTGGGAACCTTGGTGAACGTCGTGTACCCTCCGAACAGTTCGTCGCCACCAATTCCAGTCAGCAGCACCTTCAAGCCGAGCGCAGCACCCACTCGCGAAATCACGTACGTGTTGATCCCGTCCACCGTCGGCTGGTCCATCGCACCCAGAGCGAAGGGCAGCAACTCGCGCAGTTGTTCCGGGGTGAGCGTCACCACTTCATGGTGATGCGGGAGGCCGCAAGCAATCTGCCGCGCGTACGGCAACTCGGAAAATTGCTCCTCTGGAAACGCAACCGTCAGCAGCGTGATGGGGCTTTTCGCATAGCGCGACGCCAGGAGCGCCAACAAACTCGAGTCCACGCCACCGGAGAGAAACACTCCCACGGGAACATCGCTAACCAGATGTGAACTGACCGCGTACTCGAGGCGTTCCCGTATTTCTGCGACCGCATGATCGAAATCCTGACAATCCGCTGGCGCGCTGTCCGCGAGGCTGCGACTTAACGACCAGTATTCGGACTCGGCAACCTCGCCTCGCGCACTGACCCGCAGCAGGTGGCCTGGCTCTAGTTCCCGGATTTCCTTGAAGATCGTATTCGGCCCAATTACGGCGCCGTATGCCAGGAACGAGTCCACCGCATCATGGTCGACAGTAAGAGAACAAATCTGCGCCCGTTCGAGCACTTTGACTTCCGAGGCGAAGGCAAAACCCCGCGGTCCCGCGTAGTAGTAGAGCGGCTTCATGCCCACGCGGTCGCGGGCCAGCAGAAGATTCCTGCTCAGGCCATCCCAGAACGCAAACGCGAACATGCCTTCCAGTTTTTCGAGCGCTTGTTCTCCCCACCGCGCCAGCGCCTTGAGCAAAACCTCCGAGTCGCCGGAGGTCGCGAACTTCATTCCCAGATTTTCAAGTTCCGCCCGCAACTGGCGGAAGTTGTAGATCTCGCCGTTGAACGCCAGCCAAGAGCCGGATTCGGCATCCTGCATCGGCTGCCGCGAGCCATCGCTAAGGTCGATGATGGAAAGCCGCGTGTGCCCAAACACCAAACTGTAATTTGCACTGCCGGGCGCCAGGGGAATCTCGACGCTCCCGCTGGCATCGGGACCGCGGTGGCGGGATGCGGCCATCATGTTGCGCACCGCCGCCCGCGTCTCTTCGGGCCTGCCGTCGCTCAAAAACCCCATGATTCCGCACATCGCCGCTACACCGCCTCCTTACCGCCAAAGAAAACCTGAGGAAAGAACTTCTTCATCGCCTGCTCAAACTCATCCGCCGCACGCGTCCAATTCATTTCGCTTTCGACCCACTTCCGCCCGTTGTCGCCCATGGTTTTCGCCGCGCCACGTTCCCGCAGAACTTTGATCATCGCCGCCGCAACCGCCTCGCTGTCGACTGGATTCACCAGCAGCCCAGTAATGCCATCCTGCACGGCATCGGGCACACCGCCCGATCGCCCAGCGATCACAGGCTTCCCGCAAGCGGACGCCTCAAGCAAGGCCAGTCCGAACCCTTCGGCTAGAATGCCGCGCCGGGTGCGGTTTTCGCGGCTGCACATGATGAACGCATCGCAGACGTTGTAGAGCAGCGGGAGTTCTTCATCAGAAACACGCCCCGCAAAAATCACGTTCTCCCGGACTCCACTCTCGCGTGCTAGACGATCGAGGTAGTCCAAGTCATCGCCCTCACCCACAATCACGTAGGCGACGTCAGGCAACGCGCGTTTAACCGTTGCCAAGGCGCGCAGTACGACATCGTGACCCTTGTATCGGTTGGCCTTCACGATGCGCGCAACCGTAAGCAAAGTCGGCCGGCCGAGCACGCCTAGACGCTGCGCCAACTCGCGGCAATCAAGTCCGGGACGAAAATGTGTGGGGTCGGCCCCAGGCCGGATCTTCACAATCCGAGACTGTGGCACACCGGCTGACGAAAGGAACGCGCGCGTGAATTCACTGATGGTGATCACTAAGTCCGCGTCCAGCATTGCCGGCAGAATGCTGGCGCGCAGCCGTTCGTCCATGATTTCAAGGGCGTAGGTCCACAAAAGATAGGGTGTACCGTAGCGGCGCTTTAATTTGCGGGTGGCGACGGCCGCGTTCACGTGACCGCAATGCAGCACAAGGTCCCGCTTCAGCAGCTTTGCTGCTTCGCTATACATCCGCCACACTTGCCACGCTCCGCGGATGCCCGGAACATCGAACGCTGACCGGAATCGCTCCGCGGAATAAGCCTGCGCGGAATCGAATCGTTTCGCATCGGGATGCAGAGGCGCAATCAGCGTCATCTGCCGCAAATCAAACTGCCGGTATACGTTGAATAGGAAGTTGCTGATGCCTCCCAGTACGGGCGGAAAATCGGTGGCGAGCAGGACCCCGCGTCCTAACCAGCGCATCGCTTTGTTGCAACCTTCCGGGGTCCGTAATGTCGAGTGTGCAACCGGGAAGATAACCATTGGGCCCTAGGAGCGCTCCAGAGTGGGGTCGAAGTCCAGTGCAAAGTCAGCGTTGTGGCGGCGGGCCAAGGCGACGAAACTGGCAACGACGATCAATAGAAGGAATATCTGGATAAACGCAGCCACCGAATGGTCAAAGTCCCGTTCCACCGACATGGCGCAGTGCGTGGCGACCAGCGCGGTGAGGGCTGCAGAGCAATATCCCGGCAGATGTCCTTTCCACCCGTCCACCAGTCCCACCAAAGCGCCCCAGATCAACGCCCCTAATGCAATGTTGAGCACACCGCCCGAGTCATACAAGTCGCCCGGCATCGAGGGGGCAATAGGGACAACGCCGTGGTCGCGGGCCACAGGATCCTCGAAAGCCCAAGTTTCCGTCCCAAACCTTTCTCCGGCGTCCGCTACGCCCTTGTCGCCGTAGATGAAGCGCGGCACAAAGCCCCTAACAAACGCAGAGACAAGAACGCTGCGCCCCGAGTAAGGTCTTGCACTGGGAACCAACTGGACCGTGAGCAACATTGAATCGAAGGAGTGGAACCGTGCCATCCGCTTTCCCCAATCCCCGGTAAACCAATCCACCGCGCCGGCATTCCGCATCTCGCTCGCAACTTCCTCCGTCCGAGCGTTTTCCCACTTGATACGGCGATACCCAGTAATAAAAGAAGTAGCCATCAAGAAACAGACCAACACGGCCGGCACTAACGTTCGCAGCGTAGGCCGCCTGCCCGCGAACAGCGCGGCTATCAGCGGTATAAGAAACAGCGGCGCCAGGTTTTCGCGGTAGGGACTGCGCCAGCCGTGCACCAGCGCTGGCAGCAAAATCACCAGTTGGATGCTTCCTGCTCGCCACCATGGACCAGGCCGCCGGAAATGATCCCACCACACGACAGTCGCGGGCACTATGTACAGATATGCCATGGCAGAGAGCGGAGTGATCAACGCCGTTAAAAGTTTGCTTGTTGGGCCATCCGTTAGATAAAACAGCACGGAGCAGAGCAGGGCCGTTGGGAGGGCCGCAGCGTAAACAAGATCGAGCGTGAACATCCGGGCTATACCGAGCGGCCCCGCTCCCTTACGGCGCACCGCGAACCAATAAGCCAGCGCCACCAGTAGCCAGAACAGCCCGCAGTAAGCCAGCGTGATGTTCACCGTATCCACGGTCTGCGCGACTAGGCGCGGACTGCCGTTTCCCCACTCCACCGCGTTGTACGACAGCATCAAAAACCGCAGCAGAATATCCACACCGAAACCGAGCCAGACAAACCCGTACAGCGACTTCAGCAGCGACGGCCATCCTTCGTGGGCCCAACCCGGAACGAGGCGCACCGAAATCACCCAGCCGACGGTCGTGCCGACCAGGATGAGCCACGTGAGAAGGTTGGTTTGTAAGCCGGCAAACGCAGGCATAGCACTCTCTCGTCGTGCACAGCACGCCCGACGGGACAGACCGTCGTGCGCACAAACTGCCTTAATCGCCCAATCTCGATTCGCCGGTTTCTGTTTAGGCGACAGAAGGATCGGACTTGGCAAACTCAACTCGGGTCAGGATCGCACCTAGGAATAGGGATTGCTCCGCGTACGAGCAAGTGTACTGGGCGCGGTTCCGATTGGTCAATAAGAGATCGTTGAGGGTACTGATCTAAATCAGTCAAAGTAGATCAGTGCCTCGTTGAGACCCTGCTGTACAATCCCAAAACATGAGCTGGTATTTTATATTCTTTTTTGTCTCCGGCTTCTGCAGCATCCTCTACGAAGTGATCTGGCTTCGTCTCGCGATGGCACAGTTCGGCGTGACCACTGCCATGGTCTCCATCGTGCTGTCGGCCTTTATGGGTGGCTTGGGCTTGGGCTCTTGGGGTTCTGGATACCTCATCAGAAGATATGGGAACCGGATCAGGTTCCCTCCGTTGCGTTTGTATGCAATCACAGAGTTGCTTATTGGCGTCTCGGCGATTGCCGTGCCCTACTTTCTGTTCTTGGGAAGGCAACTGCTTCAGCAAACAATCTTCCACACGTCATCCGCGGGGCATTACTTGCTAGCAACGATATGGGTGACCGTCACTCTGGTCCCTTGGTGTGCATGCATGGGAGCAACATTCCCTTTTGCCATGCTGGCGATCAGGAACCGTTTTGATTCGCAGAGCAAGCGTTCATTCAGCTTTCTTTACCTCGCTAATGTTCTAGGAGCGGTCGCGGGGGCCATCATTCCCTTGCTGTTGATAGAACTCCTCGGGTTTCATGGCACTCTGTACGTGGGAGCGGCCCTGAACTTTTCGCTCGCTTCGTGCGCTTTTGGGCTGACGCTGACTCATATCGGCGTCAGCCGAATTGAGTCCGACCCTAGACCTGAAAATAGGATTGCGAACGCGACCCACGACGCGGACAAGAGATTGCTTTGGCTACTGTTTGGAACCGGCCTCACGAGCATGGGTGCTGAGGTTATATGGATTCGGCTTTACACCCCGTCGGTAAGCACAGTTGTCTATTCCTTCGCCGCTATCCTTGCCACGTATCTGGCTGCGACCTATCTGGGGTCGTGGTTTTACCGCCGCAAGAGCCGGGCACAGGGTCTCGAGAGCGGCCTCGTCTGGGCTGAACTTGGGTTTTCCGTGTTACTGCCGTTCTTGACTGTCGATCCCAGGTTGCCATTGCCGGTCCTGCTACGGCTGGTTCTCGGGGTCGTGCCGTTTTCCTCCATTGTCGGGTTTGTGACACCGATGATCGTGGATTCGTACTGTTTGGGTGATCCCGACCTTGCTGGCGACGCCTATGCGATTAATATTGTCGGTTGCGTTATCGGTCCGCTGCTATCGGGTTTCTTGCTACTCCCGCTGGTCGGCGAACGGTTGGCGCTCTGTCTGCTTGCTTTCCCATGGTTTATTGCCGGGTTTGTCTTCGCTCCGCTCCAGTCAAATGGCAAACGGTTCCCAAGGCTCACCGGTTACTCGGTGCTTGCCGTGAGTGCGCTTGCGCTCGCAGTTTTCACGGAAGGATTCGAGGAGCAATTCAATCCACGCGAGGTCCTCCGCGACAACACTGCAACTGTGATAGCCACGGGGTCTGGTCGCTCGAAACAGCTCTTGATCAATGGCGTGGGTATCACGTCTCTGTTATCTGAAACCAAGATGATGGCTCACCTGCCGCTAGCGTTGCTGCCGCACCGCGCGGCAAATGCACTCATCATCTGTTTCGGAATGGGCACTAGTCATCGCTCCGCCCTTTCCTGGCATATCCAGTCGACCGCCGTCGAACTGGTTCCCAGCGTCCCGGCGCTTTTCTCTTTCTTTCATCCGGACGGGACAGTAGGTTTGGATTCTCCGCTTTCTCATGTTGTGATCGACGATGGGCGCTCGTACCTGGAACGCACCCAGGAAAAATATGACGTGATCGTGATCGATCCGCCTCCCCCCATCGGTGCTGCTGCATCTAGCTTGCTTTACTCCAAGGAGTTTTACGCAATCGCTAAGGAACGCTTACGGCCCGGTGGGATCCTTCAGCAATGGCTACCCGGAGGAGATGCGGCGACGCAGGCGTCCGTCGCGCGCGCGCTCAAGGAATCCTTCCCTCATGTTCGCGTCTTCCCTTCGGTGGAAGGTTGGGGATTTCATTTTCTGGCCAGCATGACTCCTATTCCTTACCTCTCCGCCTCCGATTTGGCTGGAAAGCTTCCCTCCTATGCAGCTCGTGACCTGATGGAATGGGGGCCTGCTTCTAATCCTCAAGAGCAATTCGGAATTGTGCTGAGCCATGAATTATCTCTCGACGCCCTGATTCACGAAGCTCCCAACGCTCCCGCCCTGCAAGATGATCACCCGGTAAACGAGTACTTCGTGCTGCGGCGTTTACGTGACCCCGCCTTTCAGCGTGTCTTCCTTCGGCGCTTGCTTGGACGCGGCGGATTCGATCATTACTAGCCTCTTTGGGCCATGACTTACACGGGACAGACGGACTGTTCGGCATCATGGTTACTAGCTACTTTCCGTCGCAAAAATGCGCTTTCTGACATAGGCCGGGTAACATTACACGCAACGGATATAGTCTTCCGTGGTGATTTTGCGCGTGTCCATTCTCGTGCGCGAGGCGAGTGGACTGTGCCGGCTTAGGTGCTCTGTCGCGCAAGATAGCACCCCATCTGGATTACGTTGTCCGCAATCACGCCCAGCCCCACCTAGCGTCGCATGCCGTCCAGACCGGGATAGAGGCAACGACGTAACCCGTGTCTTCGTTTGAGCACGCTGATTCGACCCTCCGACCCAGTCCTCCACTTTTGCCCTCTA
>Ga0224558_1000442_pt1 | contig 48739 bp, 43 predicted proteins | sample 714S32024metaG_FD_180682 | JGI IMG/M metagenome (GOLD analysis project Ga0224558, IMG submission 180682) | Peat soil microbial communities from Stordalen Mire, Sweden - 717 S3 20-24 | ecosystem: Environmental > Terrestrial > Soil > Wetlands > Peat | place: Sweden: Norrbotten County, Stordalen... | reverse complement strand
CGCGACGAGAACAGCGTCGCGCAGGATAGACGTTCGCAGCCGGATGGAGACCGGCGCACGCCATTCAATCGAGGCAGTCGCGTGCTGCTGGCTACGTTGCGAACTATTTGAAGGTGCATCGGCGCCACACGAACGGCGCGACCTCCCGTGCGGCCGTGGGCATCGCTGGTCTGCGACGTGGTTCGCACGCCATCACAATGACGAGGTGGTCCTCGCGCCGTCAGACAAGGCACCGGGCTCGGTGCGGCGAGCCCAGGGGCCGCGGACGGGCTTCGTCGTGACGTCGAGAGTGGCGCGGTGCCTCTGCTGGGACTTTGTGCCCTAGGAGACGTCCAACGACCCAGCGCTACCTTGGCCAGTAGCTGTCTTTCCTGCGTAGACAGGACCCGTCAAGGAGTGTGCATGGACTGCTCGAACCAACCAGCTTCTGCTCAGGCCGCGCCGGAGCGCTCGTCGCGGCCGTGCGCTGAACGGCGCCTCGAATATCGCGGATCATGATGCTGCGTCAACCAGGTGTCGTCACGGAACTGCCACCGCGAGACGCTCGTCTGTGGTGGGTTCGCGTCCTGTCGCTGGCGACGTTGATCGCCACGTTCGCTCTCATCGTTCTGGGCAGCGCAGTGCGCGTGACCAATTCCGGGATGGGATGCAAGGGCTGGCCGCTGTGCTCGGGAGACGTCGGTCCAATCTCAAGTTTCCATCCCCTGATGGAGCAGTCTCACCGATTCCTCGCCTCCCTCGTGACCATACTCATCATCGCGCTGGCGATCGCTGTGCTGCGAGCTGGTGGCGCGGCGCGTCACGTTCGCGGCCCGGCGATGGTCTCGGTCGGGGTGATCGTGGTGCAGATAGTGCTTGGTGCAATCACGGTGCTCGCCAACAACGCTCCGGTCACCGTGGCGCTACACCTCCTGGTCGCCACGCTGTTCCTCGGCGTCGTGACGGTGACCGCAGTGACGTCGTTCATTGCGTCGGATCGTTCGTGGTCGCTGCTGCACGGACCGGGACGGCGGGCGTGGGCCGCGGTCGTGGCGCTCTACCTCGTCTTTATCTCGGGCTCGATCGTCGTCAACGGCGGAGCCCAGGCGGCGTGCAAGTCGTGGCCGGCGTGCTTCTCGAGTCCGGCGGCGATGGGGCTCGTGGCGATCCAGCTGGTGCACCGCTCGATGGTCCTCGTCGGCTCGGTGCTCGTGGTGGCATTCCTGGTCTCGCTGCTTCGCTCCAGGAGCGCCGACGCCGTCGAGCGCACGTTCGCGATTGGCGGGCTGGCACTGCTCGCCGCGCAGATTATCGTGGGGGCCTTGAGCGCCATCGAGAGCTCGCACACGGAGTTCGCCGACGTGCACCTCGCCTTCGCCGCCGCCCTCTGGGGTGTCGTCGTCGCGGTCTTCGTCATGTCGGCGCGGGGGCGTCAGGCTCGAGCGGACGCCGTGCCGGGTGGCTCGTCAGGCGGGTCTGAAACGAGTCACGCAGTGGCCTGAACCGCTCGAGCTCGCCGGAGCCGCAACGAGTTCCGATCGACCCTCTCCGGCCAAGACTCGTCTCGGCGCCTCCTGCAGTCTGCCTAAGGTCCGTTTCGTCATGGCGTTCATTCAGCCCTGGAGAATCGCCGGATGCTTGATTCATGCGTATGGTGTCTACACGACGTCAAGGCGGATCGGGGGATTTGCCATGTCGCCGAGCGTTGCCACTGAACTGCGGTAGGCCAAGGCTCAGTTTGGGTGCGTTTAGCGCGACGGCGAGCGGTGGGGATAGGTGATAGGGACGTCTGAAACGTCCGCATCTCGCCAAATTCACGCTGATGACTTGGCCCGAGAGGCAGTTCCTGAAAACCAAACTGCTGCGCACCGAAGCTGATGAGACTAATTGCCAATTACGAGATGGCGGAGACGAGCTGCCGACAATGCATTCGGCAAGTATCCGTCCAATCCGACGAAATGAAGCCGCTCTTAATCTCCCGTGCTCTGCAGATGATGGAATCTTCAGCCTTTGATTTCCGAACCACCAAATATCACTGACCTGTCTAAATCGTTGATGTCTGTGAGGCCCACGCACCCTAGGGCCACCACCAACTCCTCTCGCAGAAGTTCAAAGACCTGGTCTACGCCGACGGGACCTCTAGCGGCTAAGCCATAGATAGCGGGCCGTCCTATTAGACATGCATTGGCTCCGAGGGCGAGACATTTGACGACGTCAGAGCCTCGACGGATGCCGCTATCCATGAAAACCTCCAGATGGCCGTCGGCGGCTGCGACGACTTCGGGTAATGAAGCAATGGTCGAGGGCTGCGCATCGAACTGGCGCCCGCCGTGGTTAGACACGATCACGGCGTCTGCACCGCTTCTCACCGCTTGGCGGGTGTCGTCGGCAGTCATAACTCCTTTAACCACAATCTTTCCCGACCACCGGCTTCGCAGTTCCTCAACGTCTGCCCACGTTGATCCGGGGTTGTCATTTTCATGCATGAATGGCCCCATCTCATTCAACCGCATTGGACGACCGTCAATTTGATAGTTACCGTAAGTAATCTTGCGGCCCAGTGCAAAACGAGTCAGCCAGGCTGGCTTTGTCGCCGCATCGAGCATGTCGCGTAAGGGTGGTCGTGCTCGATAGTCAAATCTGTGGTGGAGGTCACGCTCGCGCTTGCTTGACACGCCCACGTCACCCGCGACGACGAGAACGTTAACCCCAGCGGCGGCGGCTCGGTCTACGTGCCCTCTAGTGATTCCCTTATCTTTCCAGAAAGCTATTTGAGCCCACGTCGAATGCGGCGCCACTTTTGCAACCTCTTCAAGAGGAGTGCCAGACCACGCACTGTGAATGAAGATAGTGCCGGCTCGCACTGCTGCTCGCGCCAAAGCTAGGTCAGCCTCTGGATGAAAGAGCGTTAGCGCCCCCATCGGTGAAATCATGATCGGTAATGCGACGCGTTGCCCTAGGACGTCGGTCTCCAAGTGCGACTGACTTACGTCCTGTAGAACACGTTGGCGCAACCGCAAGTGCTCAAGATCAGCGGCGTTGTCGCGCAACGTTACCTCATCGAGCGCTGCGCCATCCAAGTAGTCAAAGACCATCCGAGGCAACCGACGCTTGGCGATCTTTCGCATGTCGGCCACATTGACAATACACTCAGCCATCACTTTTCTCCTCTTCATAAGGGTCTTGATTTAATGTTCTAAAGAAACCACCAACAGTCTCTGTTGGGTTCCGGGGGACGAGCTTGCTCCCGGGCTCAATTGCATCCTCGTGCGTGCACGGCCGACCCATAAACTAAAGAACGCTTGCGAGGAAGGACTTGGTTCTGACGTTTTGCGGAGAGGTCAGAATGTCTATCGGCCGGCCGGACTCGACGATTACCCCCCCGTCCATGAAGACGAGGCTGTCTCCAACCTCGCGTGCGAATCCCACTTCATGGGTTACGACTACCATCGTCATTCCGTCCTTTGCCAGGCCTCGCATAACGTTAAGAACTTCTCCGACCATTTCCGGATCCAGAGCCGATGTTGGTTCGTCAAAGAGCATCAAGGATGGTTGCATCGCGAGGGCACGCGCAATCGCAATCCTTTGCTGTTGGCCACCAGAAAGTTCCGCTGGATATGAACTCCCGCGATCCCTAAGGCCGACGCGTTCGAGTAGTGCGTGAGCCCGCTCGATTGCGTCTGAACGGCTCTCCCTTTTGACTGTGATAGGCCCTACGGTGATGTTTTGAAGAGCCGTCAAGTGGGGGAACAAATTGAAGTTCTGAAACACCATTCCGATGCCCGCACGGGCACGCGCTGTTTCGCTCTCTCGCATTTCATAAAGCCGGCCATCACGTTCTCGGTAACCAACCAAGTGACCGTTAACAAAGAGTTCACCTCCATCAACATTCTCTAAGTGATTGATGCACCGGAGAAACGTTGTCTTCCCGGAGCCTGATGGCCCAATAATGCATAAGACCTCGCCCTCGCGCACCTCAAGGTCAATACCACGCAAAACCTCCGATGATCCAAATCGTTTGCGGACCTGAATGGCTTCAACAACGGCGTTGTTGGTCATTGTGAAACACACCGCTGATTAAGCACTGGCTAATCCGCCTGGCACGTCAGCCGTTATTTCGGACCCTCGTTGGCGCCGCTTTGGACTCGACGATCGATACCCTTTCCCAAGTTTTCGCTCCACGAAATGTTGCCCGACCGAAAGCACCGTTGTCAGCACCAAATACCAAAGACTGGCGACGATTAACAGGGGAATGGTCTGATAGGTGCGTGAATAAATGATCTCCGCCGAATAGAGAAGCTCCGCAATGGCTAACACGCTGACCAGCGAAGTGTTCTTAAGCATTGAAATTATTTCGTTTCCAGTGGGCGGCACAATTATCCTCATCGCCTGCGGGAGTACGACCTTCCGAAGTGTCTGGCTCTGAGTCATCCCGAGAGATTGGGCCGCTTCCACCTGCCCCTTATTAACCGACAGCATTCCCGCTCGCACGATCTCCGCCATGTACGCAGCCTCATTCAAACCAAGACCAAGGATCGCCGCAGTTAGCGGCGCGACGAGGGAGTTTGCAGAGCCTGTAATAAATTGCGCACCGAACGGTATTCCAATACCAACTTTCGGGAAAATAGCTGCCAAGTTATACCAGAAGATCAACTGCACCAGTAATGGAGTACCCCTGAAGAACCAGATATAGCCGCCACTAGCTCCAGCCAGGATCGGATTTGCGGACGTGCGTATAACAGCTAGGAAAATTCCAAAAACTATGCCGATAGCCATCGCAATCACTGTGAGTTCAATGGTTAGAACGACACCACTGAGAATTTCACTGCTAAAGAGATATTGGCCAACGACTCCGAATTGAAAGCCTTTCTCGGTCAACAGCGCGTTAGTAGCCATGGCGACACCAACAAGAACAACCGCCGCCATTATCCAGCGCTCCCAGTGCCTAACTGGCACCACCTTCTTTGCCTCTGAGTCGGATTGCATAACGATCGTTCTATGGAATCTGCCGTGTCACCTTGCCTTTTGCAAAAGGGCTAGCCATTGTCGTTAACCTTCGCAGTCGTAATCGCTACGGACGAGAGCCCCCAGTGCGCCAAAACTGCTTTGTATTGGGAACTTTGCAGGATTGCTGTCATTGCCGTGTGAATCGCCTTCTCCAGGCCGAGTGTCTTACCCATACCTACTGCAACGGGGCCAAAATTACGATTCGTTTGAATCCGAATCGCAGAATTCTGCGCAGCGGCGTAGTCCAAGACAGGCGAGTCTTCATAGACCGCCTCAATGCGTCCCGCAGCAAGAGCAAGGATGGGTGAACTCTCATCGGGATAGAGCTTCAAATTGATCGCGGGCTTGCCAGCCTTAGCGCACGCCTTTTGGTAGGCCGGCAGGACTTGGGTGACCTGGTACGAGCCAGCCATCGCTCCAACAGTGACCCCGCACAGCTTGTTCATGTTGACGTGATCGGGATTGCCCTTAACAACGCCGAGAGCATCACCCGTTTGGGCGTAGTCCACGAAGTCGAGTAGTAGTTCCCGTGAGGTTTCGGGCGCCATCTCGGAAACCGTGATTTGATAGCGGCCAGCAGATATGCCTGGAATAATCTCCGTAAAACTCGTGACCGTCCAGATTGGCTTGAGGCCAAGGGCTTGGGCCAGGAGTTCAGCGATACTGGGATCCATTCCTATCAAGGTCTTGGTCCCGGCTGCGTAGTAACTACCCGGAGGTTGATTGGTCACCATAGCAATATCAATCACGCCACTCTTTTCGATGGCCTTAGGGAGTTCCTTGACCGCGGCGGCCACTCGTGGAAAGGACGGCGCTTTATAGACGGAGCTAGCCCCCGCCGTAGATGAGCCAGCGGCCACGAACAAGGAGGACAACATCCCGAAAGTCAGAGCGACCGCAAGCGGCTTGAGAGTTACTTGCCTGATAAGTTCCGCGAAATAGTGCTTTGACGAACGATGCCCATTGAACAAGGCACCGACGTGTGGCTCTACTCGTACATGCGCATACTTCATGAGACGGTCTCCCTCGTTTGATTTGAAAGCGGCAATCCCGACATGCTAAACACTGAAAGTGTGTATGTCAATTACTTTCTAGAAACTCTTTCCCCATCGCGGAGGTCTCATCACTACATTCTCATTGGGTAATTACCAGTAAATATATGCACTCTACGCCGAGAAGGAGCGCTGATGGACCGCTCCTCCCGAAATTACCCACCTTTATTGCTCGGCGGCACGCCCTTTATGGCATTGATTTTAGAATGTATGGCGTGTAATATGGTTTTTTTGATGAAGATCCGAGGAATCGGGTTGCCGAAGTCAGTTGAAATCTAAGTCGCAGCGGGATTGATTATTTTATATTTATTTCAGTTGCGGCCTGATCAACTTTCGAGCGATTGCAGTTTTGGTGCTCAATCCGGATTTGGAGTCGACGAGTAGTGCGTCTAGTGAGCGAGAGGTTGACATGCAAGTGAAGCGGTTGCCGGATGCAGCGACTTCCTGTGGAGAATTGGCCAGCCCAATTACAGACGAATACCGCACTGAGGCAAATAGTTCGGTGGCAGGCGCAGTTTGGAAACTGCAGTGACAAGAACTCCAGATCTAGATCAAGAAGGACGAGTGCTCACTGCCCAAGAGACGGCAATAATGCACATTCGGAACAAGATTGCCTACGGAGAGTTCCGTCCCGATGACCGCATTCGCCAGGAACTAGTAGCTGCAGAACTCAATTTGAGCATTGTCCCCGTTCGAGAGGCACTTAAGATGCTAGAGGCTGAAGGTCTCGTAATTTATCGGCCCCACCACGGGTACCAGGTCGCAAGGCTGAATCTAAAAGAGTTCGCCGAGGTGAACAGCATCCGAGGGCTCCTCGAGGGCGAAGCAATTGCGCGAGCAATTCCCAGACTAACTGAAGAAGACTTCCAAAAGCTCTACGAGGCAATCCAAGATTGCAAAGTTTCCGCTTCGAACAACGACATCGTTGCGCTTTGCGACGCGAACCATCGCTTCCATTTCACTCTGTTCGAGGCCGCTGATATGCCTCGCCTTACTAACTTCATCCGAATGCTCTGGCAGATAACAGACCCTTACCGGTTCTTGTACTACGCGGATCCTGCTCATCGTCACCAGATCAATGATGAACACGATGCAATCATGCAAGCTGCCCGCAGTGGCGATGTCCGGTTGACGAGCCTTCTGGTCGACGAACATCGAATCAACGGCATCACGAGTCTTCGTCGGATGCTTACCGACTGGGTTCGCCCAACGGAATGAAACGCCCGGTACGCGACCCATTTGTTTGACCGCGAACTGTCAATGACCGCCAACTGATGTCGGAACTCCATTTAAAAAGATAATAAGGAGAAAGAGAATGGCAAGACTAGAGGGACGAACGGGCTCGGCGCCGAAGCCTGACGCGCCGTATTCGCAAGCGGTCAGGATTGGCTCAACCATCGCGGTCGCGGGTCAGGTTGGCCTTGACCCAAAAACGGGTCAACTCGCTGGGCGAGACGTTGGTGCGCAGACTGTCCAGGCTTTCAAGAACGTCGAAGCCGTCTTAGCGGCTAGCGGTGCCTCACTTGACGACGTCATCCGGGTTGACGTCTATCTTTCCACGTTGTCGGACTTCGAGGCTATGAACGAACAGTACGTCCACGTATTCTCAACGCCCTATCCAACACGTACCACCGTCGGTGTCGAGCTTCCAGAAGGATTGAAGGTAGAAATTACTGCTCTCGCCGTGCAAAGTTGATTCCAACACCGTGATAAACCTTCACTAACTTAGACGAGAATAGTCCGAAGGGAAGGACTGCTGTCGATTCATTGGGACTAACGCTGGTTTCAGTGTTCATCATCAATCTCTTCCTAGGTTGGAGCCTCATCGGTTGGGTGGTTGCTCTAGCAATGGCCGTAAAGACGAAACTGAAGTGGGACTCGTGGTGGTGGAGTCGCCCTCGTCGTCGTAGACCAACTGCATCAGTTCCTTCAGCGACCTTGCCGGAAAGTCTTCCTGCACCCATGCCTCGGTGAAGCCGCTGAACTTGCCTGCAATGTTCTGGGGGCCAAGATGGATTCCGCGTCTTACGAGCGAATGCAGAATGTCTTGCTCCCACCAACGGGCGATGTCGCCGGGCATTGGACTGCGTACCCCAATGGCTTCCTAACTCTTCGCTCGATGGGTTGAGAGACGGATGCTCGGAGTGTTGGTGATTCCTATTTGCAAGAGACCCCATCTCTCATGAATCAAGAAGTGCAGATACCCATCTGAGTTCGGGTCATATCCCGATTTTGCGCAGGTCGGGCAACTGCTTCCGATGCCACCATGCGAACTGGTGCGGTTTACCGCGGTGGCGGCCCACGTGTGACCTTCTTTGCACCGCCAATTGAATTTCCTTTCACTGACGGTTCTGATCGACATACGTTGGACTATCCCGCCCAGGGGAAGTTCCGCGTGGCGAAGGTGACCTGTTACACCTACGAACCACGCGTGGGCGTCATGGTTCCCTGCTGGCGGGCATCGTTCAGGTGAGCTGCGCGCTGACGCGGCTGCGCCGTTGCGGTGAGGCGCTGGCCTGGGTGAGTGTGGTGGGTGTGCTCTGGGTACTCGTCACCCATTCAGTATCGGGACATGCTGTGACATTTACCGCGCCCCATCACTAACCGGGTTTGCCGAACGGGTACGGTTGGTTAGGGCCGAGAGCGGGGCTGTTGTGAACAATTTGGACGAGCAGGCCCTCTCCTGGCACCACCTGCTCGACGTGCTGCCTGACGGCGTCGCCTTCATCGACGAGTGCGGGGTCATTGGCCACGTCAACGAGCACCTCTCGACGATCACCGGTTACTCGCGCGACGAGCTCGTCGGCCAGGCCGTCGAGATGCTGGTGCCGGTGCGCCACCAAGCAACGCACGTCCTTCATCGGGGCGTCACCGCCCGCGGATCGCGCACGCGCCAGATGGGCGTCGGTCTAGAACTCGCGCTCGTGCGCCGAGACGGAAGCGAGTTGCCTATCGACGTCGCCCTCGCCGCCCTCGAGATCGACGGCCAGCCGTGGGTGGTCGCGGCGATTCGTGACGACAGTTCGCGCCGCGAAGCGGACCTCGCGCGAATCGGGACCGAGCAACTCGCCGCTGCCGCCATGTTGGCGGGCTCGGAACTGCTCGCGGTCAGCGACCGGCGCTTTCGAAGTTCGTTCGAGCACAACATGTCCCCGATCATCTTCACCGATGCCGATGACCGAGTGGTCGAGGCCAATGACGCCTTCTGCGAGTTGCTCGGGCGCACGAAGGATGAGCTGATCGGACAGGACTCGAAGCCGTTCACCATGCCCGAGGACGTGGGAATCAGCGAGGAGTCGATCCTGGTTTCCCGCGAGGATGGGTCCGGGCAGGTTCGCTACACCAAGCGCTACTTGCACAAGGATGGGCGCACGGTGGTCGCCGACGTGTGGCGGTCGGTCGCCCGCGACGAGGCGGGAGATTTTCTGTACCACGTGGTATCCGCGCGTGACGTCACCGGTCGGGTGAAGCGCGACCGCCTCGTGCGCCTGGTGGCCGAGGTGAACCGGCTCGCGATGCTCGCAACCGACGAGACGCAGTTCCTTCAGCAACTGTGCGAGGCGGTCGTTGACCAGGGTGGATACGAACTCGCCTGGATTGCCATCACGGCGCCCGGTGCGCGAGACGGTGTCGAGATCATGTGCGCCGCGGGGGCCACCGACTACATCTACGGCCGGGACGCCGCCTGGCTTGGATCCGACAAGATCACCCTGGGCCCCACCGGGACGGCGCTAGCGACGGGCCTCAGTCAAGTGATCGACGACCTCGCTTATCACGCGCGGTTCCAGCCCTGGATCGAGCGAGCCGCTGCGTACGGCTTTGGATCGATGGCCGCCATTCCCGACCGGATCGGGGCACGCAAGGCCGCGCTCGTCCTGTACCACCGCGGCGCTCACGAGTTCGACGACGTCACCGTCAAGGGCCTCGAGGAGATCGTACGAGAGGCTGAGTTCGCAATCACCCACATGCGATCGGTGCTTCGGACCGAGGCGGCCCTCGAAGAGACCACGGTCGCGGTCGGTGCCCTGCGCGAGTCCGAAGAGCGCTTCCGCCTCGCGTTCGAGAACAACATGGCGCCGATGGTCTTCAGCGACCTCGAGGACCGGGTCATCGCGACCAACGACGCGTTCTGCGAGATGGTCGGGTTCACCAGGGAGCAGCTCATGGGCGAGGACTCCAAGCAGTTCACCCACCCAGAGGACGTGGGCATCACCGAGGAGTCCCACGCCAGCCTGATGTCGGACGAGGTCGACCAGGTGCGCTACGTCAAACGGTATCTGCGCAGGGACGGCCGAGTGATCATCTCGGAGGTGTCGAGGTCCGTGGCGCGCGACGCCGCGGGGCGGACCCTCTACTTCGTCTCTTCCGAACGTGACGTTACCGAAGAAAGGACGCTCACCGCCCAGCTGTCGCATCAGGTGCTCCACGACCCGCTCACCGGGCTCGCCAACCGGGCTCTCTTCGAGGACCGGCTCGCCCACGCCCACGCGAGGGCCGTTCGCCACGGCGGGATGGGCGCCGTGCTGATGCTGGACCTCGACGACTTCAAGGGGGTCAATGAGACCCACGGCCACCTCGTGGGCGATCAGTTGCTCATCGCCATCGCGCATCGCTTCGAGATGGTGACTCGCTCCTCGGACACGCTCTGTCGTTTCGGGGGCGACGAGTTCCTCTACCTGGCCGAGGGGGTGACCCGTTCGTCCGAAGCCGAAGAGGTGGCGACCCGGTTGCTCGACGCGCTCATCGAGCCATTTTCGATCGCGGGGATACTGATCAAGCAGAACGCGAGCATCGGCGTCGTGATCTGGGACGGGGAGTCCCAGCGGTTCGCCGAATTCGTCCAGGACGCCGACGTGGCCCTTTACGAGACCAAGCGCTTCCAGCGGGGAAGCTACACGATCTTCGATCCGACGATGCATCAGGTGGCGGCCAGCCGCTTCGCGCTCGTCCAGGAACTCCGTCACGCCCTCGTGGCGGGGGAACTCTCCATGCACTACCAGCCAATTGTCGATCTCGCCACGACCGCCGTCGTCGGCTTCGAGGCACTGATGCGTTGGCAGCACCCGGTGCGCGGATCAATCCCTCCCATAGTGTTCATCCCACTCGCCGAGCAGAGCGACCTGATCCTCGAACTGGGCGCCTTCGCGATGCGCGAGGCCGTCGCGGCCGCCAGCACCTGGGGACCGAAGGATTCCCAGGACACCTCGCCCTACGTCACCGTCAACCTCTCCGCGCACCAGTTCCACGACCGGGGCCTGGTGGCCCTTACCGAGGAGGCGCTGCGCACGAGTGGTCTCGCCCCGCAGCGCCTCATCATCGAGATCACCGAGAGCGTGACCCAGATCGACGTCGCCGAGACGTTGGGGGTCATCCAGCGGTTGAAGGAGCTCGGAGTGTTCTTCGCGTTGGACGACTTCGGCACCGGCTACTCGTCGCTCTCGTACCTCGCCCTGCTCGGCCCTCGGATCATCAAGATCGACAAGTCCTTCGTCAACCCGGCGACCGAGAGCGTGCACCACGAGACGATGCTCGGGGCGATCATCCTGCTCGGCCACAAGCTCGGCAAGATCATGCTCGCCGAGGGGATCGAAACGCCAGAACACCTCGAGCACGTGCGCAGCCTGGGTTGCGACCTCGGTCAGGGCTTTCTGTTCTCGCCGGCGGTGCCGAACGCCGAGGTGACCGGCATGATCGATCGCGTCTTCGGAGAATGCCCGGGCGCGCAGGGCATCGTCACCGACGGTTGAACGTCGCCAGCGCGTGCGAACTGGGACGCGATGGTCCACGCCAGGACCGTACGAGAGCTCGAGGTTCACCAACGTGATGGCCGGTTACACCTAGGCGTTGCTGAAGAGCGTGGCCGCGTTCGTGCCCCGCACGCCCTCGAGGGAGGGCGCGTCGAGATCGCACTCGTCGAGGTAGTCCAGGTGCCGGGCGAACTCCCGCTCGTCGCAGTACGGGTAGTCCGTGCCGAACAGGAGGTGACTCGGACCGAAGACGTGACAGGCGCACTTCACGGCGTCGGGTGAACCCGAGACCGTGTCGTAGTACATGCTCTTCAGACCCAGCGCGACCTCGTCGCTGCTCTTGCGCGTGATCCGCGAGATCAGGAACGGCAAGGTGCCGCCGAGGTGGGGGATGATGAAGCGGATGTCGGGGTAGCGCTGCGGCACGTCCGCGAGCACCAGCCTCAGCGCGGCCACGGTGTCCTCGAACGGCGCGCCGACGAGCCAGGCCAGGTTCCGGTCGGCGAGCCATGGCGTGCTCTCCTGGCCCACCGGGTGCAGGAACACCACGGCGCCCACCCGGTCCAGTTCCTCGTAGACCGGGTCGAAGACCGGGTCGTCGAGCTGGCGACCGGCCACGCTGCAGCCGATGGTGACGCCCACCACCGAGAAGATGCTGGTGATTCGCGCAATCTCCGCGAGCGATTCGTCGACGTGGGGCAGCGGCAGGGCCGCGAAGGAGAGGAACCGGCGCGGGTGCTCTTCGCAGAGCTCCTCGTAGCGCTCGTTGAGCATCGTGGCCGCCTCGGCGGCCCGGCGGGCCTCGGGGAGGTAGGGCTGGGCCTGGGAGGCCGAGAGGACCTGGGTGTCGACGCCCGTCTGGTCCAGCAGTGCCAGGCGCTCGTCAATCGTCTGGCCGCCCAGGGCCGCCGACGCCGCCGGCGGCAGCTCCGGTCGGCCGATGTACTCGAGGTACTGCTTCGGGTAGTAGTGAGCGTGCACGTCGATGACCATGGCACCCCTTTCGCTCGAGCGCTGTCGCGGGCAGCGCCGCCAGAACCGCCTCGGGACTTGCGGCCCCGCGCGATTCGAACTGCCCCAACACCACTACCAGCAACGTAGGTGCGCCAAGGGCGCGACAACAGGGCAGAAAGTCACCAGCGCCTGCGTCGCTGCGCGCTGCGGGGGCTCGGCCTCGCCGCCGGGCTCGTGTCGGGAGCTAGTCCAGTGCGCGGGGATCGACACCGACGCCGCCGTGGACGTCGCTCTCGTAGACGCCGAGCGCGAAGCGAAGCACCTCGATCGCCTCTGGCGCCCCCCACCAGAGCGGACCCTCGCCGCTTCGCAGCCAACGCAGCCAGTGACGCCCGGAGTCGCGAAAGCTGCTGGCCCAGTCGTCGTCCAGCGCGTGGTGCGCCCTCATCTCGCCGTCGACGTACACCTCGAAGCTGGGCTCCTGGATGCCCCGGCCGGTGCAGCGGTTCACGCGCGCGAATCCCCGCCGGCCGGTCACCTCCCAGCGCTCGTCGTTCGTGTAGTAGTCGGAGCGCAGGTACATGTCGATGGCCAGGGTGATGTCCCACACGCCCCTCACCCCGTTGGCGTGCTCCCAGAGGATCGTGGTCGGGGCGTCGATCTCCATCCCCGGAATGATCTCGGTGGAGCCGACCCACGCGCGGACCTCCCTCACCGGACCGAAGAGCCACAGCGCGGTCGAGAGCTTGTGCCAGCCGTCGTCAAAGACGAGGATGCCGCGTCCTCGCTGGGCCTGCTCGAACTGCCTCTCGTAGGTGTCGCCGGGCACGTCCCAGCCCCCCCGGCCGCTCGCGACCATCTTCAGGTGGTACCCGCTGACCGGGCCGAGCTCGCCACCGTCGACGACCTCCTTGAGCTTGCGCAGGGGTTCGTAGAAGAGGTAGTTCTCCATCACCCGCAGCTGGCGTCCGTTCGCGCGCGCCGCCGCGAGCATGCGCTGCGCGCTCGCCAGGTCGTTGGCCATCGGTTTTTGTAGGTTGACGTGCCAGCCGTGGCCGAGGCACTGGATGACCCCATCCTCGTGCAGCGAGATCGGCAGCAGGACCTCGACGGCGTCGACCTCGACGTCGCTCGCGGCCAGCTCGTCGATCGAGGCGAACGCCCGCGCCTCGGGCCAGTCGAGCTGGCGCTGGGCGCGCCTCGCCTCGCTCGGATCCACGATCGCCACGACCCGCACGTCGTCGTTGTCGATGTAGGCGCGCACGTTGAGGTCGTAGATCCGCCCGAGCCCCACGAACGCCGCGCGGACCGGTCGGTCGATCGGCGTGAAGTCCGGGTTGGCGGCGCGGGCGGGCATGCCAAATCGTAGCTACTGGCCGGCTTCTCTTTCGCGCCAGCGCGCGAAGCGGCCACGGCCCTTCAGCAGATGGGTCACCTCGTTCTCCTGGAGCACGCTCGCCACCAGCGGCGACGTGGAGAGCCCCAGCGCCCCGACGAGCATCACCGCGATCGAGACGGCCTCGAGCGAGGTCAGCAGCGCGCCGCCGCGAAGGTCCTCCCCGAACAGGACGTGGCCGATGACGATCGACACCAGCGGGTTCAGCAGGATCAGCGTCGATTGGGACGTGGCGAAGGGTCCTACCTGGAAGGCGCTCTGCATGATCACGAACGACGTCAGCCCGATGGCCGCGACCGCGTACAGCTGCCAGGAGGTGAACAGCGGCGTCCACCCCGCGACGAGGAGGTTGGTCATCGACTTCGTGATCGCCGCGAGCAGCGCGAAGCCCACCGACGCCCCCGCTCCGAGCAGCAGCGCCCGCCACCAGGCCGGTCCTCTGGACCCGAGCGCCACCAGCACCACCACGGCGCCGGCGACCAGCAGGCCGACCACGAGCCACAGGGCGTTGCCCGGCACCTTCGTGCCGGCGCTGGGCGCCGAGATCGAAAGGAAGACGCCCAGGCCGAGCGCCGTGGCGAGCGCCGCGGCGAGGTCGCGCGCACGCAGCGGCGTCGAGTACCAGAGCCAGAGTATGAACACCAGGATCACCAGCTCGCCGACCAGCAGCGGCTGGACGACGTTGAGCGCGCCCAGGTGCAGCGCCACGGCCTGGGCGCCGTAGCCCAGGGCCATGATCACGAAGCCGAGGATCCAGATCGGGCGCTGGACCATGTGGCGCACGAGCCCCAGCGAAGGGCCGTTCGTCGCCGGCGCGTCCTCGACCCCCAACCGCTGGCAGATGCTCGCCACGGCGTTCGCGAAGGCCGCAACAAGTGCCATGCAGATGACCACCGCCCGAGCCTACGGTCCGCGGCGCCGGCGGCGCGTGCACTGCTCGCCCAGAGGTCTAGATTGAGGCCATCAGCCAAAGGAGGGCCATGTCCTTTAATCTTGCCCAACTGCTCGAGACGCGCCACGGCGAGAACTTCCAGCTCCACGCCCAGTACCTCAACCCGCAGCTGACCAAAGTCGTCAAGACCCTCGGCTTCGACCGCTTCTACGAGCGCGGCGAGGGCTGCTACCTCTTCGACGACGAGGGCAGGCGCTACCTGGACATGCTCAGCGGCTTCGGGGTCTTCGCCCTCGGGCGCAGCCACCCGGTGATGAAGGACGCCCTGCGTCAGGCGATCGAGGCGGATCTGCCCAACATGATCCAGATGGACTGCGCACTGCTGCCCGGGCTGCTGGCCGAGCAGCTGGTCACGCGAAGCCACGACGGGATCGAGCGGGCGTTCTTTTGCAATTCGGGTTCCGAGGCCGTCGAGTCGGCGCTCAAGTTCGCCCGGGCCAGCACCGGCCGGGACCGGATCCTCTACCACGCCCACGCCTTCCACGGCCTCACCACGGGGGCCTTGGCCCTCAACGGGTCCCCGGAGTTCAAGAGCGGCTTCGGCTCGCTGCTTCCCGGCGCCACCGAGATCGCCTTCGGCGACCTCGACGTGCTGGGCCGCGAGCTGCGCCGTGGCGACGTCGCCGCCTTCATCGTCGAGCCGATCCAGGGCAAGGGCGTCTACGAGCTCGACGCGGAGCGCTGGCGCGAGATCGAACGCCTGGTGCACGAGGCCGGCGCGCTGCTCATCTGCGACGAGGTCCAGACGGGGCTCGGGCGCACCGGCAGCTTCTACGCCTTCGAGCACTACGGCCTCAAGCCCGACATCATTACGATCTCCAAGGCCCTCTCGGGGGGCTACGTGCCGGTCGCGGCCATGCTGTCGAGCGACAAGATCTTCCGCAGCGTCTTCAGCTCGATGGATCGCGCCATGGTGCACTCGACCACCTTCAAGGGCAACCAGCTGGCGATGGTGGCCGGGCTCGCCACGCTGTCGATCTTCGACGACGAGCACGTCGTCGAGCACGCGGCGGCCATGGGCGACGTGTGGCACGCCCGGCTCGGCGAGCTGGTCGAGCGCCACGAGTTCCTCTACGAGGTGCGCGGGCGCGGACAGATGATCGGCGTCGCCTTCGGGCCGCCGACCTCGCTCGGCGCGAAGCTTCGCTGGCGCGCGATCGAGGCCACCCGCCCGGCCATGTTCTCCCAGACCCTCGTCGTGCCGCTCTTCCACCGCTACGGGATACTCACCCAGGTGGCGGCGGACAACGTCAACGTGATCAAGCTGCTGCCGCCGCTGATCGCGGGCGAGGCCGAGATCGACATGTTCGTGAACGCCCTCGACGAGCTGCTCGGCGACGCCGAGCGCAGCAGCAGCTGGCTCATGGAGTTCGGGGTGACCATGGCCAAGGGAGCCCTGAAGCGGACCCGGTCGGGCTCCGCCAGCGCCGCGGCGGCGTCGTGAGCCATTCGCTCACGCCCGGCGACCGGGTGGTCGTCACGGGCGCCGCCGGGTTCATCGGCTCGGCCGTCACGCGGGCCCTGTTGGCGCGGGGCGCCGACGTCCTCGCGCTGCTCGAACCCGGGGCGCCGGCGTCGAATCTGGACGGCCTGGACGTCGAGCGACGCGACGTCGACGTCACCATCGCCAGGCACCTGGACGGGGTCTTCGACGGCGCGCGCTACTGCTTCCATCTGGCGGCGAAGTTCGGGTTCTGGCCCAAGGACTCGTCGAGCTTCTACGCCATCAACGTCAACGGAAGCCGCAACGTCGTCGGCGCCGCCGCGCAGGCCGGCGTCGAGCGCGTCGTCTACACGTCGACCGTGGCGACCCTGGGCCTGTGGAGGACCAAGTCGGGCCAGCCGTCCAACGAGGACGACGTCGCCGACCTGTCGCACCTCTACGGGAACTACAAGCAGACCAAGTACGTCGCCGAGCACGAGGTGCTGCGCCTCGCCGCCCAGGGCGCGCCGGTGGTCCTCGTGCTGCCGACGATGCCGCACGGCCCCTACGACCACCGCCCGACGCCGTCGGGCCGGGTGGTGCTGGACTACCTGAACGGCCAGATACCCGGCTTCGTGGACACCGCGATGAACGTCGCCCACGTCGATGACCTCGCCGAGGGTCACCTGCTCGCGCTCGAGAAGGGCGCCCAGGGCCGCAGCTACATCTGCGGCGGCGACAACATCTCGATGTCCCAGCTGCTGGCCGTCCTCTCGGACGTGACGGGCCTCGCCCCGGCTCAGCGACGGTTCCCCTCGGCGTTCCCGATGATCGCCGGAAGGTTGTCGCAGTTCATCGAGGGCGACCTGCTGCGCCGTCATCCCAGGGTTCCCCTCGAGGCGGCGCAGATGGCGACGACCACGATGACCTTCGACGACACCCGGGCCCGCAGCGAGCTCGGCTACCGTTCCCGGCCGGCGGCCCTGGCGCTCTACGAGTCCGCCCGGTGGTTCGTCGATCACGGCTACGTCAACGCCGACCGGATGGCCGAGCTGCATTGGAGTCCGCCCGAGCCGTAGGCGGCGTGGCGCCCGGCCGTGCGCCGGGAGGACCGGTCCGCGCGGCGCACTGCGTTAGGTTCGGAAGATGAGACGCTCACGGTCCCTCACCGACATTGGCTTCAAGACGCTGAACCTGGTGCACCGGTCCGTCCTGCACTTCAGCGGTGGCCGGATCGGCGCCTCGGCGTTCGGGATGCACGTGGTGGAGCTGCACACGCTCGGGCGAAGGTCGGGTCTCGCGCGCTCGACCGTGCTCACCGCGCCCGTCGTCGAGGGCGACCGGGTCGTCCTGGTGGCGTCCAAGGGGGGAGACGACCGGGACCCGGACTGGTTGGGCAACGTGGTCGCCCACCCGGACATCGAGCTGACCATCTCCGGCACGCGCCGGCCCATGAGGGCCCGAGTCGCCTCGGCCCAGGAGAAGGCCGAGCTGTGGCCCCGGGTGGTCGCGGCCTACAAGGCCTACGACGGCTACCGTAAGCGCACCGAGCGCGAGATCCCGTTGGTCATCTGCGAGCCCCGCTAGACCGTTGAGGTCCGGGCCCGCACCGCCGGGCCAGGGACTGACGTTGGTCACTCCAACGCGGCGCCGCGGCTGGACCATAATCGGAGGAGTCATCCCAATCCATCGACAAGGAGTCCTCCGTGGCCATCAACGTAACGCCGGTACCCGGCCTCAGCCCCGAGATCAACGACCTGCGCCGACGCACGGCCGAGCTGATCAACACCGAGGTGCTGCCCATCGAGGACGAGCTGTGGCAGTCGCGCCGCGGCGCGGCGTTGAGCGAGGACGAGCGCGAGGTCGCCCGGCGCCGCAGCATCGAGCTGCGCGAGCAGGTCAAGGCCAAGGTGTTCCAGGCGGGGCTTTGGGCTCCGCACCTGCCCAAGGAGTACGGTGGCGCGGGCCTCGACTTCCTGTCGCTGGCCTACATGTACGAGATCCTCGCCTACGCGATCGGCGGGCCCACGCTGTTCGGCATCGCCGCGCCGAACTCGGGCAACGCCAGCATCCTGGTCAAGTACGGCACCGAGGAGCAGAAGCGCAAGTGGCTCCTGCCCCTCATCGCGGGCGACATGGAGTCCGGATTCTCCATGACCGAGCCCGACCACGCCGGGTCCGATCCGCGCTCCATCGAGACCGAGGCGGTACGCGACGGCGAGCACTGGGTGATCAACGGCCACAAGTGGTTCACCTCGAACGGCATCGACGCCAACTTCTTCATCGTCATGTGCCGAACCAACGATCCTTCCGGCGAGCTCGGCGCGCCGGGGCGCATGACCCAGATCATCGTGCCCACCGACACGGCCGGGGTGAACATCATCCGCGGGATCGGCATCTTCGGCCACGCCACCTCCGACCACTGCGAGATCAAGTACGAGAACGTGCGCGTGCCGATCGAGAACACCCTCGGCCTGGTCGGCCAGGGCCACCAGGCGGCCCAGGACCGGCTCGGCGCCGGGCGCGTCTACCACTGCATGAACTCGATCGGCCAGATGTGGCGCGCCTTTGACCTCATGGTCGAGCGCAGCCTCGTGCGCCAGGTGCACGGCGGACTGCTGAAGGACAAGCAGTTCATCCAGGGATTCATCGCCGAGAGCTACATGGACCTGCAGTCCGCGCGACTGATGACCATCAACGCCGCCGAGAAGGTGGCCAACGACGATCCCGACGCCCGTACCGCCATCTCGGCCATCAAGGTGTTCGTGCCGGCCGCGTTCCATCGGGTCGTCGACCGGGCGATCCAGGTGTGGGGCGGCGCGGGGGTGAGCAACGACCTTCCCCTCGCCCAGATGTACCTCACGGCGCGGGTGCTGCGCCTGGCGGACGGGCCCGACGAGGTGCACAAGATCCTCATGGCCAAGAACATCATCCACCGCTACGAGGAGGGCAGCGGCTGGAACTTCGGGACGTGAGACGCGGAGCCGACGCGAGCGGCCACCAGTCGCAGACCCGGCGGTGGCTGGAGATTCGCATTGGGAGATGCTCGACCCCCGGACTTCTTAGGTCAGTCCAAGCGATGTGCCAATATTTCTTGGCACATCGACAAGGACGCCGGTCTGGCCACCATATTGTTGGCGAGGTCGGCGCGCTAAGAGTTCAGCCGTTGCTTCGCTGAACCCATTGGCCCACCTCGCTACGCCCGAGGTGTGGTTCGGCCTTCAACGGGGGTTACCTCCGCCCTTCGACCCGCCTCGCAGACGTCCATCCGGACGGGGAACTCGTACGAAAACAAGTGTGACAGACGCGCGGGAAGGCGAACGTCGATCAACGGCGCGAGACAGGTCGTCGGTTCCCTGCCGGGTGGTGCGATGCCGTAGGTGTAACTGATACCGAAGGACGCGACACCACCGGGGCCCAGCACGACGCGTTGAACCTTGGGCTGGGCGTAGAGCACCGTCCGCTCGTGCGATGTCGAGACCTTCAAGCCCTCGCCGCCCTCGGTGGAGAAGATGATCTCATATGGGTAGCCGCGTAACTCGCACGACTTGGCGCCTATATTGACGACGAGGAAGGTGTATCCGAAGGTGGCGGGGACCGTGCCTGCCAATCCGCCACCTTGCTCGATGGCGACCTGCAACTGGCCCTGGATGCATTCTGCGACGCTGGAACTGGGCTGCGATGTTCTGCCCGCCTTAGTGACCGACCAGGTCACAAACGCCGAAGCCGCTGCGACAACAAGCAAGGCAAGTGCTGCTAAGCCAAAGCGTCTCCCTGTCGTCACAGTCGCAATGCTACGCACTCGGTCGGCGGTTGCCTCTTTCGGCCGTCGTCCAGGCGTCGGCAATGGCGGAGATGTTCAACGTCACCTCGAGGGGTTAGCCGACGTAGAGCGAAAGCAGTTGCGCGCGTCCGTCGAATGAGTGCTACCGCTGACCCAGAGTGGTTCTTTGTTTAGGTGAGCCGACTTGAAACCAATAGTTGAGTCGGAACTCGCGTGAAGTCGATAGAGCGGCATATCCGTTCCAGAACTGACGAGTTTCCATTCCACGAGGATCTCTGGACCCCGATGAAATCGCCATTTCTCCATCCGCCGTCCCGCCGCCGATTGGACCGTCGAGAGGCGAGTCCGTCGCACTAGCGGGCGAGGTCGCTGATCCCAGGCTCCGTGGACCGGTTCCGGGAACCGGCCGTTGCTCGAGTTTGACGCGACTGCCTGGTCGTGACGTGAATGGATGCATCAGCATCCGGGCGCGGCGCCGGCGTATGGTCGCTCGACCGGGGTGATGACGCCAAGAGCCCCTTCGGAGCCGGACCGATTTTGTGGGACCTCCTTCGGCAAACTCGGGACCTCCCGGTGTGCGGCAATCACACACCAGACCGAGCTCTAGGCCGAAGCATCTCCTACACCGTCGACGTCTCGTGACGGGTCGGTTGACGCTTCGTCGGGGTGTGCCGTTGCCGCAAGTTTCTGCTGCGCGGGACTTACCTCCCCTCCACGTCCAGTACCGGAGCTTGTCCCCGGTAGACCCTTGCGGGCCAGGTTGATCGCCGCGTTGAGATCGCGGTCGATCACGAGACCACAGGCCTCGCAGTGAAACATCCGCATCTCAAGGGACAGCGTGGCTTTGACTGTCTGGCACTGACTGCAGGTCTTTGAAGACGGATAGAACGTGTCGACGCGCACGAGGGTGGACCCGTACCACGCGGTCTTGTACTCGAGCTGACGGCCGAACTCGCCCCAGCCCGCGTCGGCGATGTGCTTGGCGAGCGAGGGGTTCTTCACCATTCCCTTGATGTTGAGGTTCTCGATCACGATCACGTCGTAGCTCTTCGCGAGCATTGACGTGGTCTCGTGGATCAGGTTCTTGCGGGCGTTGGCGACCCCGGCGTGGACCTTCTGGACCCGGCCGTTGGCCTTCCTCCACCGCTTCGACGGTACCTTGCCTGGTCCTGGCCCCTGGCGGCGAGCGGCGATGCGCTGGGCGCGGGCCAGTTTCTTCTGGGCCCTTACGAAGTGGCGCGGGTTGTCGACGTCGAGCACGTGCACGCCGTCCGCGGTGGCGCCGGTATAGAGGGTCATGATGCCGACGTCGACGCCGACGATCTTCCCCGGCGCGCGCGTGGCGGGAACCTGGCGAGTGACCTCGACGGTGAACGAGACCTGCCACTTGCCGCAACGTTGCGTCACCGTGGCGGCCACGATGCGTCCGGTTCCTCTTTCGAGGTGGCGGAACAGCTTTCTGGTTGATTCGTAGGTCTTGACCTCGCCGATGCGGCTGATACGCGCGTGGTGCGAGTCGACGAGGCGCACGGCGGGTCCCATGAACCGCACCGATCCTCCTTGTCCCTTGCTCTTGAACGTGGGGAACTTGGCGCGACCCTTGCGCCAGTTGCCGATGGCCTTGGCGAGGCGCTGGGTCGCGTCGTTGTAGGTGCTCGAGCCGTTCTCGGCCCACCACGGCGCCAGTTCGTCGCGGTGCTCGGCCCAGAGGTTGAGCAGTCCGAAGTGCGAGGTGTCGACCCAATTCGCCTGGGCGACCTCGATGCCGGCGTCCTTCTTGGCGCGGTTCCCGTCCCAGTTGTCCTTCACCAGACCGAGCAACGTGTTGTAGGCGTAGCGCGAGCCGCCGATGTGGCTGCGCAGATGGTTGGCCTGTTCGGCGCTGGGGTCGATCGCGTAGACGTACGCGCGGGTGGAAACACTCTCGGTCGAGGTCGACGTGCGTTCGAGGACGGGCGTGGTCACTCGATCAGTATCGCCACCAGGTGTCACATCGGCCGTACACCAGTGGGTCCCGAGTTTGCCGAAGGCGTGTGGGACAATTAACGAATGGGATCCTCCGGAGACAAGCCAAGGAAGTTCAGACGCCGAATGGCCAAGGTGCCGAAGGCTGAAGAAGTCACAAATATCCAGCTGGCGGGACTCGCCGAAAGCAGCGCCGGAGTTTCGGGGACGCGCCTCGGTCACGAGGCGGCCCACGGACGAAGCCAGAACATCGGACCGGTTGGCAAGTTCGTGCTTTGGTGCCTCGGACGACGTCCCAAGGAGCCTCAGCCACAGCAGGGGCCGGCTTCAGAGTCTGGGCACGAGGAGTAGCGCTCGAGCGCTGCCCGGTTCTGCCAGCCTTCCCAATGCACGGGCGAGTCACCCAGGTTGACCGCGCCCTGATCGGACCATTTCCGGCACCGGTCGGGGCTCTTGCAGGATTCCGGTGCCAGCATTCCCCGATGAGCGGATTCACTTTGACGGGCGGTGAATTCTGGTCGGATTTCTGGGTTTCCAAGTGGATTCGTCGGTGCCGGCGTTCCGCGGAACGTGGCATTCAGAGGAGCAAGGCACTCTTTCCCGCTCGATGCTGGCGGGGCTCATTTCGGTCGCTAGTTGCTCGGACTGCACCCTTGGCCAACGATGGTGGAACGAATCGGACGAGACTGGGCCGTATGGCCCTAGTCAGGGCGACTCTCCATTCCTAGAATCGGAAATAGTGGAGGTTGGAACTTGACGCCTTCCGCCTGAGAAACCGTCAGGGAAACGAGAGAGGGGTGCGAAATGGGCCTTCCCGGAATGGTGCTTAGCGCCATCGCAGCAGTTGCAGGGGCGATCATGTACTGGGCCATCACCTACCAAGGTACGGGCTTTCGTCTCTCCACCGTCGGCCTCATCCTCATGATCGCCGGGGCGGCCGGATTCGTCGTCTCGTCGATTGTCTTTGCGACGTCGCGACGTCAGGTGGGCACCGGCACTCACTCGATGGACCGTCAGGTCACCGACTCGCAGGGTCGCTCAAGTTCAGTACACGAAGAGCGCAAGTAACGGAATCGGGTGCGGGTTGAGTCCACGTCGCCAACAGTCCGGCTCCCGAACGGGAGCCGTCTGGTTTCTGCGTGGCGGACAGTCGACGATTCTTACAAATTGACACAATCAAGAAAGGTGGTGCATCGTGACCGGGAAGATTGAGAAGTCGAAGGGCAAGGTCAAGGAGGCCGTCGGAAGCCTGACTGGCAACAAGAAGTTGGAATCCGAAGGCAAGATCGACCGTCGAGCTGGTGAGGCCAAGGAGAAGATTGGCCGCGCCAAGGACAAGGTCGAAGGGGCGGCCGAAAAGGCAGAGCGCAAGGCCGTGAAGGCTATCGACAAGGTCAAGGACGCCGCGCACCGCAAGTAGTCCCCGCTCTCTGCGTTCGCCCTCGTATCTTGTGAAGCGGCGCATTGGTGGTAGTTGGCAAGACGAAGGTTGGATACGAGTAGTGGAGGCGCAGTGGTTATTTTCGGCTTGATTCTTCTCCTGATTGGGTTCGTCACGGGGATTACGATCCTGTGGACGATCGGAATGATCGTGCTCATCGTTGGACTGGTGCTTTGGCTTCTCGGGACGCTGGGGCACGCAGTCGGAGGTCGACGGCACTACTACTGACCTTCAACGTAGGCGCGTGCTGCGGCGCAACCGCCAGATAGCGTGGGGTTTCGTCTTCGCGGCTGGCGAATTAATCTCACTGCGCGCCAGCCGACGGTGACGACGTTCGTCCTGTGATGCAGGCCGCCGCGCGTGGCCGGTGTCGTCGCCGTAGCGGCTCAGCGCACCGTTATCGAGTCTGCGCCCGGACCTCGGGTCCTGGCGTCTCGGGCCCGCTCACGAACGAACAGGCCGAGTGGTCAGGATCCTTCGAACGGTCCCTCCGTACTGGCTTCGCCGCCGCCCTGGCTCCAGTAGTGCATAGCCTGGAAGCTGAAGATCGCGGCCAATCCGAGGATGGCGATGTAGCCCAGCGATCGGGTGCTGAAGGACGAAGTGGAGAAGACGCTCACCACCAACGTGACCAGTAGCGGGAACGCCAGGATGAAGTAGCCGCGGGCGAAAAGCTGGTAGTTCAGCGTTGATCTCAGGTGTCGCCCCGCGGTTGTCCGTCGTTGCTGCGCTCGCCAGCCGTTCACCTGGTCGCAAACACTGCAACGTGGTCCCATGAGATTATCCGGCGTCGCGCCGACCGGAAACTTGACGCACGAGCTCGGGCCTGTGGACGTGACTGGACCGCCGGAGAGCATCTCGACCGGCGGTCATGGCTGGCCCGTCGAAGGTCGCGTTGACCGTCAGGGTCGTCGTTCGTCGGGCGAGGAACTACTGACTTTCGGCCCTAACAGGTCGGTCGGACGCTGCGTACGGTAAGGCACGAGGGTGGTACTCCTGCCTTGACGGCACGGTGCCCACGGGTGACGAGGAATCAGGGGGTGACGCGATGCCACTATCGGAGCATGAGTTGAAGATCCTCAACGAGTTGGAAGAGTCGCTCTTCCGAGATGATCCGCGCTTCGTCCGGAGCATCAGTGAGCCGAGCGTCAACAACTACCGGAGGCGGCGCGTCTGCTGGGGTGTCGTGGGATTCGTGTGCGGTCTGCTGCTCATGGTGGTCTTCTTCACTCAGTCGGTGCTGTTGGGTCTCGTCGGGATTGCGATGATGTTCTCCTCGTCCTTGGTGGTTGCGCGCAACAGCGAAGCGCTCAGCGGTCCTTCGGCCTCGCGTCGGCGTCCCGCCGACCAGTAATCGACGCTGGTCCGGTTCAGCGCTCCGGCCAGTCGGCTCGCCTGCGGTGGGTCGATCAGCAGTACTCGACCCACCGCGCGAACCTGACGCTCGCGAGCGGACCACCGCAGTGAGGGCTCGTTGGCGTCGACCGGGCGGTCCAAGGGAACCGGCTCGGTAAGGTCGCCGCGCGTGCTTCAACGCCCTCGGTGGCTCCACGTCACTCCAAAAGTGACTTAAGACCTTGCCGAGAGACATGGTCGGAGTTCGACCGGCGTTAAATTCCGAAATCGGGGGTGTTCTCTGTGCGCCGTGGCCTCTTCTGGTGTGGCCGTGCACGTCATCATCCTGTTCGAGTAGCTCGGATCCAGTACGAGCCGCCAGCGAATCGCGAGCGGTCGCGATAAACCCCCGATCGCGACCGCTCGTCGTACTGCTCATCGCGGGCACCGGAGGCGTGCCGGCGCGGGCGGTTTGGATACGGTCAGGTTCTGCGACGCGACCCCCGGGACCCGCGACCGCCAAGGCGTCTCGTTTCGAGGGCGCGACCCGTCATTCGAGATACCGGTCCCGAGCAAAGTTCCTGAGTGACTTTGCGCCGCGCATCTGGCAGACTTCGAAGATGGACCAACAGCTGTGGAAAGCCGTCGACGACTACCTCGTCTCGCTCCTGGCGCCCCCGGACCCCTCACTCGATGCGGCACTCTCCGACAGCACGTCGTCGGGGCTGCCCGCGATCAACGTCGCCCCCAACCAGGGCAAGCTCCTCGAGTTGCTCGCGAGGATCCATGGCTCGCGCCGGATCCTCGAGATCGGAACGCTCGGCGGCTACAGCACGATCTGGCTCGCTCGGGCGCTGCCGGAGAACGGCGAGTTGATCTCGCTGGAACTCGACCCCCGCCACGCCGAGGTGGCCCGGGTGAACATCGAACGGGCCGGGTTCGCCACGTCGGTTGACGTGCGGATCGGCTCGGCCGTCGAGTCGCTGCGCGACCTCGTCAACGAGGAGGTCGAACCTTTCGACTTCGTGTTCATCGACGCCGACAAGGAGAGCTACCCGGAGTACTTCGATCTCGCCCTGACGCTCTCGAGACCCGGAACGATGATCGTCGCCGACAACGTCGTGCGCGCGGGTGCGGTCATTGACCCCGAAAATCCGGACGAACGGGTCAAGGGCGTTCGAACGTTCCTCGAACTGGCGGCGGCCGATGACCGCGTCGAGGGCACCGTCATCCAGACCGTGGGCAGCAAGGGTTACGACGGGTTCGCGCTGCTGCTGGTGACCGGGTAGTAGACGTTCCCCGACCTGCGTCGGTCCTCGGCGTCGTGGCGAGAGGGAGGCGTCATGGGTGCTTTGCACGCACCTCGTCCATTTCGCTGCGTCGCCGCGGGCCTCGTGGCCGTTCTCGCCGCGCCAATCGTGCGACGAGCCGGTGGCGCCGGCGCGAGCCCTGCATCAACACCTCGTGTCGCCGCGGCGGATCGACCGCGCGGGTCCGGACCTTGGCTTCGGTGCCGCCCTCTTGGCCCGGTGACCGTTTGCCCGCGAGTCGTGCGATAGTGAACGCATGACAAGGCGTCCGCGACCGGTTCCGGTGGGGCTCGTGGGCCGACCGGTGTGGACGGCGCTGGTCGTGCTCCTGGCGGCGACCACCTGCTGGCCGCTCGCCGGAGGTCCGGCGTCGGCGGCGACCACCACGCCGGTGCCGGTCTGCCAGGTGGTCTCGAAGGTGACGTCGCTCGTGGTCAGTCGCGCCGTCGCCTCGAACCCCACGACCTTCTCGTTCCCACGACGAACCGTGGTGGACAGTGCAAAGGCCGCCCGTTCGGTGGCCGGGGCGCTCTGCGCCCTTCCGAGGATTCCCAGGGGGCCGATCGCCTGTCCCGACGACGTGGGTCCGACCTACACGCTCGGCTTCGTCGCCGCGGACCACGACGTCACGAAGCTCACGCTGGACCCGACCGGTTGCGAGGTGGTCCACGGCCTCAGCGGGATCCGGTGGATCGAGCAGAGCCCGAAGTTCTGGCGGGTGCTGGGCGCCGCGATGGGGCTGGCTTCGCCGTCGCAGGCGACCTTCGCGGGAGGCCGCTGACTCGCGCGTGGAGGATGAGGTTCGGGCTCGAGCGGGGGCCACCAACGCCGCGACGGTCGACGAGTTTCGCGCCGCCGCCGTGGGACTCTCAACCAGTGATCTCGTGGCCGGGCAGCCTGAACCACTGCGCCAGGCGCCGCAGTCCCTCGTCGACCGAGACGCGCGGCGTCCAGTCGAGCACCCTCTGCACCTCGCGCTGGTCGAACCAGTGGGCGACCGACAGTTGGCGAACCGCGAAGTACGTGAAGGGCGGCTCGTCGTCGCGCCAGAAGCGGTCGACGGCGCGCCCGGCGAGGCCGGCGAGGGGGCCGGGGACCGAGCGGATCGACGACTCGAGCCCGGCGGCGCCCAGGATGCCGCTCAGCAGGTCGATCACCGGCCGGGGATCCGAACCGGTCACGACCCAGGCCTTCGCGCACGCGTCGCTTCCGGGCACGGCTCTATCGAGGGCGGCGACGATCGCGGCGGCGGCGTCGTCGACGTAGGTCGTGTCGATCAGGGCGCGGCCGTGGTCGGGAACGACGAGGCGGCGCTGCCTCGCGCGCTCGATGATGCGCCCGACGAGCTGCGTGTCGCCGGGACCCCACACCAGGTGCGGGCGCACGACGACCGTGGGCACGTCCATCTCCTCGAGCACCAGCCGCTCGGCGACGGCCTTGGAGCGGGCGTAGACGTCGCGGCCAGAGTAGGTCGAGGAGTCGGCGCCGGCGCCGACGGCCGCGGTGTTTCGAAAGGCGACCGACGGCGTCGAGACGTGGACGAAGCGTCCGCACCGCGACGCGGCCCGCTGGGCGTTGACGGTGCCGGTGACGTTGACGCCGTAGGCGTCGGACCAGGTCGCGCGCGGAGCGACCAGGGCCGCGAGGTGCACGACGGCGTCGTGCCCGTCCGCGGCCGAGGCCAGGGCGTCGGCGTCGCGGACGTCGCCGCGGACCTGGGCGAGGCCGGTCCCCGAGTCCGATCGCTGGAAGCAGGTGACCACGTCACCCCGCTCGGCCAGCTGCAGGGCGACGTGGCGACCGAGCAGGCTCGAGGCGCCGGTCACGAGGATCCGCACGGCTCAGCGTCCGGCCAGGAAGCGGCTCACGGACTTGGCGAGGCCGGTCCGGTCGACCTTGGACTGGTGGCGACGGTCGGTCGGCAGGCGGCCCTCGAGCACGGCGGCGATCTGGTGGCTCGAGGCGGCGCGGGCCCGTGAGGCCAGGCTCCCGGGCGCCAGTCGCAGGTCCCCCTCGCCACCTAGCACCAGGGCAATCACGGACGTGCCCGCCGGGCCGACCGCGACGGCCGCCACCGGCCGGCCGAGCGCCTCGGCGACCGGCTCTTCGACGCCGACGCTCGTGACGGGGCCGCACGCCGTGCGCAGGACGTGGGCGGCGCGACCCAGCTGGAACAGGACTCCCTCGGCGAGGTAGCCGACGTCGCCGGTGCGGTGGAACCGCCGCCCGTCACGGTCGATCGACGTCTCGGAATCGGCGCTCCAGCGCGCGTCGTACCCGTCGAACATCCAAGGGGCGCTCACCAGGATCTCGCCCCACGCGCCGTCACCGAGCGACGGAGAGCGGGGGTCGTCGAGAGCGACGATGTCGACGACGCAGTTCGCGAGCGGCCGCCCGGTACAGGTGCCCGCGAAGGGCCCGCGACGCAGCGGGTCGACGCCATCGGTGATCGGGAGGCACTCGGTCATGCCGTAGGGCGTGCGGACCTCTCCCTCGGTGATCTCCTGGATCCGCTCGACCAGCGAGGTGGGAATCGGCGCACCGGCCAGCAGCACCAGGCCCAGCGCGAGATGACGTCCGCCGGCCGTCCCCGCGACCGTCTGGGCTGCGGCCGGCGAGAGCCACGCGGTGGTCACCCGAGCCTGTCGCGCCGCCGCCGCGAGGGCGTCGAAGGTCAGCTCGCTCGGCTTGTCCACGTCGAAGTCGGGGCGTACGAAGCCCATGGCGATCACCGGGGCCAGCAGCATGAACGGTCCGAAGGACGTCGTGAAGGCGTCACCCGGCTCGATGTCCCACAGGTTCGCCAGCGTGTCGCGCTGGGCCGCGAGCGCGCCGTGGCTGTAGCGCACGGGCTTGGCGGGTCCGGTGGCGCCCGAAGTGTGCACCACCGCGGCCTCGTCGTCGGCGCGAAACTCCACCGGCACGAAGGCTCCTTCTCGAGGGGCCGTGTGCAGGTCGATCACGCCCGGCTTGGACGCGAAGGCCGCCAGCCTCGCACCCGGAGCGAAGCGGCCCAGTCGCGCCGCGGTCAGCGTCGAGGCGGTGCCGATGACGATCGAGGGCGCCGCGCCCCTGATGAGTCGTCGCAGCTGGACGAGGCCCGCTGAGGCGTCGGCGACCACGCAGGCCCCTCCGGCCTTCCACACGGCCATGGCCGCCACCAGCAGTTCCACGCCGGGCGGCGTCAACAGGCTCACCCGGTCGCCGGGGTGCAGGCCGCTCGCCTGGAGCACCCACGCGGCCACGCTCGACCTCTCGGCGAGGTCGGACCACGTCAGCGAGCCGTCGGGACCCTGGTACACCAGCGAAGGGTCGTCTCGATGCTCGTCGAGCGCGGCCAGCACCGATCGCAGGGGAGGCGCCGCCGTCTCGTCGCCGCGTGCGGCGTCGGCCGCGACGTTGGGTGCCTGGAGCGAACGGTCCAGCCACGAGGCGATCACCGCTCCGACCGGCTCGTCGAGGCACACCAGGTGGCCGGCGTCGGCGAAGCGCTCGACGCGGGCGTGGGGCACTCGGCGACGCAGGTCGCGCAGGAAGCGGTCGTGGAAGACCGGGTCGCGCGCGCCCCAGAGGATGAGGACCGGACAGGTCAGCGCGTCGAGCGCGGCCGCGCTGCGCGCGAGGTCGGTCGACGACCGATCGCCCGGGCGCACCGGGATGTCGGCGACGAACTCGGCAATCGCCGCGCGCCGCGTGGACGACCGGTAGGGCGCGCGCAGCGCCGCGCGGTGGGCCCTGTCGGTCATGGCGGCCGATCCGGCGACGAAGAGCGGGGTACGCCGACAGATGAGGTCGCTCAGCGAGCGGGCGGCGGCGATGAGTGGCGGGACCCTCACGCCTTCGGGCAGCGCCAGGGCCGTGTTGGCCAGCACCAGCGCGCGAACGTCCAGCTGGGCGGCGGCGCCCCCGGCGATCGGGCCGCCCCAGTCGTGGGCGGCCAGGACGACGGGTCCGTCCACCTCCTGGCGGCAGAAGCGGACCAGCTCGTCGACCCGCTGGCCCAGGTGACGCGGTCCGGGGCGTTGCGAGTAGCCCATACCGGTCTGGTCGACGGCGATCACCCGCCATCCCGGAGAGAGCGTTGCGAGCACGTCGCGCCAGAGGTAGCCCCAGGTGGGATTGCCGTGCACGCAGACGATCGTGCCCTTGGGGCCAGGACCGGTGTCGAGCACGTGCCAGTTCAACTGGCCACCGTCGACGTCGGGGAAGGTCACGCGCCGGGACCACGAGGGATCGAGGCCCCAGCGGCGCAGTTCGCTGGGCGAGGGGGAAAGCGGGTCCGCTTCAGCGGAAACGGTGGCCCCGCCGCGGCGAGTCACGCGGCGTTACCAGACCAGTTCAGCGCCGGCGCAGTTGAGACCAGATCCGATGCCCAGCAGGAGCACCCGTTCGCCCTCGGCGATCTCGTCGGCGATGGTCGACAACGTGTAGGGAACCGCCGCCGGTCCCATGTTGCCGAAGAGGGGATAGCTGAGCGGCACGCGCTTCATGTCGATGTGCAGCAGCTCGCACAGTTTGGCGGTGTGGATCGCCGAGACCTGGTGGATCACGTAGCGGTCGCAGTCCTTCCACTCCCAACCGGCGGCCAGCGCGTCCATGTAGGTCTCGTTGGCCAGCTCGAGCCCCATCTCGAGCAGGCGGGCGGTGTCGGTGCGCATCTGGTTGAGGTCGCCCACGCAGAGGTCGTGGCTCTTGGTGGCGGCGCGGGTCAGTCCGCCGAGGAACGCGTGCCCCCCGGTGCGGGGGCCACCCATCACCATGGCCGCCGCGCCCGAACCGAGCGTGAGCGAAGCGAACTGGTCGAAGACGTCGGTCAGGGTTGCGGAAGGCTGGCGCAGGCGTTCGATGGTCGCCAACTGGGTGAAGCGGCTTCCTTCGCCGTCGACGATCAGCACCGTGCGCGCCTGGCCGGACTCGATGGCCATGGCCGCCATGTTCATGGCGTTGACGAATCCGAGGCAGGCGTTGCCGAGGTCGAAGTTCGCGCAGGTCGAGGGGAGCCCCAGGCGGAAGTGCACGGCGCACGCGACGCTGGGCTCGAGGTGGTGCTTGCAGACCGAGGTCGAGATCAGCAGGTCGATGTCGCGCGCGTCCACGCCCGCGGCGTCCATCGCCTCGCGAGCGGCCAGGGCGGCGACCTCGTCGAACGTGACTCCTTCGGGCCACCATCGGCGCTCGACGATGCCCGCGACCGTCTCGAGCAGGCCGGGGCGGATGGCGCATCGCTCGAAGGTCTCGGCGAGCTGCTCGTCGATCCAGGCGGAGGTGACGACCTCGGGGGCGTCGACGTGACCCACACCCCAGATGGAGGTGCGGGTAAATTTGTTGGAAAGTTCCACCTGTCCAGGCTAGGGCCTGCGCGCCGCGGGGAATTCTGGAGGCGCTCCGCTCGCAAACGATCGCGTACCCGCGGGTACGCGAGTCAGTGCCCGCGCTCCCACGAGGCCCCGGCCCCGCGGCCGTCACGGACGCGCCAAAGTAAGAAATAGCGAGGTGTGAATCCTGACTAATCCGATAAGGTATAGCGCAATTCGTTCGCCTACCTGATCCGAGGACAACTTATGACACCTATCGACGCTGCCTTCACTGCGGAAGAGGCCATGAAGAGCTCGAGTGACTTCCTGCGCGGCGACCTGGCCGCCGAGCTGGCGGGCGACGAGGCCAAGGTCTCGGCGACCTCGGAGAACCTGCTCAAGTTCCACGGCATCTACGCCCAGGACAATCGCGACGTGCGCCGCGAGCGCTCACTGGCCGGTGAGGTGCTCGACTACATCTTCATGATCCGGGTGGCGATTCCCGGCGGCCGCCTCTCGCGCGAGCAGTGGCTGACCCTCGACGCGGTGGCGGGCGATCTCGCCGACGGCTCGATCCGGCTCACGACGCGCCAGGCCATCCAGTTCCACGGCGTGGTGAAGCACGGGCTGCGGCCGCTGGCCTTCGCCCTCGATTCGCAGTTGATGACGTCGTTCGGCGCGTGCGGCGATGTCGTGCGCAACACGGTCATCTGCCCCGACCTGATCATGAACGCCGCCGACGTGCGCGTGCGCGCGCTGGCCGACCAGATCTCTAAGGCGTTCAAGCCCACGACGATGGCGCACTGGGAGATCTTCGTGAACAGCGAGCTGGCGGCCGCGCGCGAGCAGGCCCCCGAGCACTCCTTCTACGGCGAGACGTACCTGCCGCGCAAGTTCAAGATCGCGATCGCCCACCCCGGCGAGAACTGCGTCGACATCTACGCTCAGGACCTCGGTCTGATCCCCGCCACGCACGAGCAGCTGGGCGAGGGCTTCACGGTCGTCGTCGGCGGAGGGCTCGGCCGTTCCTACGCCGTGCCCGACACGTTCGCGCGCCTCGCCGACCCCTTGACCTTCGTGACCCACGACGAGGTCGAGGAGCTCATCCGCGCGGTCCTCGAGACCTACCGGGACCTCGGTGACCGCACCAACCGGCGCCGGGCTCGGATGAAGTACGTCGTGGCCGACGCCGGCTTCGATGCCTTCCGTCTCGAGGTCGAGAAGCGCTACTCCCAGCCCCTGCGCGAGCCCGTCGCCGTGGACCTGGGCGACGCCGACGACCACCTGGGCTGGCGCACGCTCGAAGACGGTTCGGGCCAGATCGGCATCCGCGTCGAGGCCGGACGGGTGCGCGACGACGTGTCCGGACAGCGGCTGCGCACCGCGCTGCGACTGGTGGCCCAGCGCTTCGACGTCACCTTCCTGATCACGGCCCAGCAGGACGTCCTGATCTCGGCGATTTCCCCCCAGAGCCGCGACGCCGTCGCCGAGCTGCTGTGCGAACACGGCGTGCGCGCGGTCGAGGAGCTGGGCGACGTCGAGCGCTCGGCGCTCGCCTGCCCGGCGCTGCCGACGTGCGGCCAGGCCCTGACCGAGGCCGAGCGCCGCCTACCGAGCCTGATCGGCGAGGTGCAGGTGCAGCTCGACGCGAGCGGCAACTCCAAGCGCAGGCTGCAGTTGAGGATGACGGGCTGTCCCAACGGATGCGCCCGTCCGGCGGTCGCCGAGGTGGGGGTGGTCGGCAGGACCAAGAACTCCTACGACATCTACCTCGGCGGCGGGCCCCGCGGGGACCGCCTGGCCACGCTCTACCAGGAGAAGGTCAAGCCCGACGAGATCGCGGGCGTGCTGCGCCCCCTGCTCGACCGATGGAAGAGCGAGGGTCTCGAGGACGAATCGTTCGGCGACTTCTTCACCCGCGTGGTGGCGTCATGACGGTGTACCTGGTGGGGGCCGGACCCGGCGACGCGGACCTCTTGACGCTGCGCGGCGCGTCGCTGCTCGCCCGGGCCGACGTCGTCGTCTACGACCGGCTCATCGACACCTCGGTGCTGGAACTGGCCGGGCCGGGCGCGGAGCTCATCGACGTCGGCAAGAGGGCCGGCCACTCGAGCTCCCAGGGACTGATCAACGACCTGCTGGTGACGCTCGGCCAGTCGCACGAGTGCGTCGTGCGCCTCAAGGGCGGCGACTCCTTCCTCTTCGGGCGAGGCGGCGAGGAGTTCGAGGCTCTCGAGAGCGCCGGCCTTCGCTGCGAGGTGGTGCCCGGGGTGACCTCGGCCTTCGCCGCGCCGGCGGTGGCGGGCATTCCCGTCACGCACCGGGGCCTCTCGCACGGTGTCACGGTGGTGACGGGCCACACCCGGGACGGCGACTTCGTCGACTTCCGGGGCCTGGCCAATCCCGACCTGACGCTGGTGGTGCTGATGGGCGCCGCGCGCCGCGGCGCGATCGCCGGCGAGCTCATCGAGGGCGGCCTGGACGTCGCCACGCCCGTCGCGGTCGTCGAGAAGGCGTACATGCCGGGCCAGCGCGTGGTTCGCTGCGTGCTCGGTGAGCTGGCCGCCGTCGAGGTCGCCGCGCCCGCGGTGCTCGTCATCGGCGCGGTCGCCGAGCTCTCGTACTCGCACCTCCAGTCCGTGGTGGCCGCGTCGGCGCGCTCGGCGCCGTGATGTTCCCCCTGGTCGTCGACTTGCGGGGACGTCGGGTCGTGGTCGTGGGCGCCGGCGAGGTGGGCGCGCACAAGTCGGCCCAGCTCCTCGCGGCCGGTGCGCGCGTCACCGTGATCAGCGACGCCGTCCTCGCCCAACTTCCCGATGGCATCGAAGCGGTCGTCGTGCGCCCCTACCGGCGAGGCGACCTGGAGGGCGCTTTCCTCGCCGTCGGCGCGACGGGAGACCGCGACGTGAACGACCTGCTCGTCGAGGAGGCGGACGAGCTCAGTATCCTGCTCAACGTCGTCGACGACCTCGCTCGATCGAACTTCTTCTTCACGGCCGTGCACCGCGACGGCGACGTGCTGGTCTCGGTGTCGACCGAAGGCTCGTCGCCGGCCCTGGCGCAGTGGATCCGCAACGCGGTGGGTGCCGCCCTGCCGAGGAACCTTGGCGCGGTCGCCATTCGGCTGCGAGCGGAGCGCCGCGCCCTGCACGCGGCGGGGCAGAGCAGCGAGAACCGGCCCTGGGCGGCCCGGGTCGAGGCGCTCATCGACGAGCTCGGCGCTTCCTAGGAGCGGCGGCGGCGCTTGGAGGGACGAAGGTGTCCCCAGCCGCGTCGACCCGTCGCGGTGCGGACAGCGACCACTTGGCGCGCCGACGTCGCGCCGGACGCTGGTTATGATGAGCCAGAATTCTCGTGATCCAAAGCAGCGGGCGAGCGAAGGAGGTCTGCGGGTGAAGTCCAGTGACAACCTCTATCCGGTCGACGCCGACGACGCCCTCGACGCCCTGAGTGCCGTGGGCGACCCCATCGCGGGCCCCGGGGGCGTCGCTCCGGCGATCGAGCCGACGCCGGACGCGAATGCCCAGACGAGGTTCTTGAACTTCGCCGGACGGCGCGTAGCGGCGCCGGGCGGGTAGACCCATGGCCCAACTGGCGAACGACCGGCACACCCCACGCCTGACGCTGCGTCGCTGGGAGCGATCCGACCTCGACGACCTCGCCCTGATCTACGCGAGCGAGGACGTCGCGCGCTACCTCTACTGGCCGGTGCGAGACCGCGGCCGGACCCTCGCCGCGCTCGAACGATCCATCCAGAGGCCCTTCGAGATCGTCGACGAGAACGTCCTGCCGGTGGCCGTCGTGCTGAGAGAGACCGGACGCGTGGTCGGCGACTTCATCCTGCGATGGATCAACAACGAGCACCGCCAGGGCGAGATGGGCGGGTCCCTGCATCCGCAGCATCACGGCAAGGGACTCGCCGTCGAGGTCTACCGCGAGCTACTGGAGATCGGCTTCGGGCAGTTCTCGCTGCACCGCATAGTGGGCCGTTGCGACGCGCGCAACGTGGCCTCGATCCGCGCACTGGAGAAGGCCGGACTGGTGCGCGAGGCGCACTTCATCGAGAACGAGTTCGTCAAGGGCGAATGGACCGACGAGGTCGTGCTCGCCATCCGCAAAGCGCAGTGGGAGCGCCGCGAGGCGGACGAACGTGGTTGACGCCGACGCGGTCTCGCGCCGCGACCGGACTCGCTAGAGCGATAGGCCCTGGGTCGCCCCCAGGTCGCTCTGGTTCGCGACGTCCTCGGGGTGCACGTAGCGCTTGCCCCGCGACCACGACGCGTACGCGGCGAGCAGGCTCGCGACGATCGCGAAGTCCAGCGCCGCGCGTAGCCCCGATCGGAACGACCCGGCGATGAGCCGGGGGAAGAAGCCGTGCCCGAGCAGCGTCGCGCGCTGGGCGGCGCTGAGGTGGGCGAGCGCCGCCGGGCCGACCAGGTGCCGGACTGGGTTGTCGCCGAGGAACGCGGCGAACAGCGTCGACACCGGCGGCAGGTGCGCCGCGGTGGTCGCCGCGGCCACGGGCACCCCGTTGGCGACCAGCCCCTGGTACAGGTTCGTCGAGAGCGATCCGGACAGGCCGATGATGAGCAGCGTGAAGAAGACGCCGATGGAGAAGACCTGCGCCGAGTTCTGGAAGGTCGTGTTCATGCCCGATCCGGCGCCGCGATGCTCGGACGGGAGGCTGTTCATGATCGCGGCCCGGTTGGGCGACCCGAAGGCCGCCATGGACATGCCGGTGAAGAACATCAGCACACCGAACTTCGGGTAGCTGAAGTTGACCGGAAGCGACTCGAGCAGGATGAAGCAGACCGCCACGGCGATCATGCCGCCGGTGGCGAAGGGGCGAGCGCCGAAACGGTCCGAGAGGAATCCGCTTATCGGTCCGGCGGTCAGCATCCCTACCGTCAGCGGGACCATGGCGATTCCCGCCCACAACGGCGTTCGCGCGAAGCTGTAGCCGTGCTCCGGCAGCCAGATCCCCTGCAGCCAGATGACCAGCGTGAACATGAGTCCGCCGCGGCTCAGCGCCGCGAGGAAGCTCGCGCTGATGCCGGCGAAGAACGGGCGGATCTTGAACAGCTGCAGGCGGAACATGGGTTGGTCGACCTTGGTCTCAACGACGCAGAATCCGATGAGGGTCAGGACCCCGACGATGATCGAGGTGACGACGAAGGGGCTCTGCCAGCCCATGGTGTGACCGCCGTAGGGCTCGATCCCGTAGGTGATGCCGACCATGACCAGGATCATGCCCACCGCGAAGGTGATGTTGCCCAGCCAGTCGATGCGCGCCATGTGGCGCTCGCCGAGCTCGCGCAGGCTGATGTAGCCCCAGACCGTTCCGAGCAGGCCCACGGGGACCGACACGAGGAAGATCAGCCGCCACTCGATCGGGGCGAGGAAGCCGCCCAGGATCAGTCCGATGAAGACCCCGCTGAAGGCCGCGGCCTGGTTGACGCCCATCGCCAGGCCGCGCTGGTCAGCGGGGAAGGCGTCGGTGAGGATGGCCGAGGAGTTCGCCATCAGCATCGCGGCGCCCAGCGCCTGGAACAGCCGCATGGTGATCAGCCATATCCCGGCGGCGTGGCCGTGCATCCACGTGACCGAGAGGACCAGCGAGAAGAAGGTGAAGACCGCGAAACCCAGGTTGTAGATGCGCACGCGCCCGTAGATGTCGCCCAGCCTTCCGAGACTCACCACCAGCACGCTGGTGACCACCAGGAACCCGAGGATCATCCACAGCAGGTAGAAGGTATTGGACGGCTGGAGCGGATTGATGCCGACCCCTCGGAAGATCGCCGGCATGGCGATCAGCACGATCGATGAGTCGATGGTCGCCATGAGCATTCCGAGGGTGGCGATGAACAGGGCGGTCCACTTGTAGCGGTCGCCCGGTGGCGTCCTCAGGGCGGTTCGATCTGTCTTCCACGAGTTCAGCATGAATTTTCGAAGCGGTCCTGACGTGCCGGGGCCCCGAGGGCCTCTGGTGTGCGAGCCCGGAAGCTCGGTTTCGACACTACCGTGCGCGTACCACCGCGCATCGCCCCGCAGCGACGCGTCACTTGGCGCGAGGTCCGTTGGCAGCTCGTTCGACCGGCTGCGCCGAGCCAACGGTGAGTTCCACGAGATGACGGACCAGGCGAGTAGAACGGCTGGCGTCGCGCCGCAGGGTGGTGCGCACGGTTGGACCAGCGCGCTAGATATAGTTGGTTCTCGACGGCATTTTGCTGCTGATGCCCCTGATCGGAAACGGGGCAACGGCTCAGGTGTCGTTACGTTTGGACCCAAGAGGAGGAACAGTGACAGGCATTCGCAAGTATCGAGCAGGTCTCGGCGTCGTGCTCATGGCCGCCGCCATCATGGCCGGGGGCGTCGTGAGTGTGGGCACCGCCAGCGCCAAGACCACGCCGATACTATTGGTGAAGCCCGCCACTGGACTGAAGAATCACGAGTCTGTCGTGATTAGCGGCACCGGCTTCAAGCCGGGTGACACGGTGTTCCTGGTCGAATGCCTGCGGACGGCGAAGGGGCAAGCTGGATGCAACACTCCGCTGCCGCCGCCGTCGGTGACGATCACCTCCAAGGGGATCCTGCGTTCCACGAAGTTCAAGGTCGTTACCGGCAAAGTAGGTAACGGGACGTGCGGCACCAAGAAGACGAACCTGAAGAAGTGCGACCTCAGCGCCGGCAACGCGACCGGCGGCGACTCGGCGACCTACAACATCGTCTTCAAGTAGGGGCAGAGTCGGGCTTCCGGGCTGCGTTCTCGAACGCACCAGTGTGGTGAGGCGGCGCGTCTCGTACGCGTTGGCCCGTCAGACGGGCACGAGGACCCGCAGTGCTCGGCGTTGACGCGGGCCTATCGGTCGCGGCGGCGAGGGCGGGCGGTGCCGATGAAGCCGGTCGGACGGTGCGATCTTTGACAAGATGGGTCGACGACAGTTTCGAAGGGAGAGCATGAGCGATCAGAGCGTTGCGGCTGTCGAGCCGCACGTGTCCGTCGGACTGGCCGCCAGGCTGGGCCGATCGGTGAAGCCGCACCTGGGTTTTGCGGCTCTGCTCTCCATTCTCTTCCTGACGTTCCTCGACAACACGGTCATCAGCGCGGTCCTCGCCAACGTGCAGTCGGAGCTGCATTCCGGCGTCGCCCAGCTGCAGTGGGTGGTGGGCGGCTACGCGCTCGCCTTCGCCAGCCTGATGCTCATCTGCGGATCGCTCGGGGACAACTTCGGGCGAAAGAAGGTGATGTTGATCGGTGTGGTGATCTTCTGCGCGGGTTCCATCGTCTGCGCGCTGGCTGGCTCCTCCGCCGAACTGGTGATCGGCCGGGTGATCATGGGAGTCGGTGCGGCGGCCTCCGAGCCCGGCACGCTGTCGATGATCCGCCACATCTATCCGGAGTCCAAGGCGCGCGCCCGCGCGCTCGGCGCGTGGGCGGCGGTGTCGGGCCTGGCGCTGGCGATGGGTCCCGTGCTGGGCGGGGCGCTGGTCGGCTTCTGGTCGTGGCGCGCGGTGTTCTGGTTCAACCTGGCCTTCGGGTGCCTGGCCCTCGCCGCCGCGGCCGTCGCGCTGCCCGAGAGCGCCGACCCGACGAGGACCCGGCCCGACTTGGTGGGTTTCGTGCTCGGGGCCTTCACCTTAGGGATGGCGACCTTCGCCACCATTGCCGGAGAGTCGGCGGGCTACCGCACGGGCTGGATACTCACGCTCTACGCGATCAGCGCGGTGACGCTGGTTGTGTTCCTCCTCTTCGAGCACCGACGGACCGATCCGATGCTGAACCTGTCGTTCTTCAGGAGCCGACCGTTCGCCGGCTCGACGTTCGTCGCCTTCGCGAGCTACTTCTCGATCTTCTCGATCTTCTTCTTCGTCGCGCTCTACCTCGAGGTCGTGGCCTCGTCGGGCGCGTACGAACTGGCCCAGGACTTCCTGCCCCTGCTCGGCGGCATGGTGCTGGCCTCGCTGTTCACCGGGCGCTGGGTCGGGGTCGTGGGGTCGAGGGTGCCGATGATGACCGGGTGCGTCATCGCGGCCCTGGGCGTCCTGCTGACCGACCTGGTGATCTCGCCCCAGGCGGGGCTCACCACGGTCGGCTGGACGATGGGCATCGCGGGCATCGGCTTCGGGATCATCGTGGTGCCCATCACCTCGACGGCGCTGATCAGCGTCCCGGCGCGCAACTCGGGCATGGCGGCGTCGACCAGCAACACGAGCCGTGAGCTCGGCGCGGTCACCGGCGTGGCGATCCTGGGATCGATCGTCAACGGCCAGCTGACCGTGAACCTCGGCCACCGGCTCGCCGAGGTTGGCATTCCGGCGGCCTTCCGCTCCGAGATCATCGCCGCGGTCACCACGGGCACGATCAACGCCCAGGAGAAGGGGCTCAGCGGCAAGACGAGTGCGGCGGTCCAGAAGATCATCAACGAGGTGGTGAAGGCCGCGTACGCGGCGTTCGCCCACGGCCTCGACATTGCGCTCGGCATCTCGGTGGGGCTGCTGGTGATCTCGGCGGCCGTGGCCTACGGCACCGGCACGGTGGAGGGTCAGGAGCTGGTCAACGAGGTCAGCGAGTTCTCGCCGTGACCGGCGACGGGGCGCTTCAAGGGAAGACCGCGAACGAGCTCATCTCCTCGATGGTCATCAGCGCCAGCAGCATCATCGAGAGGATCAGGATCAGCCGGTAGCGCCAACCGCTCCAGCGCGTTGCCGCGCCGATGACGAGCGGGAAGGCCAGCATGACGAAGCGGGGCCGAAGTCCGACCGGCGCCGAGACGGCGAAGAACACGACCGAGAAGATCCCGTACGCGAGCACCGGGGTCGGCTGGTGCTCCTTGCAGATCACCACGACCCCGAGGATGCTGACCACCGTGCCGAAGAAGAGTATCTGACCGGTCATCGTGGGCGAGGCGGGATTGAAGAGGAACTGGGTGAGGATGTGCACCGGGTAGGCGAGCGACGGGTAGCTGCGCCATCCGCCACGCTCGGTGAGTCGCCACGCCATCAGCGTGCCCGTGTGGACCCAGAGGTAGGCCATCCACGTCACGAACCCGACCGGCGAGAGCGCCAGGGCCCAGAGCGACTTCCACTCGCGCTCGCGCACCACCGCGAGCAGCACCGTGAGCGCGCAGGCCGCGACGAACACCATGCCCACCGGCGAGGTCGCGCTCGCTACCGCGCCGAGGACTCCGGCGACGACCCACTTCCGGCGCATCAGCGCCAGCAGTCCTAGGGACACGCACGTGAGCAGGATTCCCTCGGCGTAGATCAGGTTGAAGATGAAGGCACCGGGGGCGACCGCGAAGAGCAGCGCGGCCCGTTCGGCCTTCTCCTGGCCGGCGAACTCGCGCGCGAGGTAACCAATGGCGATCAGCGCGCTGAGCCCCGTCAGCGCGCTGACCCAGAGTCCGACGACGGCCGCGGAGAGCCCGGTGACGGCGGCGAGGGCTCGCATCACGAGCGCCAGGACCGGGAAGAACGCGGCGGTGTTGGCGGCGACGTGGCCGTTGGCCATCGGCAGGTGGCTCGGCCATCCGTGGGCGACGGCCTGCAGGAACCATTCGCCGTCCCAGATCGAGAGGTGGTCGACGAGACCGGTGTGGCGCAGGCGGTCGTCGACGATGACGAACACCAGGGTCGCCAGGCGCACGAGCAGGTACGCGCCCACCGCTCGACGGAAGGGGATCCTTCGCCAGATCGTCGGGGTCTTCATCGCGGTGGCCAGGTCAGACGACACGGTCGACCCCCTCGATCACGCCACGCCACCTGGCGCGCCACCAGAGCCAGCCGAGTCCCGCGAGGACCAGCGGGCCGGTGACGTAGAAGCCGTTGCCCCCGATCATGGGCGTGCCCCCCGGCCCCACGAGCAGCATCGCGAACGCCGCCACCGCCAAGAGCCAGGCGGAGCGCTGGGCGCGCGCGGCGCCGAGGACGGTGAGCCCCCAGAGGAAGTACCACGGCCACACGGTGGGACTCGCCACCACGACCACCAGCAGCGTGACGCCCAGGAGGTACGTGGCGTTGGCGGGACGGGCCCTCGTCACCAGCAGCGCGATGAGAGCCAGCGCGAGCACCGCGAAGACGTCCTGGACCACGGTGATCACGGCGCTCGTCGCGACGCCGTCGCCCAGGGCGTGCACGAGCGAGCCGAGCAGCGTCGCCACCGAGACGACCGGCGTGGTGAGCACGCGCAGCTCGGTGGGTATGCGAAGCGCCGCGGGACTGAGCCACGACCACCCGTAGCCCGTGAACTCGCTGACGGCCGCGATTACCGCCGCGGGGATCACGACGGCCTCGGCGGCGAGACGCCACCTCTCGCGCAAGGACGCGCCCGACATCTGGGCCGCGGTGAGAAAGACGACGCCCGCCGCCGCGGGGAGCTTGATCGTGGCCGCCACGGCGAAGAGCACCAGGGCCGCGCGCCGGGCGCCACCGAGCGCGACCGTGAGCCCGCCCAGCATCAGCCCGATCATCAGCGTGTCGTTGTGGGCCGACGAGACGGCGCTGAAGAGGGCGAGCGGGCTGAGTACCCCGAGCCAGAGCGCGATCCCGGCATTGGCTCCATAGTGCCTCGCCAGCAACGGCAGGCAGACCATCATGAGCGCGATGCCCGGAAGTTCCAGGCTGCGAAAGACCAGCACCTGGGTGATCAGCGAGCTGGCCGAGATGGCCGCGCCGAGGTGCGTGATGGCGACGAAGAGCGGGCCGTAGGGCGACGCGGTCGATCGCCACACCGTGGCCACCGACGAGAGCAGGGGACCGGGGCCGAGCATCTTGGGCGCGACCACGTAGGGGTTGAAGCCGCGGTGGGCCAGCGTGCCTTGGGCGATGTAGCTGTAGACGTCGCGGCTGAAGACGGGCGTGCCGAGGAAGAGTGGCCCGCCCCACAGGCCCAGTACCAGCCACGAACGCGCGACGCTGAGGCGACCTTCGAAGGCGTGCACTCCCAAGGCCAACCAAGCCAAGATCAGCAGCGACATCGACAGGTAGAAGATGAGGTGCGCGAGCGCGTAATTGCCCTCGGGTACGCCGATCCACCACCGGTAGGTCGAGGGCCGAGGACGCGAGCCTATGGTCGAGCCTTCGAGGACGCTGCCGAACGATCCGGCGGTCCCCAGCGCCACCCAGAGCCAGAGCGGACCAGCGAGCCGTCTCGCACGTGCGCGGTAGTCGGTGGTGGGCACGCGCGAAAATCCCTTCGATCGAACGAGTAAAGATGCCAGGAGCGCACCTCATTTTTCAGATAATGCAGCAACAAGGAGCCGGTGGTGCGCCCACGGTGGGCCGGGCGGGAGCTCGGTAGCCAAAATTAGCCGAACTAGCATGTCCTCTGTGAAGTTCCCGGTCTCCGCTGCCCAGAACTGGGCATCACCGGGACTCGAACAAGAGGGTTGAGCGGTGAGTTCCAGCGACGGCCCTGTGCCCGTGCCAGTGCGAGATGAATCAGTGGGTCCCAAGAGGGCGGCCCTGCTCTCGCTTCGCCCGGCGGGCATCTTCGCGCTGTCGAGGGTGGGCATCTTCCTGATCATCAGCGCCATGGCCCTGTCCGCTCATCAGTCGATCATGTCCAAGCTGATCAACTGGGACGCCAAGTGGTACCTGCTCATCGCCGAAAAGGGCTACGTGCACTCGGTCCCGCTCGGTCACGGCAACCCCGCCCAGTGCGACCTCGGCTTCTTCCCGCTGCTTCCGCTGCTGGTGCGATGGGTGCACTTCGTGACCGGATTCGGATTCAACGTCGCGGGAATCCTCACCACGACGCTGCTCGGGCTCTTCGCCTCCGTCGCGGTCTGGTGGTTGCTGCGCGAGTTTTTCGGACGGGTCGGGGCCGACCGCGGCACGGCCCTGATCTTCCTCTCCCCGGGCGCGTTCGTGCTGAGCATGGTCTACACCGAGGGCGCGATCATCTTGTTCGTCGCCTGCTCGATGCTCGCCCTGCAGCGACGTCGATGGCTCCTGGCGGGCTTTTGCGCCGCCGCCGCGACCGCCGCGGATCCGGTGGGGACCGCGGCGATAGTGCCTTGCGTGGTCGCCTGCGTGGTCGCCATTCGCACCCGCGGCGAGTGGCGCTCGATCCTCGCCCCGCTCACGGCACCGCTCGGCGTGGGCCTGTTCTTCTTGTACCTCTGGTTCCACACCGGATCGCCGTTCTCGTGGCTTCACGCCCAGCGAGTCGGTTGGCAGAGCGGTTATCTGGGCACCGGGATTCCCGAGGCGATGTGGCACTTCTTCGATCACGGCTTCGTCGATCCGAACTACGGCGTCAAGGCCGTCAGCGCCTTCACCGTCGTTGGGCTGCTGGTGCTGTTCTTTCGCGCGCATCCGCCGGCGCCTTGGGTTGGCTACGTGGTGACGGTCCTGGTATTCGGCGCGCTCTCCCCGGTGATCGGGGTGACACCGCGGTTGTTGCTTCGTGATTTTCCGCTCCTCGGGGTCGTCGGAGCCAAGCTGCCGCCGGTGTGGTTCGAGGTCACCCTCGCGTTCTCGGTGATGCTGCTGGCCGCGCTCACGATCGCCGCCGGTGGCTGGCGCTGGACGCCCTAGCAAATGGCCTCGTTGCGAAGGTACCGGTTCTCGTTCACCTCCGACCGCGCGCCCCTCGAGCAGCCGGCGTCGCTCGGGCGGCTCAACATCCCGAGATGGCTGCTCGGAGCGGTCTGCGCGCTGTCAGTTGCGATCTCGTTCGTTGAAGCGTGGTGGTGGCCCTGGCATCGCGAGCAGCTGGACTTCGCGGTCTACATGATGGGTGCGCACAACCTCATGAACGCCCACCTCTACACGGTGGGCCTGGCGTATTCCCCCTTTCTGCCCTACACGTATCCTCCATTCTCCGCGGTCCTGTTCCTGCCGCTCTCGGTCCTGCCGACCGAGGCGGCCGCCTTCTTGTGGGCCACCGTGAACGTGGCTGCACTTTTCGCAATCATCGCCTTGAGCCTCAATGCAGTGCGCCCCGAGACGACTCGTGCCACGAAGCTCGTCTGGTCGCTGGCGCTTCTGGCTCCCGCGATCTTCATCGAGCCGGTCAGCCTCACGTTCAGCTACGGGCAGGTGAACCTGGTCCTGACGGCGCTGGTGCTGGCCGACCTGACCGGCCACGTCCGTTTCGGCGAGTCCACGCTGCCGCGAGGAGTGCTAGTGGGCATCGCCGCCGCGGTGAAGCTGGTGCCGCTGATCTTCGTGCCCTACCTCTTCCTCACGCGCCAGACCCGCGCGGCGTGGACGTCGGTCGCGACCTTCGCCGCCTGTTCGCTCGGAGCCGCCGCGCTCGAGCCCTCCAACTCGTGGGCGTTCTGGACGAAGTACGTCGTCGACGCCCAGCGAGTGGGTGGCGTGACGTTCATCAGCAACCAGAGCCTGCGCGGCGCGCTCGACCGGCTGAGCCATCACTACATCGGCGCGGGGGCGATAAGCGCGCTGGCCGTGCTCGTGGCGCTGGCCGGTCTCGCACTGGCCTACGTGGCGTGGCGACGGTCGTCACCCTTCCTCGGACTGCTGATCTGCGCCGCGACCGGACTGTTGGCGTCGCCCATCACGTGGGCGCACCACATGGTATGGGTCGTGCCGGTGATCGCCTGGCTCTTCTGGGGAACGGACCGCCCGGCGGGCGGGCCCGTCTACGCGCTGGCCACGGCCGGCCTCTTCTGGTGGGCGCCGATCTGGCGCGTCCCGAGCGACAAAACGGTCGCCCTGCACGAGCACGGGTGGCAACTCGTCGAGGGTAACGCCTTCTTCTTCGCGACCGTCGTGTTCATGGCGGCGGTCGCGCTGATGCTGTTCAGCCGTCGCCACCGATCGCCCGGTCTTCGGCACCGGGCGTAGCGCTCGGCGCTACGGCGCGGAGGGCGCGGCCAGCCCGTCCTCGCGGGCGCTCAGGCTGCGTCGAAGCCTCAGCATCATCAGCGACCCGACCAGTCCGGCGCAGCCGATGCACAGCGGCCAGTACTTCCCCCAGCCCTGGCTGAAGAAGAACGCGGTGATCGACGGCGCCAGGGTGCCCGCCAGGCCCCAGATCAGCCCGGCGGCCGCGTTGTAGCGGCCGCGCAGGTGCTCGGGGGCGATCTCGTTCACGAGCGCCGGTCCCACGGGCGACATCATCGTCTCGCCGACCGCGAAGATCACCATGGCGACGCAGATCGAGGCCACCGCCGCCGAGGAGGGCATCCGGACCGAGGCGAAGAGGATCATCCAAAAGACGAACCAGAGCACCCCGACGCCGGCCATGACCCGCGTCCGGCTCCTCGCCTCGATGCGGTTGAGGATGAAAAGCTGCACGACGACGATGGTCGAGGTGTCGAAGAAGAACATCACGCCGATGAGGTGGACCGACAGGTGCAGGTCGTTGACGACGTAGAGGCTGAACCCCGCCTCGACCGATCCGTAGCCGGCGATCATCAGCACGAGCGAGGCGAGCACGTAGTGCACGAGGCGCCGGTCGCGCAGCACCTCACGCCAGCCCTCGTCTCGGGTCGCGGGATCGGCGCGATGCTCGACGCCGGGACGTCCGTGGGTCCAGAGCGTGAGGAAGAGCACGGCGATGAGGACGCACGTCGCGGCGTTCAACAAGTAGAGCACGGTGAACGAGTAAGGGTGGTGCAGGTCGACGATGGTCGCCGATATCAGGCCGCCCAGCCCGATGCCCAGGTTGACCAGCATGAAGTTGATGCCGAAGGCCCGCTGGCGGTGCTCCTCGGGCACCAGGCGGCTCATGAGCGTGGTGCCCGGACCCCAGGTGGCTCCGCTGAAGATGCTGAGCAGCACGTCGGCGACGACGACCTGGGGCGTGTGGCGTGCGTAGGCCCAGATCACCAGCCCCCCGGCCTCGACCAGGAACGAGCCGGCCATGACGGGAACGGGACCCAGCCGGTCCACGAGCGTGCCGGTGAGGGGACTCGTGGCGAGTCCGGCGACGGCGGTGAAGGCGAGCAGCAGGGTGGCGAAGGTGATCGAGAAGTGGCGCACGTTGTGCAGGTAGACGACGAAGAGCGACAGGGTCAGCCCGCTGCCGACGCAGGCGAGCGTGATGCAAAGGTAGAAGCGCCGCAGCGGACCGGTGACGACGGACCGAAAGTCCGCGGGCACGAGCGTGTTCAAGAGCGGCATAACGCTGAAGGATACCCAACGCCATGACCGTCAATTCACAAGGTTTCGGCGTTCGTTCGCCAGACATTCGGTGAATCGGCGAATTGCGCATTACGATTGATCATGTTGCAAAGCAGCATTGTGACCGGAAGGGTCTAGATGGTCTCAAAGCGATCAACTGCCAGTCGTACCGATCTCTTGACGGAAATCGCGCCCGACGTCGAGCGCCTCTATAACCGGCATCTGGAAGCGCCACGTCTGTGGCTCCCGCACGAGCAGATCAACTGGGGCCAGGGCGAGAACTTCGGCGAACATCCCTGGACCGAGGAGAACTACCCGCTGGCGGCCGGCGTGCGCAGTTCGATCTACGTGAACCTGCTCACCGAGGACAACCTTCCCTACTACACCAGCACGCTGCTCAACCACGCGCCCAAGGGTCATCCGATCGGCGACTGGAACCGCCAGTGGACGATGGAAGAGAACCGCCACGCTATGGTCATGCGCGACTGGGTCCACATCAGCCGCTGCATCGATCCGGTCATGCTCGAAGAGGGCCGCCGGGTCCAGATGAGCAAGGGTATTGTTCCCGAACCGGAAACCTTCGCCGATCTGATCTCTTACGTCTCGCTGCAGGAGAAGGCGACCCAGGTCGCCCACCGCAACACCGGCGCCCACCTGCCCAAGCACGACAAGGTCGGACGCAACGTGCTGGCGCTGATCGCGGGCGACGAGACCAAGCACTACCTCTTCTACCGTGACCTCGCGCTGGCGGCGTTCGCCATCGACCCGTCGGCCATGATGATCGCGGCCGCGAAGCAGGTGAGTAACTTCGCCATGCCCGGCACCGGCATCCCGAACTTCACGCGTCACGCCGTGCGCATCGCGCGCGAAGGGATCTACGGGCTCAACCAGTTCCTGAAGGACGTGCTCGACCCGGTTTTGGGATACTGGGACCTCGACCACCTCGCCGGGCTTTCGCCCGACGCCGAGCGTGCCCGCCTGGACCTGGAATCGGTGGTCGCCAAGCTAGGCGAAGCGGTCGAGCGGATGGCCCGGAGGGTCGCCGGACCCTCCGTCGCCCTTTCCTAGGGGAGCTGCCGACCTTGCGGACGTAGTCCTCGAGGGCCTTGTGCGGGGCCTGGACCCACGGATTTCGCGCTCGTGCACCGAGGCCTCGTGCGACGAGGCAGGTCGGTCCGCCCAGCAGCGTCAGCACCACGATGAATAGCACCCAGAGGGCCATCACCGGACCGGTGAGGTCGTGGCTGCGAAAGATGTCCACCATGATGTGGAAGATGAGGACGATCCAGAGGATGAAGAGGACTACGTAGAGCGTCGAGATGTAGACGACGAGCAGGCGGTAGCCGGTTGCACGAAGACCCGGCTCCCTTCGCGGCGGCGAGTCGCCCCCCCCGTCGTGCCGTGGGCGCTGTGCGCGGCCTTACCCGGCGAGCAGGGCGACCAGGCGTGACGTCAGCACTTCGTCGTCACCCTCGACCGAGACGAGCTTGTTGCGCGAGTGCGCGCCGCGCACGCACGCTACGGCGCCCGGGCGCACGTCAAAGGCCTGGGCGAGGGCGGCGACCACCTCGTCGGTCGCCGCACCCTCGACCGCCCGGGCCCTCACGTGGACGCTGAGAACCCCGTCGTACGAGCCGCCGACACCCGGCGCGCGCGAGCCGGGGTGCACGTGGACCGGGAAGCGGATCACGGGCGCGCGAGTCTTCTCATAACCAAACAGTTCTACCTCCCTTCGGCAAACTCGGTTGGTGATGGGGCGCGGTAAATGTCACAGGCTGAGCCGATACTGATCAGGTGACGATCCCCGCCAGTGCCCCTACCGTGGTCACCCAGGCCTTCACCTTCGCGCTCGACCCCGCCCCTGAGCAGGCGTCGGCGATGCTCAGCCACGTCGGCGGCTCACGCTTTGCCTACAACGCCCTGCTCGGTCTGGCGAGGGACAACTGGGACGAGAATCGCGCGAAGAAGGACGCGGGCCTCGAGGTCACGAAGGAGGACTACGTC
>Ga0224558_1000436_pt1 | contig 48867 bp, 45 predicted proteins | sample 714S32024metaG_FD_180682 | JGI IMG/M metagenome (GOLD analysis project Ga0224558, IMG submission 180682) | Peat soil microbial communities from Stordalen Mire, Sweden - 717 S3 20-24 | ecosystem: Environmental > Terrestrial > Soil > Wetlands > Peat | place: Sweden: Norrbotten County, Stordalen... | reverse complement strand
ACAGAAAATCTTGCTCAGGCAGGTAGGCGCGGTAAGTTTTCCCCATATCGGAAACTTGGCATATCTACCCTGTGAGTTTCAATCCAAATCAGTGGTTCCCGGTTGAATACTCGGACACACTCCTAGGCGACAATGTCCCGCGCGATCGCACAGGGGCGTGAATCACCCAAATGAGGTTACCAGAAGCCAGTAGCCAGGGGCTTATTTCTCTCGCGCCACCACGAACTCCGGCGCCCATAACAGCGCTCGCTTGATCTCCGAGTCCGGAAAGATGCAGATGGCGTTACGCGCGGATTCGGCGTAGCGGGCCGCTTCTTTGGAGGCGTATTCAAGAGAACGATGGCGGTTCAGGATGGTCAGGATCTCGGCGTGAGTAACGCCATTGAAGGCGCGGTCGTGCAGGATGGTTTCGATTTGGCGGCGCTCGGCGGCGGTGCAGCGCTCCAGCGCATGAATGACGGCCATGGTGGCTTTGCCTTCCCGCAAGTCGCTGGCAACGGGCTTGCCCAGCACACTTTCTGAAGCGGTGAGGTCGAGCACATCGTCCACGATCTGGAAGGCTAAACCGAGATCGCGTCCGTACTGGCCGAGGCGTTCTTCCTGTTGCTCGGTGGCGCCGCCGAGGATGCCGCCGACTCGCATGCACACCGAGAACAGGCAGGCCGTCTTGCGATAAATCAGATCGAGATGCTCCTGCAGCGAGATCAACTGGCCGAGCTTTTCCATCTGGAGCAGTTCGCCTTCGACCATCTGCTGCGTCAGTTCGATCAGCACGTCCAGGATGCGGAAATTGCGCTCCTGCACCGCGATCTTGAACGCCTGCATGTAGAGCCAATCGCCGGCCAGCACGCACATCGAGTTGCCCCACTGCGTGTTGGCGGCGGGACGGCCGCGGCGGGTCTGGGCCTCGTCAATGATGTCGTCGTGGACGAGCGTCGCCGTGTGGATGATCTCGACAACGGTCGCCAGCTTTACCGCCCCATCGCCCTTGTAGCCGAGGAGCTTGGCCGAAAGCAGCAACAGCGCGGGACGGATTCGCTTGCCTCCACCGGCGCGCAGGTACTCGCCGATCTCCGTGATCGCGGCGACGTTCGAGACCGTGTCGCGTCCGAATTGTTCTTCGATCGCGGCAATGTCGTCACGCAGAAGATCGAAGATTTCTTTTCCGTTGATGGAGGTCGTCGCGGTCAAATGTCCTCAGTTGCTCCGGTAATTCGTGAACTGCAGATCGATGCCAAAATCCTGCTGCTTGACCATCGCGATTATTGCCTGCAGAATATCGCGATCCTTGCTGCTGATCCGCACTACGTCGCCCTGAATCGAGGCTTGCGCTTTTTTTTTCGAATTCTTGATCAGCTTTACGATCTCCCGCGCCTTTTCAATCGGGATCCCCTGCTGAATGGAGATCTTCTGTTTCACCGTGCTTCCGGCGGCCGCTTCCAGCGCGGCATAGGTCAAGCCTTTCAGGGGCACTCCGCGCTTTACCAGCTTTTGCTGGAAAACGTCGTTTACCGCTTTCATTTTAAATTCATCGGCGGAGTGAAGCAGGATCGCGTCCGTGCCCTCCATCGCAATCTGGGATTTCGAGTCCTTCAGATCGAAGCGCGTGCTGACCTCTTTCATCGCCTGTTGAATGGCGTTGGAAACCTCCGCGAGGTCGATTTTGCTGACGATATCAAAACTGTTATCGGGCATGAATTTCACGGCTAAATCCAGGTCTCGGGCGTTAGGTCGCAGGTGTCAGGCAAAGCCGGTCTCTGCTTTACCTGAGACCTGACACCTGAGACCTCTTTTCCTGGATCGTTTGCCCCAAACCTGTACCCCTGAGGGTAACAGAAGAGGCATTATCTGCGAAGGCTGGGCGCGGCGATTTCCGCGATCGCGCCATGAGTTTTACGGTGGACCGACGGGGGTCCTCGCCCGTCCAGTCGGGCGGGGACGCCCGGCTCTCCACTAGCAATCGACGCCACGCGGTTGCGGCGCTATGCGCGCGCTCACGGGCTTACAGTTTCCGGCGCGAGTCCAAAGAATTTGTAGAAATTCTGTGCGGTTTGCGAGCCGATCTTTTCCGCGGGCAAGCCGCGCAGTTCGCCGATCTGACGGGCAACCTCAGTGACAAACGCCGGCTCGTTGCGCTGGCCGCGATGCGGAATCGGCGCCAGGTAGGGCGAGTCGGTTTCGATCAGCATGCGGTCGAGCGGAACCATTTGCGCCGCGTCGCGGATCGACTGCGCCTTGGGAAAGGTAATATTGCCGGCAAAAGAAATCATGAAACCCAGATCCAGCGCGCGTCGCGCATGCGCGACGCTTCCGGTAAAGCAGTGCAGAACGCCGCCCAGCCCGCTCGAGGGCCCATGTTCAGCGCTCCCATGCCCGGCGCTCCAATGTTCGGAGATCATGCCCAGGCAGTCGTCCCACGCGTTCTCGCTATTCTCGGATGGACGACAATGAATGATGATGGGCAACTTCGCCGCTTTTGCCAGCTCCATCTGTTGCCGGAAGACCTCTTTCTGTACTTCACGCGGAGAGTGGTCGTAAAAATAGTCGAGGCCGATTTCTCCCCAGGCGATCACCTTGGGATGCCGCGCCCATTGCAGCATTTGGGAATCAGCGGCTGGGTTCGCGAGGTTTGCTTCATGAGGATGAACTCCCACGCTCGCCCAGATTCGCGGATATTCCGGTTTCCCGTCGTATTTTTCCGCCAAGCGAATCCCGCAGTCGGCCGTTTCGGGCCCGTCGCCATTTCCGATTGCGAGATAGGCTTCGATTCCGTTCTGTTTTGCGCGAGCCAGCACCTGCTCGCGGTCGGCGTAGTAGCGTTTGCCTTCGAGATGAGCGTGGGAGTCGATGAACATGACGAGTGTGTGGAGTGACGGGCGCCTCGCCCGTCCCGTCGACAGCTGGGCAGCTATTTCAGCCGCGTGCCCACCGGCACATCCTCCAGAAAGCTCGCCAGCACCGGCTTTCCGCCCTCCGGCGCGGCCGCGACAATCATGCCGTTGGATTCCAGTCCGCGCAGCTTGCGGGGCGCGAGGTTTGCCACGATCACGACCTTGCGGCCGATCAGTGCTTCCGGCTCATAGGCCTCGGCGATTCCGGCGACTAGTTGGCGCACTTCGGTTCCTAGGTCGACTTCTAGACGCAGCAATTTGTCGGCGCCTTTTACGCGCTCGGCAGTCTTCACCTGCGCCACGCGCAACTCAACTTTTGCGAAATCGTCGATGCTGATTTTGCCATCCGGAATTGCGACTGCTGGTTTGGGCGCAGCCGGGGGCCGAACTGCGCTCGGCTGGACGGGCGAGACGCCCGTCGCTCCACCGCCCAAAACATCGACAACATCCTCCACTTTTTCCATTGTCTGCATCCTCTCGACTGCCGATTTGTCTGCCCGCGGAAACACGGCTTGCACGTCGCCCAACTTCGTGCCGAGGCGCAGTTGCCCCCACTGCAATCCGGCCAGGTCGAATTTTCTGATGTCTCCGAGGCCGAGCTGGGCCCAGATCTTCGCGGTGGCGTCGGGCATCACTGGATGCGCGAGAGCCGTTACAATCCGCAGAGCTTCGGCGCTGGTGTAGAGCACGGTGGCCAGGCGAGAGCGGCTCTCTTCGTCCCTGTCCTTTTTTTCGCCCAATGACCAGGGTTCGTTTTCGACGATGTATTTGTCCACCGCACTGACCAGTCCCCAGGCGGTTTCGAGGGCGCGCGAGAACTGGAATTGATCAAAGAGCGTGCCATAGTCGGCGATTGCTTTTGTCGCCGTCTCCGCAATGGCTGCATCGGCCGGGGTGTGCGCGGTGTTTGAGGGATACGGTACTTCTCCCTTGAAATAGCGCGCGATCATGGTCAGGGTGCGGCTGGCGAGGTTGCCGAGGCCATTCGCAAGATCGGAGTTATAGCGCTGCACCAGCGCATCGAAACTAAACGATCCATCCTGCCCAAAGACGACTTCGCGCAGCAGAAAGTAGCGCAAGGCGTCGGTGCCGAGCACGTCCACGATGGTTTCGGCGCGCACGATATTTCCGCGCGACTTCGACATTTTGCTTTCTTCAAACAGCAGCCAGCCGTGCGCCGTAATGCTCTTGGGCAACGGCAATCCGGCGGCGAGCAGGAACGCCGGCCAGTAGACGCAATGGAAACGCACAATTTCTTTGCCGATCATGTGCACGTCGGCGGGCCAATACTTGTCGAACTTACTCGCGTCGCTTGAGCCGTAGCCGAGCGCGGTAATGTAATTCGCCAGCGCGTCAAGCCAGACGTAGACGACGTGCTTGGGATCGTCGGGTACCGGGATGCCCCACGAGAACGTCGAGCGGCTGATGGAAAGATCGCGCAGGCCGCCGCGCACGAACGAGAGCACTTCATTGCGGCGCGTTTCGGGGCGGATGAAATCCGGCTGCTCGGTGTAAAGGCGGACCAATTGGTCCTGAAATGCCGACAGTTTAAAGTAGTAATTTTCTTCCTGGACAGTTTCTGTCGGACGGCCGCAATCGGGACAGGGCGCGCCCGGCTCCGCATCCACGTAAAGCTCGTCGGAAACGCAGTATTGACCGGTGTAGGTCCCTTTGTAGATGTATCCGTTATCGCGGATCTTCCGCCACAATGCCTGCACGCCCTGCTGGTGCCGCGCGGAGGTGGTGCGGATGAAGTCGTCGGGCGTCAATCCCATGTGCTGCCACAGCGCACGGAACTCCGCGGAAATTTCATCGGTGAACTGCTGCGGCGTCTTGCCCGCGGCCTGCGCTGCGCGCTCGATCTTTTGCCCGTGTTCGTCGGTGCCGGTCAGGAACCACGTGTCATCGCCGAACATGCGGTGGCGGCGCGCTATGGTGTCGCAGGCAATCGTGGTGTAAGCGTGTCCGATGTGCGGACGCGCGTTGACGTAGTAGATCGGGGTCGTGATGTAAAACGTTTTGCTCATTCCTGTCCTTGGAGTCGAAATCTTACCTCAGAGGCTACTAAGCTGCATTCGATCTGATGTCGTCCACTTCGATTCCGATGTGCTGTAAGTGGTGCAACATATGCGCGACGTAATCCTCGAATACAAACTGAAGTGTCAGCGGTTCCGAGCCGGCAACGGTAAGCGTCCGCAACCAGGAAGAGTCGGGCACGGCTTCGGCGGCTGCCAGCAATTGCCGGTTGAGTGCCTGCCATAACTCGATCAGCTCTCTCCAGTCGCGGCGCTGGTAATCATGCAGAGCTACCCAGGCACCCTGGTCATAGCCGGGCATGGCCAGGTTGTTTTCCAATTGTGCACGAACGATCCGCTGATGATTGTTGGCGGCGGAATCGAGAAGGTGCCCCAGTTCCTCCTTCGGAGACCAGCCTGATGGCGTCGGCTTGCTTCCGGCCGTTTCTTTGGAAAGGCTATCGAGACGCCCTGGCACGCGCTGCAAAAGATCGCGCAGCAAAGTGAGCGTTGGCATGAAATCCTCCTAACTCATGCTCGTGAACGTAGGACTCTACTTTTGTAACTCCGCGAGCGCCGACAACACTTCTGCACTGTGCTCATTTGGTTTTACCTCCGTGTATACCTTCACAACCTTGCCCTCTGGATTGATGATGAAGGTGTGCCGGGCCGCGACCTTGACCAGCCCGAAGTTGGTCAACGAGTCATAAGCACTGGACACTTTGTGGTCGGTGTCGGCCAGCAACTTAAAGTTCAGTCCTTCCTTGGCGCAGAACTGCTTGTGCGAGTCGGCGCTATCCACGCTGACTCCAAGGATGACGACATTCTTTTGCTCATACTGCGCCAAGTCGCGCTGAAAGTTGTGCGCCTCTATGGTGCAGCCGCTGGTGAAGTCCTTGGGATAGAAATACAAGACCACCCACTTGCCGCGAAAGTCCTTCAGACTGACCGGCGTGCCTTCCTGCGAGTTGAGCGTGAATTCGGGAGCCATGGTGCCTACCGACGGAGCCGACCCCGCGAAGCTGAGAAGCGTTAGAGCAAAGAGAGTCAAACAAAGTGCAATCATCCTGTAACTTCTCACCATATACAACCTCCTGATTCAATTAGGCAGCCCCTAAAGGGCTGCGGAAAAACAGATGCTGCAAAACCTGGTTCATGCTTTTCGCTCGCCGCGAAGATACTGCTGGATTGCTTCCTGCATCACCGTCCGGAGCGGCACGTGCTGCGCCTCCGCCAGCGTCTGGCAGTCTTCGTATTCCGGCGCATAGTTGGAGACGCTGCCATTCATATTGGCGATCTTGATCCGCACCGGACCCCACGCCGTATCCACCGTTTCCCATCGTCGCGCGAGCGTCTGCCGCTGTTCCTCGCGGCGGCGCACGCCCAGGGTTGTGGTCTCGGCAAAGATCAGTTTGGTCAAGCGATTCGCGTCTTCCATTTTCGCTAGCACAGTGAGCAACGCGCCGGGTCGGCTCTTCTTCATCTGCACCGGGACGCTGAACACGTCGAGCGCTCCTTCGGCCAGCAAGCGCTCCATCGCGTAGGCCAGAACCTGCGGGCTCAGGTCATCGAGATTCGCTTCGAGCACCATGATCCTCTCATGCATGGTCTGCTCGTTGATGATCTGCTCATTCGATGTTGGCGATGCGACGAGCGCCGCAGCCGTACCATCCGCCAGCGCGGCTTCTCCAATGGTCAGCCGAAGCAGGTTCGGGTGCTCGGAGAATTCTCGAGTTCCCGCGCCGTATCCCGCTTTTTCGATCTTCATTGCCGGGAACGCCGCAAAGCGGCTGCTCAACGTCTTCACGATCGCCGCGCCTGTGGGCGTCACCAGTTCGACCTGTGGCCCCGAAGAATATACCGGCGCATCCTTGAGCAACCTCAACGTTGCTGGCGCCGGTACGGGAAGCGTTCCGTGCGCGCACTTGACGATTCCACTTCCAACGTTGAGCGGCGAGCATACCCATTCTTCGACGGCCAGAGATTCCGCTCCCACTGCGGCGCAGACGATATCCACCAGGGCATCGACGGCGCCGACTTCGTGAAAGTGGACGCGCTCGACGGAGGTGCTGTGAACCTCGGCCTCGGCCTTGCCCAGTGCCTCGAACATGCGAATCGCGGTTGCCTTCGCCGCGTTGCTGATGGCTGCTTTTTCAATGATGCGGCGAACCTCGCTCAGCCCGCGCCCGTGTATGTGTTCGTGAGCATGATCATGCCCATGCTGCTCCCAGAAAACTTCCCGCGGAAGATCTTTTTCGCCATTGGAGTACACATCCACTTTGGTCGCGGAAATTCCGCCCCGCAGCACCCGCGAAATCTCCAACCGCGCACCGATATCGAGCGCCGCGACCGTGTCTTCCAGAAGCTTCGAAGAAACCCCGGCATCCACCAGCGCGCCCAGAAACATGTCGCCGCTGATGCCGGAGAAACAGTCGAGGTAGGCTATGCGCATAAAGGACGGTCGTTAGCCGCTGGTCGTTAGTCGTTGGCGAACGCTGCCAGCGCTAGTCTGGGAGCTAGCCGATTGCTGCACTGACGGGTTTGCGGGCTAACGACCAGCGACCATCGACTGAAGACCGAACTTTCATGATAGGGAACCCCGCTTTCTCCGTCAAACCCGCCGCCGGTCGCGAGTTTGTTAGAATCACTGTTTCTTCAATAGTTAGAGGGCCCATCCTTGTATCGATATCTGGAACGCCGTCTGGTCGAACATCTGCGCGAGTTTCTGCGTCGTACTTATGGCCTGGAAAGCGCGAACATCGTCGTCGAGCAGCCGCCGAAAATCGAATTCGGCGAGTACGCGCTGCCGCTCGCTTTCGAACTCGCCCGGAAACTCCGCAAGGCTCCGCGCAAGATTGCCGAAGAAATCGTCGCCGGGGTCGGTGCGATTCCCGGCTTTGAAAAATTCGAAGTCGCCGGCGGCGGATACATCAACGTTCGCGTAAACCGCGCCGAACTGGCCGCGGCGCTCGCCGCCGACGAAGAACCCGCCGCGGATGTTCCCACCGGCAAAGTCCTGGTCGAGCATTCGAGCATCAATCCCAACAAGGCGGCGCACATCGGGCACCTGCGCAACGCCATTCTTGGCGATACCTTCGTCCGCCTGCTGCGTTTTGCCGGCAGGGAAGTGGACGTGCAGAACTACATAGACAACACCGGAGCGCAGGTCGCCGACGTGGTGGTTGGATTCCTCCATATCGAGCAGAAGTCTCGCGCTCAGATTGAAGCGCTCGCCGCCGCGCCCCGGTTCGATTACTACTGCTGGGATCTCTACGCCCGCGTCTCCCATTGGTATGAAGAGGACAAGTCGAACCTGCAAGCGCGATTAGCCACGCTGCATGCGATCGAGGGAGGGAACAATGAGACGGCGGCGATCGCAGACTTGATTTCGACTGCTGTTCTTAAACACCATCTCGAAACCATGGACCGGCTCGACATTGAGTACGACTTCCTGCCCCGCGAGAGCGAGATACTGCACCTGCATTTCTGGGATGCCGCGTTTACGAAGCTTAAAGAAGCCGGCGTGCTCACCTACGAAGACGAAGGCAAGAACCAAGGCTGCTGGGTGATGCGGCGTGCTGGTACCGTGGCGGAACCCTTAACCAGAGGGGACACAGCGGAAAAGATCACAGAGGAAAAGATTACCGAGGAAGACCAGAAAGTTATCGTCCGCTCCAACGGCACGGTCGGTTACGTCGGCAAAGACATTGCCTATCACATGTGGAAATTCGGGCTGCTCGGCCGCGATTTCGGCTATCGGAAATTCTATCGCTATCCCAATGCGCACGACTGCTGGATCTCAACCACCGAGGGCGAGAAAGATCATCCCCACTTCGGCGATGTGGCCGAGATCTACAACGTCATCGACGCGCGCCAATCCGAGGCGCAGAACACGGTCATCGAAGCTTTGCGCGGACTCGGCCACGGCGAAGCCGCCGATCGCTACACCCACTTCTCCTATGAAATGGTCGCACTCACGCCACGCTGCGCCGCCGAACTTGGCTACCAACTCAGCGAAGAAGATAAGGCGCGGCCGTGGATCGAAGTTTCCGGCCGCAAGGGCTTCGGCGTGAAGGCGGACGATCTGCTGGATGCGCTCATCACCTCGGCTGCGAAAGAAGTGGATGGACGGCATCCCGAGTTGAGTGCAGCGGAGCGCGCCGGCATTGCTGTGCAGATCGCCATCGGGGCCTTGCGCTACTTCATGCTGAAGTTCACCAAGCCCTCGGTCATCGCCTTCGATTTCAAAGACGCGTTGAGTTTCGAGGGCGACACGGGTCCCTACGCACAGTATGCCGTCGTCCGCGCGTCCAACATTTTCCGCAAAGGTGGACTCGACCCGGAAAGTTTCTGTAGAGACGCGGCAAACCTCGTCTCTAAGGAGGAATTCGCCAAGTACCTCACTGGCGAATCCGGCAACGACATTTGGGAGCTCTGGCTGACGGCCGCGAAAACGTCTTACATCGTGGGCCAGTGCATCGCGACGACCGAACCTGCTTATCTTGCCAAGCATGCCTTTCAACTGGCACAGCTCTTTAGTACCTTCTATCACCGCTATCCAATCCTCAGCGAAGCGGATGAGGGCCGGAGAACGTTCCTGCTGGCCACCGCAGCCGTGGTTCGCCGCGAGCTTATTCGCGTTCTCGCGGCGATGGGGATCGATGTTCCGCCGGTAATGTGAGTTGCTGCGCCACGAGCTTAGCGGCCGACCATCTCCAGTACGGCCCCGATACTGGTCTCCAGGGTTTCGACCGGCATGCCCGGCCGCTCCAGGCGGAGCACCGCTCTTGCCAGGCTGTTGTTGGCGACTTCAAAGCTGCCGGAACAGTCGGTCTTCATGTAGGGAAGACGATGGATACTCGGCCCCGCGCCAGCGATCGCTCCTTCCAAGCGGAATCCATCCTGCGTCGAACACCGAAAATTCCACAGCAATCCATCGGGATCTCTTCCGATCTCTTGCAGATTCTTGAATTCGTGCTCCATCCCCTCATGCCACAGCACCGCTTTGCGAAAGACCAGCCCGAACGGCATTTCGTATACCAAAGCTTCGAATGTGCTCGCTTTCGCTTTCCCTGCGCTCGCTTGCAATGTGCCCGAACGCCCGTCGGGGCGGGGAAAATAAGCATGGGTCCAAGTCCAGAAGTTGCGATGCCGGTATCCGCAGTTGTGTCCTTGCACTCCGAACCCCAAAGGGTTTCCCTCAAATCTCCGGCCATCCAGCGTGATGTGGCCGGAAAAAAGCGCGTCGGAATGCGGGGTGCGCGAGAATCCAATCCAGCCCTTGTTGCTCAGCGTGACGCGAAACGCGGAACAGTAATGCAAGTCCCATGAAATCGCGTGCCCTGCCAATGCCAACGCTCCCCGGCAAAAGCTCTCACCGATTTCATGGTTGCCGATTCGGAAGTGGAATGGATTTTGCCTTCGGGCGCTGAGGTCCAGACCCTCCAAGGGAAAGCCTTGAATGAAGCTTTGCGGCTTGCCATCCTGCGGAAACCATGTGGCCCACACTTGGACGGGCATCCCGCCCGGGTCGCCTGCGCAACCGCCCCGGCCAGGATTTATCAGCAAATATCGCAACCACCACGCCCCGCCGCTGTCCGCCAGTCCCAGACGAACAAACCAGACTTCGTAACGGCGCCGGGCAGAGAGCGATGAATAAAGTTCGTTCAGCGTCTTCACAGTCCCATCATACCGACACGAATTCCGATCCCGATTTGCGTGACCGGCTTTGCCCTCCACCGATGCCGAAGAGCTGATCGCTATTCGTCGTTCGCGATTAGCGCTCGACGAAGAGCGAACAGCGAAGAGCGACCAACACGCTCGTCGTCCACCGGCCGACTTCTTTACCTGAAGGTAGTGACTTTCATTTCAGAACTATGGGCAATGGCTGGTCATACGGTTGAATCGTGACGATCAGGGACTTGCGCTGATCGAAGGCTTCCTTGGTGACCTTGAAACCGACAATGATGACTCCTCGGCGTTCGGTTCCGGCGAGCAGCTTGGTTTCGGGGGAAAGCGGCGGCTCGGAGTTTTGTTTCAACGCCGGGAACGCCTGGAAATAGCGGTCGAGATCCACGGCGGAAGCGGCTTCGTCCTCGAAGGTTTTGTCGTCGGCGGTGGTGAGTTGCGCTTTGAGCGTGTGAATCCACAGCGATTTTTTCGTGGTATTCCGGAGGGTCATGGTGATGGCGGCCAGGATCATGTTTTGGCCGGGCACTTCGGCCGCGGCCACCAAATCGATCGAACCCGCGCCCTGCGGTTTCGGCCGTTCCGTGAAAGCGAAGATTCCCACAATCACAGCGACGGCAGCGATGCAGATCAGGACAATGCCGGCGGGCGGAAGATTGCGCCTGGCGGTTCCGAATTCATCGCCGATGTGAAAGTCGGTGGTCGGGCCGGACGGTGGTGGGGGCTGCGGCGGAGCAGGAACCGGCGGATCGGGCATGGTGTGATTGTAGACGACCTCTAACTTCCGCCATCGCACTACGGCGTCCTGGGTGAAGTCAAGATTTCAGGCAGTACCCACTACGGCCACACGTCCGCCATTTGGCTCTGACCGGGGGACGGTATCGGAGAGGGATATTACGTCCTTACGGTGTCGTGACTTTGGTTACCTTGCCACGTGTGACGGATGCTGCGACGATGCGGAAGATTTCCTTTTGGAGGTACTCGGCGGTGAATCGTCAAACTCTCTTCAGTGCGTTGGCTTGCGCGTTGCTGGTGTTCAGCATGGGCTGCGGATCGACTAACAACTTGCAGTCCATCCAACTTTCGGTCTCGAACACGGACGCGAACGCGGGCACGGGTGTCGTCGTGTTTATTGATCAGTCGGTCCCGTTATATACATGGGGAAACTACAGCAGCGGGAAGCAAAAGCTACTTAACAATGAGTCGGTTAAGTACCTGATTGCTTACCCCCCGCTTGGTTCTGCTGAAACCGGCACACTCGGCAACCCGAACGCCAATCCGCCGCAGACTGTCTCGCTGAGCGGGGTCGGTGTGCTCTCAGCAGTTGTGCCTTACGTTGCCTGCACCTTTGTGAACGTCGCGGTGGCGCCCGCGACTACCCCGGCCTTTCAATCGACTGGTTCGTATGCGGTCACGGCTACCTATCTTGGGTTCACCACTCCGCCCGCCTATATCGGTGTGGCTACTGCGGGTGGCGTCGTCAGTACCAGCAACCCGAGCGGCGAATGCTATGCGGCGCCGGCTTCTTAGTAGCTGGGCGTTTGATTTCTTGATCCGCGGGGACGGCTGCATGGCTGCCGTCCCCGTCTCCATTTAGATCTGCCCTGGCGCAGCCGGCCATTTTCAGGCCATCCGTTTGAGCGTCCTGCTCCGCAACCCTTATAATCCTAAGTTTGCCCGTGAAGTCAGCAAGACGCGATGGTTGCCTATGCTTGTCATTCCCGCAATCCAAGTCGTGACCGGATGAAGGTACGCGAAGGAATTGAAGTATCGAGCCAGTCCGACATCGGCTGCGTGCGCAAGGATAACGAGGATTCGTTTGGCTATTGGGAGCCGGACGACGACCAGCAGTTCCGGCGCAAGGGGCGGTTGGCGATTGTAGCGGACGGCATGGGCGGCTACGAAGGCGGTCAGGAAGCGAGCCGGTTGGCGGTGGAGACGATGGTGTCGGTGTACCGCGACTTTGGCGGCGACGACCCGCAGGCAGCACTGATCGAGGCTTTGCAGGTGGCGCACGAGCAGATCCTGCAATACAGCTATGCCCATCCAGCATTGCGGGGCATGGGAACGACCTGCACGGCGGCGGCGATCGTCAGGGTTGCGGACGGGGGTACGCAATATGACGCGCTCTATTACGTGCATGTTGGCGACACCCGGCTGTACCTGATCCGCGACGGCCAGATTACGCGGGTAACGCGCGACCACTCCTATGTGGGACGGTTGGTGGAGTCGGGAATGATCAGCCCGGAACAGGCGTTGGACCATCCGCAGCGCAACATTCTGACCGCAGCTTTAGGCACGAACCCCGATCTGGTTATGGACTCACCCGGACGACCGGAGCCGCTGCGCCCGGAGGACGTGCTCCTGATCTGCAGCGACGGATTGTGGGGGCTGGTACGCGACCCGGAGATTCTTGACGCCGTGAAAGATAAAAGCGCGGAACAAGCGGGCCGCGAACTGATCGAACTGGCTCGGGAACGCGGGGGACCGGATAACATCACGGTCGAGATTCTGCGTTTGCACTGAGGCGGTTGCGATCGTGAAAGCGCCGTCTGGCGAGTAAAGTTCTACCCTTCCCATAAGTGCAAAGCCTTGCACAAGGCCCCCGTGCTAAGCCCTCTTCCAGCGGTAACTTGATGAAATCACAGGACCGGCCAGGCCGGAAAATTTAACGCTTTGGCAGTGCGCTTGCATTTTCTATAATGCCTATCAGCCACATAGAGATAGTCGGGGCGGGCAACATGAAGGTTTCCCAAAAAGGGCTGTATGCGTTGCAGGCGCTGATGGTGCTGGCCCGACGTTATAACCAGGGTGCGATCCGGATTCGCGACATTGCCTACGAAGAAAATCTGCCAGAAAACTTTCTGGAGCTGATTCTTCTGGAACTGAAGAACGCGCGCATCGTGGAGAGCGTGCGCGGCGCCAAGGGCGGATACCGGTTGCGCAGGGCGCCGGCGGAGATCCGGTTGAGCGAAATCATCCGTTTGATTGACGGGCCGCTCGCGCCGTTTGGGGACGCGGAGCAGCTGCGGGTTCTGATCGATCGCGATGCCGACCATAGCGCCCTGTACAAAGTGTTCCTGGAAGTACGGGATGCAGCCGCCGGGATTCTGGAGAATACGACCATGGCCGACTTGATCAGCCGTGGACCGGCCGCGAATTCCCATCCAAGCATCAGCGACAAGAAGATCAGCAACCGGAAGAGCCGCAGAAAGAAAAAGAAGAAGTCCGAGCTCATTGTGCTGCCGATGTTGGCCCGAGGCGGGGGCAATGATTAAGCGAAGTTTCTTCGCTTGCGCCGGGTTGGGGTTTTTGCTCGGTGCATTGGCCTGGGGCCAGACCGTCATTCGCGTGGGGGCATTTCCGAATATCACGCACCCGCAAGCGATGGTGGGTAAGAACAACGGGTGGTTCGAGAAAGCGATGGGGCCTCACGTCAGGATTGAGTGGAAGAGCTTCAACGCCGGGCCTTCGGCGATTGAAGCCTTATTTGCCGGGGCGATTGACATGACCTATATCGGCCCGAATCCAGCCATCTCCGGCTACGTTCGCTCCAATGGAGAAGCATTGCGGATTGTGGCGGGCGCGACCAGTGGCGGAGCTGCGCTGGTGGTGCGCAACGATTCCGGCATTCTGAAGCCGGAAGATTTTCACGGCAAGAAGATCGCTTCGCCGCAGATGGGCAACACGCAGGACGTGGCGCTGCGCGCGTGGTTGAAAGCGAACGGCATGAAGACGACGGACAAGGGTGGGGACGTGCAGGTAATTCCGCTGGCGAATCCCGACCAGTTGACGCTGTTCCTCAAGAAAGAGTTGGATGGCGCGTGGGCGCCCGAGCCTTGGGCAACGCGCTTGATCAAGGAAGGGAACGGCCGCCTGTTCCTGGATGAGCGGACGCTCTGGCCGAACGGTCAGTTTATCGCTGCTCATCTGATCGTGCGGACGCAATTTCTGCGGGAACATCCCGATCTGGTGAAGAACTGGATTCGCGCGCACGTGGAATTGACCGACTGGATCAACGGGCATTTGCCCGAGGCCAAAGAACTTCTCAACCGGCAGATCGCGAAAGAGACGGGGAAGGCGCTGCCTGACGCGGTGCTGGATGAAGCTTACGGGCGCATGACGGCGACGTATGACCCGCTGCGCGCGTCGCTGGTGACTGCCGCCAAGTCCGCATTTGACGCTGGTTTTCTTGGGCGCCAGATGCCGGATTTGTCGAGTTTGTACGATCTTTCGCTCCTGAACCAGGTCTTAGCGGAAAAAGGGAAGAAGGCAGTCCAATGAGCACGAGTCCTCGTGATGTATATCCTGCGGCAGTCCCATCGGTTCCGCGCACGGCAGTGCGCGCGAATGTGTTTCACGGGAAACCGGTTTCCTCGACATTTCCGGCGCGCCCAATCTCCGAGGTGGTGGTACCAAAAGTTGCGCTCGATGCCATCTCGCTGAGCTACAAGACAACCTCAGGCCAGCGGTTACTGGCGCTCGACAATATCAGCCTTGAAGTGAAGCCGGGAGAATTTCTCTGCATCGTCGGTCCCTCGGGATGCGGCAAGTCCACGCTGTTGCATCTGATCGCGGGTCTGCAGCCGCAGACTTCGGGAAGGATTCTCGTGGATGGCGCGCCGGTCAGTGGGCCGGGAACCGATCGCATCCTGATCTTCCAGGAACTCGGCCTGTTCCCGTGGCTGACGGTTGGCGGGAACGTCGAGTTCGGCATGAAGATGAAGAACGTCCCGAGAGCCCAGCGCGAGGAGAAGGTGCAGTACTATTTGCGTCTGGTGCAGCTTTCCAGGTTCACGGACAGCTACATTCATCAACTCTCGGGCGGCATGCGGCAACGAGTCGCATTGGCCCGGGCACTGGCCACCGAGCCGGACGTCCTGCTGATGGACGAGCCGTTCGGGGCGCTGGACGCCCAGACTCGCGACCTGCTGCACGACGAGTTGGAGCGCATCTGGGCCGAAACCGGACGCACCATCATTTTCGTTACCCATAATGTGCGCGAAGCGGTAAGGCTGGGAGATCGTGTGGCGTTGCTGACGTTTCGTCCGGGGCGAGTAAAAGAGGAATTTTCGGTGAACCTGCCGCGGCCGCGCCACATGGAGCAACCCGGTGTCGCACGCATGGCGGGGAACATTCTGGATTGCCTGCGCGACGAAATCAACAAATCCCTGGAAGCGGAGTACGCCGATGAAAAAGCTCGCTAAGCAGTTAATCTTTTATTCCGCGCTTCTTGGCATCTGGGCCCTTTTAGCGAAACTACATATCTGGCCGCCGTATTTTTTTCCTCCGCCATGGGGAGTTGGACACGCTTTGTGGGACGGCTTTGCCGACCACAGCTTCTGGATTGGCATCGCCGTCACCATGAAGCGCATGCTCATCGGCTACAGCTTGTCGATTGTGCTCGGCATGGTCCTTGGTTTAGCTGTGTCGAGCAACAAGTTCTTGGAAGAAACTCTGGGCGGTTTGCTGGTGAGTTTGCAATCGCTGCCGAGCATCTGCTGGATTCCGCTGGCCGTTCTCTGGTTCGGACTGACGGAAAAAGCCATTCTGTTTGTAGTGCTGATGGGTTCGCTACTCTCGGTAACCATCGCCATGGAGGACGGTCGCAAGCAGATGCCAAAAATCTACGGCATGGCGGGCCGCAACCTGGGAGCAAGCGGTTTCCGCCTTTTCTGGTTCGTGCTGTTGCCGGCCAGCTTGCCGTTTATCGTGAACGGGATGAAGCAAGGGTGGGCGTTCGCGTGGCGCTCGCTGATTCAAGCCGAAATGATTTTTCTCAGTCTCGGGCTGGGCCAATTGCTGATGATGGGTCGCGACCTGAGCGACATGAACCAGGTCATGGCGGTGATGATCCTGATCATTATCCTCGGCTACATGGTGGACGGCCTGATTTTTCGCATCATGGAGCGGCGTCTGCAAGAGAAATATGGCCTGACGCCAGCGTAGAACGGTAGCTCTCAGGTGCTGTAACATTTCCTGTGCTCCTCTTCTGGATTCTTTTCAACCTGTTTGTGGTGGCGATGCTGGCGCTCGATCTGGGTGCGCTGAAGCGTCGCTCCCACCGCGTCGGCTTTCGCTCAGCGCTGGCCTGGTCGGGAGTCTGGATCGCACTGGCGGCGGCGTTTGCGGTGCTGGTGTTTTTCTGGCACGGGCGGGCGCAGGCGCTCCAGTTCGTGACCGGCTACGTCATCGAACTGTCGCTCAGTGTCGACAACCTTTTCGTATTTCTCGTCATCTTCCGCTATTTCAATGTCCCCGACGAGCACCAGCACAAGGTGCTGTTCGTGGGAATCCTCGGGGCGCTGCTCATGCGGGGTGTGTTCATCGTGGCGGGCGTGGGCCTGATCGGCCGCTTCCGCTGGATCACCTACGCATTCGGCGCTCTGCTGGTTTATTCGGGGTTGAAGCTGCTGCAGCAGCGCGAAACGGAAATTCATCCCGAGAAAAACCCTGTTCTCCGCCTGTTTCGACGAGCTTTCCCGGTGACGGAAGAATATGTGGACGGGCAGTTCTTTACGCGGCGATTGTTCAGGCAAAAGAGCGGACTCTACGCCACTCCGCTGCTCGTGGTGCTATTGGTGGTCGAGACCAGCGACATTCTTCTTGCGGTGGATTCGATTCCGGCGGTGCTAGCCATCACGCTGAACGCCTTTATTGTCTATACCTCGAACGTGTTCGCCATTCTCGGCCTGCGCTCGATGTACTTTGCGCTGGCGGGCATGATGGATCTATTTCACTACCTTCATTACGGACTGTCGCTGGTGCTGATTTTCGTCGGCCTTAAAATGCTGGGATCGCAGTACGTCTACATTCCAACCGAATGGGTACTGACGATCGTGCTTTTTGTTTTGGCAGCTTCCATCCTCGCCTCGCTGGCGAATCCGCAAAAGAAACTGGCCGAGTAATCCGCTGACTGACTTCAAAGTCAAGGCCTTCAACCACAGGGAACACGGAGGACACAGCGCCCATACGCTATGATGAATATTCATGATTAGCGTTCCCGTCGCCACGCCGTCGCGCTCCTATGAAGTGCTCATCGGAAGCGGGCTGCTCGCCCGTGCCGGAGAATGCCTCGGCAAGTTTCTTGAAAATCGCCGCGCCTTTGTGGTCACCGTCCCGCCGGTGCGGCGGCGTTGGGCGAAAGTCCTGCTGAAATCGCTGGCCGCCTCGGGAGTTGAAACTGACCTGCTCGAAATGCCAGATGGCGAGCGCTCGAAACGTCTTACCACACTGGAGAAGCTGGCGGAGAAACTGGTGAAGCACGGCGCAGATCGCGGGGTCACGCTGATTGCGCTCGGCGGCGGCGTGGTCGGCGACGTGACCGGGTTTCTAGCCTCGATCTATATGCGAGGCGTGGATGTCATCCATGTGCCGACGACCGTGCTGGCGCAGGTGGATGCGGCAATCGGCGGAAAAACGGGCGTCAACCTCGTGTCGGGAAAGAATCTGCTCGGGACTTTCCACCAGCCGCGCGTTGTCCTGGTCGACCCCACTGTTCTGGAGACGCTGCCTTCGCGTGAATACTGCGCCGGTCTGTACGAGTCGCTGAAGTGCGGCATTATCGGAGATCCGGGTTTGTTCAAGCTTTTTGAAGACCGGCGCCGCGAGATTCTGGATCGCGACCCGGTGGTGGTTGAGAAAGTGATTGCCGATTCGGTGCGCCTGAAGGCGTCGATCGTGAGTGCCGACGAACGCGAAGGCGGTTTGCGGCAAGTGCTCAATTTCGGCCACACGATAGGCCACGCGCTTGAGGCCGAGACCCGCTACACGCAGTTGCTCCACGGAGAGGCCGTCGCCTGGGGCATGATCGCAGCGACGCGCATCGCGCTCTCCACTGGCAAACTCGATAGTGTGACAGCAGGGCGCATTACGAACTCGGTGATTGGTTTTGGCAGGCTGCCGCGCATGACGTGGCAGACCGCGAACATCGTGAAGCGGCTGCGCTCCGACAAGAAGACGCGGCACGGAGTAGTGCACTTTATTCTGCCGCGGGAGATCGGCAAGGTCGAGATAACGAGCGACGTGCCGGAAGCGATCGTGCGCTCCGCGGTAGGCGAGATTCGGAAGCTGGCGCGGAATTAGTACAGTCACCTACGGTGGAGCGACGGGCGTTTCGCCCGTCCAGAAGTTTGGAGGCCGGGCGGGGACGCCCGGCTCTCCAGCGCAACAAGAATATGAATCAACAGATCAATCGGCGGATCGTAGGCGCGGCCCCTCCCGGTGCGCCAGACCGCGAGTCGGCGGCGGCGACCGTCCGGGAGATGTTCACTTCGATTGCGCCGCGCTACGACCTGCTGAATCACGTTCTTTCGTTCAACATTGACCGCTGGTGGTGGTGGCGCACCGCGCGCAAGTTCGATGCGATTCTGAAGCGTCCCGAGGCGCGCGTGCTGGACATTTGTTGCGGCACCGGAGACATGACTTTCGCTTTACGCCGGCGCGCCGGCTCGGGCGCTTCGCGGATTCTCGGCGTGGATTTCTCTCACGCCATGCTGAAGCGCGCAGCGGCGAAGGCGGCGGAGAAGGCGCCCGACAAGGGAAGACGCACGACCCTGCGCTGGATCGAAGCCGACGCGCTTCGCCTGCCGTTTCCGGATGGGCATTTTAATCTGGTGACATCGGCATTCGGCTTTCGAAATCTGGCCGACTACGACGCGGGCTTGCGTGAAATTGCGCGGGTGCTCGGTCCCGGCGGAGAATGCGGCATCCTCGATTTCGGAGAGCCGGGGGGCCTGATCGGACAGTGCTATCGCGTCTACTTCAAAAAAGTTCTTCCCGCGATCGGGACGATGATTTCGGGAGTGCGCGGCCCGTACGCCTACTTGCCCGCGTCGGTCGAGCGCTTTCCGCCGCCGGATGAAATGCTCGGGCGCATGCGCCAGGCCGGGTTTCGCGAGGCTTCGTGGACTCCGTACACGTTTGGCATTGCGGGGCTGTACCGGGGAGTAAAGAGCGTTTAACCGCCGAGACGCCGAGGTCACCGAGGAAGTCTGAAAAAACAGCTGACCTGAACTGGTATGATGCACGGCGCTCCGCATATTCGACTCGCGAGGGAGTTATGGCGATGCTTGAGACAGTTCTGAAGCGTTTTGAAGAGCCCGACGAAATACGAGTGTTCGAAAAAGGAAGATTCGAACTCGTTCGCATCGGGGGCAAGACCATCGGCCGCGCCACGTACGAGCCGGGATGGAAGTGGTCCGTTCACGTCGGGCCCAGTCTGGGGGCGTCGCGCTGCAACGTCGAGCATGTGGGGCTGGTGCTATCCGGCTGTGCCACAGCTGCGATGGAGGACGGCACGATCCACGAACTCCGCGCCGGCATGCTCTTTTACATTCCACCCGGACCTCCCGGCCACGATAGTTGGGTGGTAGGCGATGCGCCGTACGTCTCGCTGCATTTTCTCGGGGCTGACCACTACGCGAGCAAATAGTTCTAGTTTCTCTGGAACGAATCTGCGAACGCCTCCGCATTGGTTTTCTCAATTACCCGTTCGTAGTCGTCGCCGAGAAATTTCTTCAGGCGATCGGTGTTCATGATGTACTGGCCGGTCATGTAAGGGACGGCGTCCGGCGGAATCGTCGAAATGTTCCAGTCCCACAAGAACTGCAGAGTGCGGCGCATGGCCCACTGTCCGGGAACGCGCAGCAACTTCGAGTGCGCCATCTCGAAACACTGCGCGAAGGTCAAAGGATCGCCGCGCCCGGCAACGTTGAGGATGGTCAGCCGTTGCGCTTCCGGTTCCCGCTTCAGTATCCACGCAATCAGCCGGGCCATGTCGTCGACGTGGAGGAACTGGATTTTGTTATCCAGATACTTCTGGCCGAAGGGCAGCATGGCGGGCAGGCGTTTCCCCGACTGGCGCATGCGGGCGGCGCGCGGCCCCTTCCCGTTGGGCGTTCCGCGGAAGGCTCCCATCAGGTAATTTTCGACGGTGGCTCCGGCAAAAATGTGGGGACGGAGGATGAACACTCCGCACCCGCGCAGGGCAGGCGCGCGCTGCTGCACCACCAGATCGCTTTCTTTCTTGTGGACCGCGTAGGGTAGCGTGTGAGCGTTGAGCGGCGAGTCTTCCGCGACCGGTGCGGGCAAATCGGAGCCATACGCCGACACGCTGCTGGGAAAAATGAACTGCCGAATGGCGGTTCCGGGATTGCGGTTGGCTTCGGCAATGGCTTCCATAACCCGCGCTGTGCCGGCCACGTTGATCCGCCACATCCGGTCGACGTCCAGAACCCCTGAGCGGTGGGGATCGATCACGAACGCCAGGTGCACCAGGGACGCAGGCTGCAACTCGCGCAGCAGCAGCAGCAACTCGCGGGTGGATTCTTCTTTTCCCAGGTCGAGCGGCACAAAGCGGTCAACCGGGGAATGCGTGGGGGGCGTGACGTCGATGCCCACCACCTTGAAATCCGAGAGCTGCGGCAACAGCCGCTGGCCAAGATTCCCCGAAACCCCGGTAACGACAATGGTTGATTTTGCTGTATCCATTTAGTCGCGGTCGGGTCGCTCTTGGGGAGGGGGCATTGGTCCGCGATGTGGCGGCATCGGTGGATTTTGGACGGGGCCGAAGTACGCATCGTTCAAGTCGACGTTGCCCTGAAAACTTTGCATGCTATCGCGATATCGCTGGCTGGAAAGAGACTTGAGAATATCCGGTTTCACGGCATCCAGAGGTAAAGTCTCCTTGCTGACCATCTTGTAAATGTAGTAACCGTTGTTGGGATCGAAGATCAATTCCGACACTTCGCCAGGCTTCAGGTCCATGATCGCTTGATGGTTCGGAGGCAGCGCGCTGCGGCGCGTTTTCTCCATCTTAGTGGTAGGAGCAGTTCCCGGGAGTCCAGCGGCAGCGTAGGCCTCTTTTTCCAGCTTGTCGGGGTCTTCACCCGCAGCGGCGCGGGCGCGGAGATCGGTGGCGACTTTTTTCATCGCCTCTGCAGCAGCTTTCTTTTGCTCCTCGGTTGGAGTCTGCTCGGCGTTGGTGGTCGCAGCGCTTTTGGCACCGGCCTCAGTATCGGCCTTGGGCTTTGCGGGTGAGGGTGCGATTTGTTTGGCGCGGGGAATGTAAATCCGCGCAAAGGTGGCTTGCTCGTAGGAGATTTCGTTCTTCTTGTAAGAGTCTTCGATATCGCCGTCGCTAACCTTATTGGAATCATCCTGCAGCGCGCGGCCAAGCTCTTGGGAAAGAATTTGCAGGCGCGCGAAGTACATCTTTTCTTCGAACGCGGGCCCTTTGTCGAGACCGCGCTTTTCCGCATCGGCGGTCATCTTCAGGACCAACCCATACCGGGTCGCGAGTTGGCGACGAAGGTTCAGAGGCATGCCCGGCTGCAACGCTTCGACGAGCTTTTCAAATTGCGCGCGCGTGATCGCGGTTTTGCAGGCGTCGCCCTGCAGCTTGGCATCGGCGCAGAAACCCTTGAGCGTAATCACCGCATCGTCGGGCCCAACCTTGACTTCAGGGGCCTTATTGGGCGCGGCGGAGGTGCTTTGTTCCGCCTTCGCTCCGGCGGCAGGTGCAGGCGGTTGCGCCGCTTGGCCGTAGGCCAAGCCGGCAAGAACCAGACAGACGAGGTACTGGGAACGCATGAATCAATATCCTCCAGGGAAAATTACGATGAATTCATCGTAGCATGTCCCGCTGGAGACCGGGCAAAGGGTCGAGGGGTTGGCGGCGGGCGAATCCAAAGCGATAATGACCTTCATGGCATTCAGCTCCCAGTCGATGCGCCGGGAAAAGCGAGCCGTTGCCGGAAACTCGGTGCTGGCGGCTCTCGTAATCACCAGCCTGAAAATTGTGGTGGGGATCGCGACCGGCTCGCTGGGGATTTTATCGGAGGCCGCACACTCAGGATTGGATCTGATCGCAGCCCTGGTGACGTTTTTTTCGGTGCGGGTTTCCGACAAGCCGGCCGATGCCGATCACCAGTACGGGCACGGCAAGTTCGAGAATTTTTCGGCCTTCATCGAAACCGGTCTGCTCCTGGTAGCCTGCGTCTGGATCGTCTATGAATCGATCAGGCGCCTGTTCTTTCACAGCGTGGAAATTGAGCCGAGCGTGGCTGCCTTCCTGGTCATGCTGCTTTCGATCGCGGTCGACGCCTGGCGCTCCCGCGCACTCGGGCGCATTGCGAAGAAGTACGACAGTCAGGCGCTGGAAGCCGATGCGCTGCATTTTTCCACGGACATCTGGTCGAGCGCAGTCGTGATCGTGGGCCTGGCGCTGGTTTCGGTGGGCCATAGCTATCAGGTGGGCTGGTTGCGCCAGGCCGATCCGATTGCCGCGATGTTCGTGGCGGGCGTCGTGGTTACCGTGAGCTGGCGCTTGGCGCGGAAAACGGTGGATGCGCTGCTCGATGCGGCGCCGGCTGGCGTGCGCAGCCAGATCCTAGATCGGATCAGCACTGTCAACGGCGTGCTGGAAGTGGAGCGAGTCCGGTTCCGGAAAGCCGGGAACCGCTATTTCGCCGACGTTTCAGTGGGACTGGAACGCAATTTCACTTTCCAGCGCTCCGAGCAGGTGTCCGATACGGTGAAATCGCGGGTGCGCGAGATTTTGCCCGGCGCTGACGTGATGGTGCACCCGGTTCCGCGGGCCCGGCGGACAGAAAATATTTTTGACCGGATTCGCGCCGTGGCTACGCGATACAACTTCAATGTGCACGACATCAGCGTGCAGGACCTGGACGGGCAGTTGCACGTGGAGCAGCATCTGGAACTCGACGAGCAACTCAGCATGAAGCACGCGCACGATGAAGTTACCCGGCTGGAAACGGAGATCCGCAGCGAGGTTCCGGAAATTGCGACCATCCTTACCCATATTGAAAGCGAGCCGGCGACGATTGAAAGGGGACAGGAGATTGTTCGCGAGCCGGAATTGGAACAGCGGCTCAAGAATATTGTGAAGGAGTTTCCCGAGGTGATGGACGTGCACGAATTCCAGTTCAAGAAGGTGCGCGCGCGGCTGTATGTTTCCTGCCACTGCACGCTGCCTGACGATATGCCGCTTTCGCGAGTGCACGACGTTCAGACGTCGCTCGAGATCCGGTTCAAGCACGACGCGCCGGAACTGTTCCGAGTGCTGATTCATCCCGAGCCGATGACGGACAACCGCCGCTAGCGAGACTGCGGCGACGAGATATGCGGTTATCCGAAGACTGCTGATCGCTATTCGCTGTTCGTCGATCGCCACAACCTGGCACGGCGAAGAGCGAACAGTGAACGACGAACACGATCAGCGAGACGATGAAAGGCCATAATGATTGCAGCTTCACTCAACTGGACAGACAAAGAACGATACGTAGGGTCGGCATCCTCACGGCACTCGATCGTGATGGACACAGCCGCCGAAAAAACCGCCAACACTCCGATGGAGTTAGTTCTGCTCGCTTTGTGCGGTTGCACGGCATCGGACGTAGTGGGAATTCTCCGCAAGAAACGCGAACCGTTCACCGGCCTCGAAGTGCGGGCAGAAGCCGAAAGAGCGGGCGCCCACCCCGCCGTCTATACCTCGATCCACTTGACCTATCTGGTTCGCGGCCACGTGTCGCAGAAAGCCATGGCAGACGCGGTGCGCCTTTCGAAAGAGAAGTATTGCTCGGTCTCCGCCATGCTGGAGAAGACGGCGAAGATCACCTACACCATCGAGCACGTTCCGTGAAGACTGATCTTCATCGTGCCGGTCCCCATCCGCTGCGCGGTTACTTCTATATCGGCAGTGCGGCCCTGCTGTGGGGAATTTCGGCGACGCTGGGTCGCGCGGCATTCACTGGCCACCCGCTGCCGGGCGGGCTGTCGCTCGGTATTTCACTAAAAAAGATCGATCCGCTGATCCTGTCGCAGAGCCGCGCAACTTTGTCGCTGGCGGTGCTGCTACCGGTGCTGCTGGCACGTAGAGGAGTGTCCGCGCTGCGCGTTCCCGGTCGCGACCTGGTGCGGTTTTTCCTGCTTGGCATTCTGGGAGTCGCGGCGTCGAACTATCTCTACTACCTCGCAATTCAACGGACGAACGTGGCGACGGCCATCATCCTGCAATATACGGCGCCGGTCTGGGTGCTGCTCTATACCGTGGCGTGCGGAGCCCAGCGGCCCTCGCGGCGGAGAACTGCGGCGGTGGGACTGGCCGTGGTGGGTTGCACGCTGGCGGTAGGCTTTGTCGGCTCGAGCGGCTTCCGCATGGACCCAGTCGGCGTCACGGCCGCGCTGCTCGGTGCATTTTCCTTTGCTTTTTATAACGTCGGCGGACACAGCGTGCTGGCGCGCTACGACCGCTGGAAAGTACTGCTCTGGGTGTTGGTAGCGGCTTCAATATTCTGGATCTTCGTGAATCCTCCGTGGAAAATCGTTGCCGCTCACTATGGCGCGCAGCAGTGGGGATTCATGCTGGTGTTTTCGCTGGTGTCCGTGCTCGGGCCATTTTCCTGCTACTTCGCCGGCTTGCAGCACCTGGAGCCGACCCGCGCCATAGTGGCCAGTTGCCTGGAGCCAGTGTTCAGCATCTCGATCGCGGCGCTGGTACTGGGCGAGTTACTGCGGCCGATGCAGACCGTTGGAATCGTTCTGGTGCTCGTAGCGATTGTACTGATCCAGTTGCCGGAACGGGCCGCTCGGGGCGAGGAGTTGATGGTCGAGCCGATCGAGTGAGATGCGGTCGTTGGTCGATCGTCGTTGGTCGTTAGTCGTGTCCGGGACTTGCTTGCTTCAGGGAGTTGGATCGGCCCGGTGGCCATGCGGGGAGCGATTGTCTCAGTGGAGCGCTGGTTGTGCTGTTCTCCTATATCTCGCGTCCGAGCGTATACCTGAGATAGTTGTATTCATCGAGTGCTTTCAAGGCTGTCGTACCTGGACCAATTTCTCTGGGTAGGTTCAGCACTTGTTGCTTCGCGGCGAACATGAGCTGAAGATAATCTTCAGTCGAGAGACCATAGCCGAAGTTGGCTATGTCGGTGTCCCACATGGCAAGAAAATATGGCGCGAGGACATGAAGGGATTTTGCTGCTCCCACTGGGCCAAGCGTTCGCCGGAAAATTGCAAACACCCTACGCAGGGTGTTCTCGTCCTCGTCGTTAAGTTCGGCGATGCTGCGCGTGCGAAAATCAAGAAGCGAATTCAATTCGACTGTTATAAGGGGTTCTATGACCTCGCGACTGGCGTTGCCCCGATTGAAAACAGAATGGTAAGGCTCGTTGACGCTTCGTAGCCACTCTGCGACCGCATCGGCAGCTCCGGCAAGATCTCGTTGTGCGAGAGCGTCCGCAATCCGCACGATTACGGCGGCGTAATTGTTCGGCACAGTTCTTACGTATTCCTCGTGGGCGCTTCGCAGCTGTCCGAGGGCTGGGATTATCACGTTGATGTGCCCAGTTGGCTGTTTCACCTTCGCTGCAGTTGTCGCGCTTCTGGCGGCCCTAGTCGCGTCGCGGGCATTTTGCCTCGCGAGTAGCAGATCAGCATGGGCGATTGTATGGACATCAGCTTTTGGGTAGGTTCTGACGTCTAAAGCCACATACCCGCCGCTTGGTCCGATGGCAATCCGCGCACCGTTCAGCAGAACGACAACTTTTCTGCCGACTAGCTCCGGGGTTGTGACTCGTGCACCGTCGTTTCGCTTGCCAACCTCGGCCAATAGCATCGTCAATGACGCACGCTGCTTCGGAGTCAAGAGCAAAGCTTTCAGTTGGTCATCAAGCGTGAGCTGCGACGTCTGTTCCGCGGGATCAGTCGCGTACGTGCTCAATTCTGCGTTCATGCCCATTCTCCCCTCACTCGTAATTCTAAGCCGCCGTATGCCAAGATTGTTTGTCGGCATCCCTACGACAAGAGCCGGAGGTAGCGTTGCGCTTTCCGCACATCCCGACCGATCTGCTCTTTCAGCGCCTCGATAGAAGGGAACTTGATCTCGTCGCGCAGGCGATCCAGAAAATGAAGTTCGACTTCGGTTTCCGCCGAGAGTTCAAGCGGATGGAAATTCAGCAGGTGGGACTCGATGGCAAACGAATCGCTGCCAAAAGTCGGACGGTTTCCGATGTTGGTGACCGAGTCGAAGCACTCATTCTTATTGCCGCTGCCGATGCGGGTGCGGGTAACATAGACGCCATCTTTGGGGACGAGTTCTTCGTAGCGCGCCAGATTGATGGTGGGTACGGTGTACTTCGCTCCGTAGCCGCGTCCCCGGCCGGCGGTGGCGAGAATGCTGAACGGACGCGCCAGCAAGTGGCGTGCCCGGCTCACCCGGCCTTCGGAAAGCAACTTGCGGATGTGGCTGCTCGAAACCCGCTCCCCGCGCAGGCGCATCTCGGGATAATCGTGCACCTCAAATCCCATATCCCGGCCCAGATCGCGCAGCATTTGAATGTTCCCCGCCGCCTTGTGCCCGAAGTGGAAGTTGTAGCCTTCGTGAACTTCCCGGGCATGCAGGCGCTTCTTAAGAATTTCATGGGCAAACTGGTGCGGCGTCATCAGCGAAAGATCGCGCGAAAATGGGAGCAACAGGACCGAGTCGATCCCGGTGGCTTCCAGCAGGCGCAGTTTTTCCGGAAGCGGAGTAAGCAGCTTCAGGTTGTGATCGGGACGCAGGATGCGGGAGGGGTGGGGATCAAAGGTGACAACCACCGACTGCCCGCTCCCAGCTTTCGCGCGCCGCACGATTTCGTCCAGAACATGCCGGTGAGCGCGGTGCACGCCGTCGAAGTTGCCGACGCTAACAAGCGCCGGATCAAAGTCGCGGGGAACATCGTCGAGTTTGTGGAAAGTTCGCATCCGAAATCTTTTCACCGCCGAGACGTAAGTAGTCGTTGGTCGCTAGTCCTTGGCATTCGTGCTGCGAAATTGCGGGAAATTTCTCGCTAACGACCAATGACCAACGACTAACGACTACTTTTCTCGGCGGTGAACTCAAGTCTCAAATCTCAAACTCCAGCTTCATTCCGTCAAACGCCAGCCGCACGTCGGCCGGCAACGCGGCGTTGGTCGCCTCGTGCGGCAGGTCGTGGCAGATGTGCGTGAAAAACGTGCGCTTCGGTTTCACTGCGTCCACGATCTTCAGCGACTGCTCCACCGTCGAATGCGTGGGATGCGGCTTGTAACGCAGCGCGTCCAGAAACAGTATGTCGAGGTCGCGCAGCTTCTCCAGCGTTTCGGCCGGGACCTCGCTGTGATCGGTCAGGTAGGCGGCCGATCCGAAACGGAAACCTAGGATCGGCGTTTCGCCGTGGATCACGGTCACGGGCTCGAAGCGCGCGCCGAACAGATCGAAGGGGCCCTCGATCGGATGCAGTTCCACCAGTGGCAGTCCGCCAAACTTATACTCAGCGTCAAAAATGTAGCGAAACATGTTGCGCAGGAATTCACAGTTTCGCGTCGTGGCATAAAGAGGCAGCTTGCCCGGCTTGTGCCGATAGGTCAGGGGGCGCAGGTCGTCGATTCCGAGGATGTGGTCGGCGTGCGTGTGAGTGTAGAGCACGGCATCAAGTTGCGTAATGTTTTCGCGCAGCGCCTGCTCACGAAAATCGGGCGTCGAGTCGATCATGACGTGGCGGGCATTGTCGTGAGGATCACGGTAGCTGATCATCACGGAGGGGCGAGTGCGGCGGTCACGCGCGTCCAGCGAACGGCAGACGGCGCAGTCGCAGCCGATGGTGGGTACTCCCATCGACGTGCCGCTGCCTAATACCGTCAGAGTCGCCTGCATCAGCCGTTTGTACCTGTAATTGGGCCGGGCGCCTGCGGAGGATGCGCCAGAGCGTTGGTCACTTCCACGTATGCCATGCGTAGTTCATACAGGCAGTTCTGTAGAAATCCCTGCTCCTTCGGAGTGAGATTGCCCTTGGTCTTCTCGGCGATCATGCCGAGCGTGTCGATAGTTTGCCGCGCGCCGATCAAGTCGACTCCGGGCTGGCCGCCCTGTTCGTGCATCAGGCCGAGCTGCATCATGGCGGTCATGTAGAGCGACGCCATGAAGCGCTCAAAGCTCATTTCGAGTTCCTGCGCCGAGTGTCCGCTCAGTTCGACTCGCGCATCCAGATCGCGAGACGACTGCTTGTAGGCATCGTGTTGCGCCTTCTGCTCGGAGGCGGAGGGCGGTTCCGGGGTATCTGATTCGTGTGTAGGCGCCACGGGTGTCGGCGCGGCTTCCGCGATCGTTGCAACGGGCGCAGATGTCGTCGAAGGCGCTGTCGCCGCCGCCGACGGGGCTGGAGGAGCCGCTTGTTCTTCCACGGAATCCGATCTCAGTTCTCCGTCGGAGGTGAACAAGCGCTTGTCGCTGACTTTGAATTCGCTTTCTTCTCTTCTTTTTTGCGCCATATGGTTTACCTGGTTTCTTGAAGGTCTTGTTGAAATTCAGGCGATCGGGAGCGTTGCTGGTTTCAGCTTCGCCGTTCCCGCACGCAAATCTTTTCCAGCGGCCTCGCGTCGCAGATAACCTAGTGCGACCGGGCGATCTCCGCCGGGCAGAGGCAGAATCGCGCTGCTGGTGATTTCGCCGATTTCTTTCTCGTCTTTCTCCAAGGCTAGAATCTTCGCGCCCGGTTCGGGCAGCGTGCCCTCGACCGTGAACGCTGTGAACTGCCGGTGCACCGCGCCGCGCGAGCGGACGCGCTCCACGATCTCCTGCCCGAGATAACACCCTTTGGTGAAATTCAGCGCGCGCGTCTGCCCGGTTTCCTGCGCCAGATCGCGCTCTCGGATGTCCTCGCCAAACTCCGGAATGCCGCGCGAGATGCGGAAGAGATTCAGCGCAGTCGTGCCCGTCGGCCGCGCACCAGCCTTGAGCAGCGCGTCCCACGTGGATTTCAGTTTGTCTGGCTCCAACCAGATTTCGTACGACATGCCTGCGGAGTCATCGCCTCGCACTAGCGTGCATTGCAGGCAGCTACACGCGCAATCACATTTCGGCGAGCATAACTCCAACGGTACGAGCTCGGGAACCACGATGCCGGCGCGTTCGAGAACATTGCGCGATTCGGACCCAGTCAGGCCAAGCGCGGTAAGCTTGTCGCTGATGTCGGCGATCTCCACATCGTCGGCGATGATGTAGTGCTCGAAGAGCTGCAATATTTTGTCGCGCTGCCCGCGTTCCGTATCCACCAGCAGCGAATCTCCACGCTGGAAGACGTAGAGGTCGCCCTGAATCCGGCCCTGCGCGTTCAGCAGAAAAGCATAGACGCCGTGGCCGGGGGCCAGATCGCGAACGTTGTTCGTGACCATCCCGTTCAGCCAGCGGACGCGGTCGCCGCCCGTCACCGCGATCTTGGCGCGCCAGCTCAGGTCATAGAGGCCGCAGCCTGAGAGCAAGGCCTGGAACTCGGCGCGAGCATCGCCGAAGTCGGGTGCAGTGCCGCCGACCGCGCCGCTGTGCTCAATAGGGTTAGCCCCAGGAACTGTCGTCGAAGTCATAAGTTCAACTTTCAATTATAACGAAGCGTGCAGTTCGACAGGCGCTAGCTCTTTCGCGACGAACTGGATAGTGGAGGGACGGCGCGTCTTCGCAAGCCTGCCCTGAGCGCAGCCGAAGGGTTCTGCCGGGAGGGACGCCCGGCGCTCCATCGTTTATAAAACGGGTTTATGGATGGTTCGCCCATGTGCTAACGTTGCCAGCGTGAGCGCAATAAAAATGAAGCGCATTGCGGTGATCGCTGGTGACGGGATCGGAAAAGAAGTTATTCCGCAGGCTCTAATGGTCATGCAGGCTGCCGGTGCGGATTTGGCATTAACCCATTTCGACTGGGGAGCCGACCGCTATCTCGCCGACAAAATTACCGTCCCCCCGGACGGCTTCGCTGCCCTGGCGCGGGATTTCGACGCCATCCTGGTCGGCGCCTTCGGCGATCCGCGCGTGCCCTCGAACATTCACGCGAAGGAAATCCTGCTGGGCATGCGTTGCAAAATGGACCTGTACGCGAACGTCCGCCCGGTGCGATTGCTGGATGCGTCGCTCTGCCCGCTCAAAGGCGTCGAACCCAAAGACCTCGATTTCGTTGTGATTCGCGAAAACACCGAGGGCGTTTACGGCGATCTCGGAGGAGTCTTCAAGCGGGGAACGCCGGACGAAGTTGCGATCCAGGAAGACGTCAACACGCGCAAGGGCGTCGAGCGCATCATCCGCTACGCGTTTGAGTACTGCGCCAGCCACCGGAAGCTGGATGATTCGAACGTCAATGGTTCTCCGCGGCAGCGAGTGTTGATGTGCGACAAATCGAACGCCATGACGCACGCTGGCAGCCTGTGGCAGCGCGTGTTCAAAGAAGTCGCAGCAGAGTATCCACATCAGATCGAGACGCAGCACATGTACGTGGACGCGCTCTGTACGCAGATGGTGCGCGATCCGCGCGGGCTTGATGTCATCGTCACCAACAACATGTTTGGCGACATCATCACCGATCTCGCCGCGGGATTGCAGGGCGGGTTGGGGATGGCCGCGAGCGGCAATCTGCGTCCGGGGCACGCTTCACTGGGGCAAATCGGGATGTTTGAGCCCGTGCATGGTTCAGCGCCGCCAATTGCAGGCAAAAACATTGCCAATCCCTTCGGCGCAATTCTGACGGCGGCGATGATGCTGGCGCATCTGGGAATGTCCGGCGAGGCGCAGAAGATCGAAGCCGCCGTGCTCGAAGCCGTCCGGCAGAAGAAAACGACGCAAGACATCGGCGGCACGCTGGGGACGCGCGAGGCGGGCGAGTGGGTGGCCGAGAGAGTATCTCATCGCTGATTGTGTGGTGGCGGGGCTCTGCCCCGCCGGGACGGGGCTGAGCCCCGTCACCACACGAGCATGTTTGGGAAGCCTGTTACCCCCGTCGCCCCGCCAGCAGCGCCAGTTCCCGCCATTTCCAGTGACAATCCACGTCCGCGAATCCGATCTCGCGCAGCCACTGCAACTGGGTCTCAACATCGAGGAGCTGGTTGGAAGGGTCCTCGGTTTCAGGTGTAAGGCCGCTCTGGCGCAGGAATTCCTCGTGCAGGCTGGGCGTGGGCGAGGCGACGTGTTCCAGATTGCAGAAGACGCCACCGGCATTCAGCAGTTCGTGGATTTCGGAGTAGAGCGCCCGCTTGCGCTGGTGCGCGACATGATGGATCGCGAAGCTGGAGACAACAGCGTCGAACTTGCCCAAGTCGGGAAGCGGGTCATCGAGGTTGTGGGTTATCACGGCCACCGAGGAATCGCCGGCAAAGCGCTTCCTGGCGGCCTCAAGCATGGCCGGAGAGAAGTCGATTGCGATGGCTTCTGTGTTCGGATGCTCGCGCTTCACCAGTTCGCGTAACACCAGCGCCAGCAGCCGCCCATCTCCGGTACCCAGGTCGAGAATGCGGCGCGTGGTCGGCGGAACGAACTCGAGCAACGACGATTCGCCTTCGGTGCGATGCGCAATGGAGTCGGCTCGTCCGAGGTAATCCAGGGCGTGATCGGTTCTGGTCCACAGATTGACGGGCATGGGATTGACGGGCATGGGATTGACGGCCATGGGATTGACGGCCATGGGACAGTATAAACTCGATGCCAATGGACAATGTCAAGGTAGTTGCTCAAAAGCTCCGAAGCTGGTTTTGTGAAAGATGGTTTCGCGAAAGATGGTTTTCGGAACTTGCTCTGCTCTTACTGCTGGCGGCCACGCTGTGGGGCCAAGCAGCGACTGGGGCGGTCGCTGTGTCGCAGGATCAGGCGTCGCAAGCTCAGGCTCCCGCCGGCGAGGACACCCGCGCCACGCAAGAAACCATTGTCTCGCCCAAGGAGGCAAAGGAACTTTTTCGCTCGGTGGACGAGATCCTGGAGTTTGCCAGCCAGGACACGGGCCTGCCCATCAAGCACAAGGTGAAGCGCAGGCTGACCAAGCGCGATGAGGTGGAGTCCTATATCAAGAAGAGCATGAAGGACGACAAGGACGCGAAGCGACTGGAGCGGTCGTCGGAGGTTCTGAAGAAGTTCGGGTTGCTGCCGCGCAACTTCGACCTGCCCAACTTTCTGGTGGCGATGCTGCGCGAACAGGTGGCGGGATACTACGATGAAAAAACAAAAACTGTGAATTTGCTCAACTGGCTGGACGCAGAACAGCAGAAGCCGGTGCTGGCGCACGAGCTGACGCACGCGCTCCAGGACCAGTCGTTCGGCATCGAGAAATGGATGAGGGGATCAGCGAAAGAAGCTGATAACAAAAAGGATGACCCGAGTCAGGCCGACATTGAAAATGACGAGGAAAGCGCTGCGCGGCAGGCCGTGCTGGAGGGGCAGGCGATGGCGGTGCTGATGGATTATTCCCTGGCGCCGGCCGGAAAGACGCTGCTGGACTCACCCCAGATTGTCGAATCGCTCGAGCAGGGCATGCTGGTCGGGACGCCGGATTCTCCAGCGTTTCGTGATGCTCCGATCTTTTTAAAAGAGGAACTGACGTTCCCCTACCGCTACGGACTCGACTTTACCGTCGCGCTCCTGCACGCGGGCGGGAAGGAACTGGCGTATGCGGGCGCGTTCAAGGATCCGCCGAAGACGACCCGCGAAATCATGGAACCCGAGACCTACCTTGTGCGCGAGACGTTGCCGCCAATGAAGATGATTGACATGGAGAGAGACTTCAAAAGCTACGATCCATTCGATATCGGCGCGATGGGAGAGTTTGACGTTTATGTTTTGGTTGAGCAGTATGCGGGCGGCGATGAGGCCAAGGCGATATACCCGGAGTGGCGCGGCGGTTATTACTTTGCAGGCAAGCCAAAGGCAGACAAATCGGCGCCCATCGGGTTGCTATATGTTTCCCGCTGGTCGAGCGCGGAGAAAGCGGCGGAGTTCGCGGCGGTGTATGCGAAATCGCTGGCCAAGCGATATCAGAAGCGGCAAGGGCTGGGACCGGACGGCAAAGTTGCGGAAGACGCGCCGCCGGTCGATTCCTGGCGAACGTTACGTGGACGCCACGCCTGGCTCACAGAAGAGGGAGTGGTAGTGATTGAAGTCCGGGGCGACGCGGTGCTGATTAGCGAGAGTCTGGATGACGAGACCACGAAGCGGGTGGAAGGAGACTTCTGGCCGGAAGAAAAACCGCTAGACAAAGCCGCGCCCGGTCAGCCGTGAGTTCCCGTCTTGTATAATCAGGTTCCGCAGTCATTACATTTAACGTTCGCCCCATAAACGTCCGGCCAGCCCCAGCAGGAGCGCATTTGAAGCAGGCGGAGATTGGCATTATCGGCGGCAGCGGTCTGTACCAGATGCCGGGATTCGCCGACGCGCGCGAGGTCCAGCAGCACACTCCATTTGGAGATCCTTCGGATGCGTACATTCTGGGGACGCTGGGAGGCCACCAGGTGGCATTTCTCGCGCGCCATGCCCGCGGGCACACAATCTTGCCGAGCGAACTGAATTTCCGGGCCAACATTTTCGGCTTTAAGCAGTTGGGAGTGGAGCGCATTATTTCGGTCTCGGCGGTGGGGTCGCTAAAAGATGAGCACAAGCCGCTCGATTTCGTGATCCCGAACCAGTTTTTCGATCGCACCCGGCACCGCGTCGACACTTTCTTCGGCGACGGCATTGTGGCGCACATTGGATTTGCCGATCCCGTGTGCAGCGAAATGACAAAGGTGGTCCGCGGCGCATGCCAGGCTGTAGGGGTTACCGCGAAGCGGGGAGGCACTTACATTTGCATGGAGGGTCCGCAGTTTTCCACCAAAGCCGAGTCGAACGTGTATCGCAGCTGGGGTGCCGATGTCATCGGCATGACCAATTTGCAGGAAGCAAAGCTCGCGCGCGAAGCGGAAATTTGCTACGTCACCATCGCCATGGTCACCGATTATGACTGCTGGCATCCGCATCATGATTCCGTGACGGTCGAGCAGATTCTTTCCGTGCTGGCAAAGAACGCCGAGAACGCCGCCAAAGTCGTGACGGCCACGGTATCGACGATGCCGAAAACACGCTCCTGCAAATGCGGGTCGGCGCTGGCGAATGCCATTCTGACCGATCCAGCCAAGATTCCGGCCGCGACCAAAGAGAAGCTGCAATTGATATTGGGAAAGTATTTAAAGTAGTCGTCAGTCGTCCGTCGTTGGTCGTCAGCGAACTTTGTCGGATGCTTCCCGGGCGTGCTTGCCAACGACTAACGACCAACGACTAACGACGGCCCCACGGAGCCTCATGAGCATTCTGGTAGTAGGTTCGGTTGCCTTCGACACCATCACCACGCCCTCCGGCCGCGTGGGCGACATTCTCGGAGGCGCAGCCACTTATTTCGCGCTCGCCGCAAGTTACTTCACCGAGGTGCGGATGGTCGCGGTGGTGGGCGACGACTTCATGCCCGAACACGAAGCCGTGCTGAAAAAACGAGGCGTGGACACGCGCGGCATCGAGCGGACCAAGGGTAAGACCTTTCGCTGGGGCGGACAGTATATCGACAACCTGAACGAGGCCAAGACCGAATTCACCGAACTGAACGTCTTCGAGAAATTTCATCCGCGCATTCCAAAAGAGTATTCGGACACACCGTTCCTTTTCCTTGCCAACATCCACCCCACGCTGCAAGCGGCGGTGCGCCTGGAGATGCGTGGCGTGCGCCTGACGGGCGGCGACACCATGAATTTCTGGATCCAGGGCACGCCCAGGGAATTGGCGGAAACGCTGAAGCTGGTGAACGTTCTCCTGATCAACGACACCGAGACCAAGATGCTGGCCGCGGAGAAGAATCTTCCGCGAGCGGCGAGAAAAGTTCTAGCCATGGGACCGAACGCGCTGGTGGTGAAGCACGGCGAATACGGAGCCACTATTTTTTTCCGCGAGGGAGCCTTCGGCATTGGATCGCATCCGTTTCGCGCGCCCGCGCTGCCCATTGAAGAAGTAAAAGACCCAACCGGAGCCGGCGATTCCTTTGCCGGCGGCTTCATGGGTTACATCGCGTCGCAGGGAGAGATCAATCGCGAGGTGCTGAAGCGCGCCTTGTTTTACGGCGGGGTGATGGGATCGTTTGCCGTGGAACGTTTCGGGACGGAGCGCCTACAGAATCTTACGCGTGGAGAAATTGACGCGCGCTTTCAGATTTTCCGCGAACTGACGCACCTGGAATAGGACCTCTCGAGAATGCAGCCCCGGAGGGGCGACCGAGCTTAGCCCAGCACTTCACCGCTAGGAAAAGTGCGAAGAATGACCTAAGTCCCGGAGGGACCCCCAGTTTTCACAGGAATCGCTGGCGGTTTATCCTTGCGGAATGCAGAGCGGGCAGAGAGTGACAAAAAAGACAGCCGCCGTTCCGAACCACAGCACCGCCCGCTTGGCCGGGATACCTGCCCTGGTGTCTCTGTTTTCATTTATTTACTACTTTCGACACAGCGACCTTCTGCTCTACGGCGACGCGGTCGCGCACATCAATATTGCGCGGCGCGTCTTCGATTCGCAAACTCCCGGCCTGCTGCAATTGGGCACGGTGTGGTTGCCGCTGCCTCATCTGCTGATGATCCCGTTCATTTGGTCGAACGCGATGTGGCAGAACGGAACGGGCGGTTCCATCCCCTCGATGATCGCCTACGTGTTCGGGGTGGTAGGAATATTTCGTCTCGCACACGGCATGCTCGAAGCCGGTTTCTCCAAGGAAGCGGGCAAGGAAGCCGGCACGAACCCGGCGGTCGCCGTAGGCGCATGGGCCGCGGCCTTCGCTTATGGAGCCAATCCGAACCTGGTCTACATGCAGGCAACGGCCATGACGGAGTCGGTCTATCTGGCGTTGTTTATCTGGGCAGTAGTGTACTTCGCGGATTTTATTCGCGCGCTGCGGAAGCATGACGTGAACGAAAATGACCTGCGAAAAAAAGACCTGCGAAAAAATGAGGCCGCTGCTGAACGAGAATCCAGCCCCGAAGGGGCGAACCAGCTTAGCCCCGCGCTTCAGCGCGGGGTAGGGCGGGAAAAATTATCGAAGTCCCGGAGGGACGACCCAGCTCTCGCGCGCACTCTGAAGCGCTGCGCCTGGTGCCTGGCCGGCGCGGAGCTAACGCGTTACGACGGATGGTTTCTGGCGGGCGTGATGGGCTCGGCGGTCGCGGTCATAGCACTGCGGCGGTGGGAAGATCGCACCGCGCGCCGGGTTGCAGCGAAATTCCTGCTTGGAATCTCCGTCGTTCCCGTCCTGTGGCTGGCGTACAACGGCGTGGTGTATGGGAACGCGTTGGACTTCGCCAACGGTCCATACTCGGCGAAGGCGATTGAGCAGCGCGTAGGGGCGCCGAATCCGGCGCTCCACCACGCCGGAGTCGCGGCCATCTATTTTTTGAAATCGGCGCAATTGAATATGGCGAACGGGAACTGGGGCCGGTTCTGGCTGGCGGCCGCCTTGGTGGCGCTCGTAATCGCAGCGTGGAAACTGCGCGCGCAATCGGCATCGCTGCTCTTGTTGTGGGTTCCGCTGGTGTTCTATTCGTTTTCGATTGCATACGGCTCGGTGCCGCTTCATGTCTACACCTGGTGGCCGTTTGCCACCTTCAACCAGCGCTACGGACTCCAGTTGCTGCCGATGTTTGCGGTTTCGACCGGAGTGCTGGCGGCTTCTGTCTTTCTACTGGCCGCGGGTGGCCGGCATGTTTGGAAAATGGTCGCCGTGATACTGGCGCTGGTGGTGGGCAGTTACGTATCGGTGTGGAAGGCGGGCCCGCAATGCCTGGCAGAAGCGCGGAGGAACTGGGTGATTCGCAGTCCCTTGAATTCCGAGGTGCAGCGCGTGGTTGCCCGATTACCGAAAAACTCACGGTTTCTGATGGACCTCAGCGAGCATGTGGGCATCATGGAGCAGGCGGGTATTCCACTGCGCCAGGTGGTGAATAACGAAAATCATCGTATGTGGAAGCGGCCGTCAGATCCCCAAGGCCTGTGGGAGCGCACCCTGGCCGATCCGCCGCGCTACGTTGATTTTGTGATTGCCTTCGATGGCGATGCGGTAGACCAAGGCGCGAATCGGACCAATCTCACGGAGCTCATCGAAATTCACGCGACGGGGCAACCCCATGCGCGCATCTACGCGGCGCGGAGCGCCCCGAATCAATCGCGTTAACCCCTTCCGCCCGGCAACACAGAAAGCGCCGGATGGCGGTGATAGAATCCGCTCCGTGGTCCCCAGACCGCGCGCTTTTCGCGGTGGTGACGTCACTCGGGGTTACGGAACACGAATGAGCGCGCCGCAAAAACAGCGCCAGCAGACCGCGAAAGTTCCTTTCACCAAAGCGTCGGCCTGTGGCAACGATTTTCTGATAGTGGAAGGTGCGTACGCCTTCGGCGACCTGAGTGCGCTCAGCCGCCGCTTATGCGATCGCCATCGCGGAGTGGGCGCCGATGGCGTGGAATGGCTGTTCCCCGATGCCGACGCTGACGCGAGGCTGCGACTGTTTAACGCAGATGGCTCGGAGGCGGAAATCTCCGGCAACGGCACGCGCTGTGTGGCGGCGGAAATTTGTTCACGAACGGATAAAGCAGAAGTTGTGGTTCGCACCGGCGCCGGACTGAAGACCTGTCGCCTCGTTGGTCCGCAAGGTGGCCAGCAAGGCGCCACCTTTGAGTTCGAAACGGAGATGGGCAAGCCGGAGGTCGGCGGCGAGTTGTCCATTGAGACGATGTCGGGACGGGCGGTAGGGACGAAAGTTTCAATGGGCAATCCGCATTACGTAATTTTCGTCGAGAACTTTCCGGATGGCTGGCAGCGGCAGGCGGCGCTGATCGGAACGCAGCCGCAGTTTCCCCACGGCACGAACGTGGAGTACGTGGCGGTGCGCCATACGAATAAAGGCGCGAATGAAATCGATATCCGGTTGTTTGAACGGGGCGTGGGAGAAACGCAGTCTTCAGGTACGGGATCGTGCGCGTCCGCGGTAGCTGCGATTGCGAGCGGGCGAGTCGCTTCGCCGGTGACGGTGATTGCGCCCGGAGGTGCGCAGATGGTGCGCTGGGAGGATCAAGTTTATCTGCGGGGTCCGGCAACTCTCGTCTGCCGCGGAGAATTCTTCATTTAAGATCGAGTCTCGCAGTCCGTCGTGTACGTGAGACTCGTATCAGGGCATGCCTTCAGGCATGCCGCAAGCGCATCAACGCGCCTTTAGGCGCTGGATTTCGAAATTTGAGTTTCACAACAGGTCATTAGGCAAGATATAGCCCACATGGTTTCCGCTTCCCAAAACCCGCGAATCAAGCCGCGCGCACTCCGTCCGGGTGACAAGGTGGGAATCGTTGCGCCTGCGTCGAACGTGAAGCGCGAAATGCTGGAGGCGGGCTGCGACGGTCTTCGCCGCGTCGGCTATGAACCTTTTTATTTCGAGTCGATCCTGGAACGCGATCTCTACTTTGCCGGCTCAGCGGAGCGCCGGGCGCGCGAACTGGAAGACATGTTCGTCCGCGACGATATCCGCGCGATCGTTTGTGCCCGAGGAGGATATGGGTCAAACTATCTGCCGCTGCTGCTCGATCCGACGAAGATCGTTGCGCATCCCAAAATTCTGGTGGGCTACAGCGATATTGCAACGCTGCTGTGCTACATTCCGGACGCGGCGAACGTCGTGACCTTCCACGGCCCGATGGTGGCCAAGGATTTTGCCGTTCCCGGCGGTGTGGACCTGGACTCGTGGCAGAACGCGTTGGGTGGCGCGGAAGAATGGGAGATTGGCAAGGGATCAGGCGCAAGGCCGCTGGCGGTGGGGCAAGGGGAGGGAACCCTCTATGGCGGGTGCCTCTCCATGCTGGTGTCGTCGCTGGGCACGCAGCACGAGATTCGAACCGCGGGAACGATTCTGTTCCTCGAAGACGTCGCGACCAAGCCGTACCAGATCGACCGCATGCTGATGCAACTGAAACTGGCGGGCAAGCTGAAAGACGTGCGCGGCATTGTCTTCGGAGAAATGCTGGACTGCCGGCAGAGTCCAGATCAGGATTACACGCTGGAAGAGGTTGTGCTGCGAGTGGTCGGCGATCTGGGAATTCCGGTGGCGTTCGGCTTGCGTTCAGGACATGTGTCGCGCGCCAACATCACGCTGCCAATCGGCGTGAAAGCCCGGCTCGAAGTGGGTGCAGAAGTGAGGCTGAGGATTCTGGAGTCCGCGACCACGAAATGAGCAAGCCAATGAGTAATCCTTGATGACCAGACCCAAACACATTCATCTAATCGGCATTTGCGGGACGGCAATGGCTTCGCTGGCCGGCATGCTGCAAGAGCGAGGCTTTCGCGTCACCGGCTCGGATGCGGCAGCGTATCCGCCAATGTCGACGTTTCTGGAATTATTGGGCATCCCCGTAGCACAGCCGTTTGCAGAGGCGAACCTGAATCCCCGTCCCGATCTGGTGGTCGTAGGCAACGCGCTTTCTCGAGGAAACGTGGAACTGGAGCGCCTCCTCGACGAGCGCATTCCGTTCTGCTCGTTGCCCCAACTTCTGCACGATGAGTTTCTGGTCGGAAAGAACGTGCTGGTGGTTGCCGGAACGCACGGCAAAACGACGACCACGTCGATGCTGGCGTGGATCTTCGAGACCGCTGGCCTCCAGCCTTCATTCCTGATCGGCGGCATTGCGGAAAATTTCGGCCGCAGTTTTGGGCTCAGCGAAGGCAAGCACTTTATTTTAGAAGGCGACGAGTATGACACGGCATTTTTCGATAAAGGTCCGAAGTTTCTGCACTACTTTCCGGACTCCGTGATTCTCACCTCGGTTGAATTCGACCATGCGGATATCTACAAAGATCTGGACGCCGTGGAAACGGCCTTCAAGCGGCTGGTGAACCTGGTTCCGCGACGCGGGCGGATTGTCGCCTTTGATCCGGGCGAGATCTCGGGTGAAAGCCGAGGTGAGAGCCGAGGTGAAAGCATGGACCGCTGTCTGAAGAAAGCCTTCTGTCCAGTCGAACGTTACGGCGCGTCGGATCGCGCCGACTGGAAAATCGAAAATCTGAAATTGCACGAGGAACGAACTACCTGGTCGGTCATGCGCGCCGGAAAGCCCTGGGCAAACTTCGAATTCCCGCTCGGCGGAGAATACAACGTATGGAATGCGACGGCAGCGGCGGCGCTGGCGGCGAATTATGAAATTTCAAGAAATGTGATTGCCAAGGCTCTGGCAACGTTTCGCAGCGTGAAGCGGCGCCTCGAGTTGAAGGCCGAGGTCAATGGAATAACGATCATCGACGACTTTGCCCATCATCCCACGGCCATCGAGCAGACGATTCTGGCGTTGCGGGCGCGCTATCCGCAATCGCGGCTGTGGGTGGTGCTCGAGCCGCGCTCGAACACCATGCGCCGCAACGTGCTACAGGATGCCCTAGCCCGCAGCCTGGCGCTAGCCGACCAGGTGGTGATCGCTGCCATCTTCAAGTCGGAGGCCATCCCCGAGCCGGAACGGCTGGATCTGAATCGCGTGGTAAGCGAGATCCAGAAACGCGGAAAGCAGGCGCGCATCTTCGCCGATGCCGATGCCATCGTGAACGCGATCGTCCCCGAACTGCGCCAGCGAGACGTGGTGGCCATTCTGTCCAATGGCGGATTCGGCGGCATCTATGAGAAGCTACCGCGACGCTTGCGCGGGCTCGCGGCGAAAGCATGACAGCCCATGGCGCAATTGAGACTCGTATCAGGGCACGCCTTCAGGCGTGCCGCAAGTGCAAGAGTATCGCCTCGCCTTCAGGCGCTGGATTTCGAAATTCGAGTTTCACCACGGACTGATAAGTGTTTCGCACCATTCTCATGCTGGTGTTTTGGGCCGCTGCGCTGCCCATCGCGGCGCTCTTAGGGTTTCCCTGGACCTATCTGACCAAAGACATCAGCTTTTTGTACCGCGCCAGCATGTGGTCGGCATTCACGGGAGTGCGCATCGCGGGCGTAAAGGTGCGGACGCTGGGACTCGAGAAAATCGATCCGGCGCGAACGTATATCTTCATGTCGAATCACATCTCCAATCTCGATCCGCCGGTTACGCTGCCGCTGATTCCGCGCCGCACTTCGGTGATGGTGAAGAAGGGTTTGTTCAAGGTTCCAATTCTCCGCCAGATCATGCTGATCGGATCGCTCGTGCCGGTCGACCGCGGAAATCGCGAGGCGGGCATCTCAGCCGTGCGCGACGCGCTCCGAGCCATCGAGCAGGGGCTGAACATGACCATCTACGTGGAAGGCAAGCGCTCGTTCGATGGCAAGCTGCTGCCCTTCAAGAAAGGTCCGTTCTATCTCGCCCAGGAGTGCAACGTGCCGGTCGTGCCTATCACGATTTCAGGTACCGAAGAAGTCATGCCGAAGGCGCGTTTTGCGATTCGTCCGGGAACGGTAACGGTCGAGTTTCACGATCCCATAGAGCCCGCCGATTTCGGAGAACGCAATAACCTGATGGCCAAAGTGCGGGCCGCGATCAACAGCGGTCTGCCGGCGGAGTTGAGAGAGTAGTCGTTGGGCAACCTGGGGCACATCCGCCATGCACCAGCCTTCCACAAATCGTCGATAGGTATCGAGGAACTCGGCGTCTGGAACCTCCAGGGTCTGCAGCTTGTTAATCGTCAGTAAGACTGGTCGTGCGACCGCCCAAACTAGGCTCGGTAAAATCTCTTCAAACGAAGGTGCGGCAAGCGCTATCCCTTGGGCGTTCGCGAGCGGAGGGGGCTTTAATAGGCCTCGGTCCAGATGGAGGCGAACACAATCTCTTGCTAACTCTTTGACCTCGGCTGATGACGGATCCCATCGGCGGCGAAAGAATCGTTCGTAGTCTAGTCTTTTTACGATGTCGCTTCTTCGCCCACCTTCGAAAAACTTCACCTCGAAGTCATCGTAAAGGGGAGGGCCAGCCTCGCTCTCCCCACTGAGATAGTTTAAGCACTAAACTTCGTGCGAATGCGAGAAAACAAGCTGTAGCCTCGTCGAGAGTTGCGTTCGCATTGGAATCCATCTTTACCACTCCCTGGCGATGTTACCGCAGCTTGCACCCATCGCCCTAGCAGCCGGGGAGACACCTGATTAGATAGCCGTGTCGGCTCCGATCTCGCCGGTTCCTTGCGGGAAGTGGGCGGGGATTTTTAGTTCTCCGGGCAGGGGTTTGAGGAAAGCTTGGAGCGGGGTTGCGTACATCGGCAGTGCGGTTGAGCTTGGTTACGGGTCAGCGAAAGATCACAAGCGGTGGGCGCAGAATCCCACCCTTCAAAAACCGAAGGGTGGGGCACCCGCGCGGCGTCGAAAGGTGCCGACTATTCGGCGGGCAATTTCTCGAAAAGCGCGAGAAGTGGCGCACCCGGCATTGGGAGTATCGGACATGTAGGGGTCCTTCGACTACGCAGCTGCTTCGCTTCGCGAAGCGGCTACTCCGCTCAGGATGACAGTTTATTGTGAAGGCGCGGCGAGGTGACTCACTCGCGCTCCGACAACTTTCGTACTGCTTTGGCTAACTCCGGGAGTTTGGCGTAGGCGGCGCAGCACCTTAACCACAATTTGTGATCGATGGCGGGAGCCCCGCTGACCATGGCTCCGGCGGGAACGTCGTGCGGGATGCCGCTTTGCGCTATGGCTATGGCTCCGTCTCCGATTTTTACGTGGCCGCTGACGCCTACTTGTCCGGCTAGGATTACGTTGTTGCCTACGTCGGTGGTGCCGGCTAGGCCTACCTGGGCGCAGACGAGCGTGTCGTGGCCTATGGTGCAGCTGTGGCCTATGTGGACGAGGTTGTCTAGTTTCGCGCCTCGTCCTATGCGGGTCTCGCCTATGCTGGCTCGGTCGATGCAGGTGTTGGCTTGGAGTTCAGCGTCGCTCTCTACGACTACGTTGCCGGACTGGACGATTTTGTGCCAGCGGTGGCCGTCGGCTTCGTTGTTGTCTTCATCTTTATCCTTGGCGAAGCCGAAACCGTCGCAGCCTACTATGGCTCCATTCTGCAGCAGAACGCTGTCGCCTAGTTGGCAGAATTCTCTTACTACGGCGTGGGCGTGGGCGAAGAAATTGTTGCCTATGGTTACTCCGCGATAGATGACTACGTGGGCCAGGAGGACGGCGTTGTCTCCGATAACGACGTCTTCGTCGATTACTACGTAGGGGCCGATGTGCGCGTTCTTGCCTAGCTTGGCTTGGGGATGAACTACCGCGGTGGGATGGACTCCGGGGGCGTAGCTTGGCGGCTGGTAGAAAAGTTCGATGGCCTTCGCCCAGGCTAAATACGGGTTCTTGCTGCGCAGCATTCCCGTGGAGATGGCGGGAAAATTCTCGGCTACGATCACTGCCGAAGCCTTCGTCGACTTCGCGGCGGCGTTGTACTTTGGATTCGACACGAAGGTCAGCTGGCCTGGGCTTGCGTGTTCTATGGCGGCTACGGCTGTGATTTCGGTTTCGGATGAGGCGTTTTCGAGGCGGGCGTCTAGGGCTTTTGCTATGTCGGATAGTTTCATGGCGGTGTCTCGGAATTGTAGCAAGCAAGCAGCTCTCAGCTGTCAGCTCTCAGGAAAATAAGAACAGCCCATTTCACCGTGAATCCGAGATCGCTTTCCTGGGAGCTGGGAGCTGGGAGCTGCGAGCTGCCTTCCTACTGCTCGAACAGCGTTACTTGGCGCGTATCGGGCTGGCCGCCTTTGCGGCGGCGGTTGGCTGCTCCTATTACTGCTAGCACCGTCAATGACGTTAACGCCTCGCGCGGGACGAACACCCGCTGTGTGTTCGAGCGCAGGTCGGGAGGGTTCATTAGAAATCCTTCGGCGGGATTTTGCGTCAGGTCGTTGGGCAGGATGCCTTCAATCACCTCGCTGTCCTTGAACTTCAGGCGCACCCACAGGCCTTCGGTGCGGGGACGGGTGGTGAAGGTCTTGCGGAGCATCAAGTCGGTGTCGGAAAACTCGCGGACAAAATAAACGGCTTTGATCTCTCGCAGGTCGATGGCTACCACGTTGCCGGAGGTGTTGAGCAGTTCTAGTTTGCCCTCCACCACAAAGTTGGCGGGCGCGACGTAACCGCTGACCGAGTCGCGGTCGTGTTTCCGCACGATCACTTTCTTGTGGGTTGAGGGCATGGGGCTAGAGGGCTTTCAAAAGCGACGTCGGCAATCCCACTGATTCGCAAAGAACGCGAATGAGTGGGGCACCCGCGGCCATGAAGCTCCAGATGCGATTCTCGCACTTTTTTGGCACTATCCCTATGAATTCGGGCAGTTTGTGCCTTCACAGTAGCCAAACGGTAAACCTTTGTGTTACTTTCTCTGTTTACTAGGATGGCAGGAGTGCGGTATAAGTCTAATGTCTAGAGGGAGTTAGATTTAGGGGGCGGGGAGCTTGCTGAGTTTTGAGCCGCGCCTCTGTGGAAATCCTGTGGATAACGCCCCGGTTGAGCCCAGCGAAGGGCGACCGCCAGGCGACTAGGTAGGCATGGCCGATTACATATATACGCTGGAAACCCGGCTCTCGCCGGATCAACAAAAGGCAGTTGCGCTCGTCTTAGACGCCGCCAAGGCGGCGGGGATGAACCTGTATCTGACCGGCGGCGCCATCCGCGACATCATTACCGGTTTTGCCATCCGCGATCTGGATTTCACGGTTCAGGGCAACGCGCTCAAGTTGCAAAAAGATCTGGAGCGGGCGGGAGCGGTGGTGGGTGACGCCGACGGCGAGACGCGGAGCGTGCTGCTGACGCTGCCTGGCGGAGTTCGCGCCGAAATTGCGATGGCCCGCTCGGAGCGCTACGACAAGCCGGGCAAGCCTCCGCAGATGGCTCCGGCCACGATCATTGAGGATCTTCGCCGCCGCGATTTCACGGTTAACGCGATGGCCCTGTCGCTGAACGAGGGATCGCGCGGGCTGCTGATGGATCCGTTCAACGGGGTCGCCGACATCGAAGCGAAAGTGATCCGCGTGTTGCATAACTACGCGTTTCTTGAAGATCCGTCGCGGATGATCCGCGCCACGCGCTTTACCACGCGCTTTCACTGGCCGCTCGAGGAACGGACCCTGGCGCGTTACGAATCGGGGAAAGAAAATGGCTACATCGAGTACATACGGAGTTCGAGTATCGGATACGAGATCGAGCAGTTGGCGTACGAGGACGATCCGCAAGGGGTTCTGAAGGCTTACGAAAAAGAGGGATGGCTGAAAGTGCTGAATCCGCGCTGGAGCACGGCCAAAGTGGACACGGCCGGCTTGGGCGCGCTGATGAAGACCCGGCAGCAAATGAACGACCTTGGCTATACTCCGGAAGTTGCGCCCCTGGTGCTGCATTTCCTCACCGAGCGGCTGGGCGACAAGGATATTTCGGATTTGCGGCGGGCGATTCCGCGCAAGGATCTGGTCGAGTCGTGGAAGGATCTGGATTCGAATGCCCACAGCTTGGCGAAGCGATTGTCGGGCAAGGAAGCGGCCACGCCGTCGCGGACTTGGCAACTGCTGTCGTCGGCGCGTCCGGAGATGATTCTGTTTCTGGCGATTACGGCGCGGCAGCAGGCGGTGGCGCAGAAGATCAAGAATTTCTTCACCAAGTGGCGGCAAGTACAGCAGAAGATTCCGTTGCCGGAGATGACGGAACTCCGCATCACGCCGCAGATGCCGGCGTATCCGAAGATCGCGAACGATGTGTTCATGCTGTTGTTGGATGGCAAGCTGCGTTCGCGGACGGAGACGCTGAAGTTTCTGAAGCCGCTGGCTCCGCCACCTCCGCCGCCTCCGCCACCTCCGCCGACAAAGCGGGGCAGAGGAGCCAAGGCTGCGGCCGCTGCGGCTGCTCCTGCGGCGGCTAGCGTGAAGACGGGGGCTAAGGGGAAGGGAAAAGTTGCGGCTGCGGCTCCGGCAACCCCGGCACAGGTGAAGTCTGCCCCGGCGTCGAAGCCTGTGGTGGCGGCGAAGCCTGCGCCTCCTGCAAAGCTTGCGAAGCCCGCAGCGGCTGCCAAGGCGGCCAAGCCAGCCAAGGCTGCTGCCATCAAGAAGCCGGGCAAACCTGCCAAGCCCGCGAAGGCGGCGGCTAAAGCGAAGACGAAGACCAAAGCCAAGGCCAAGAAAAATGGCAAATAACGCGGGTTCGGGGCGTTGTGAAAGCTGGCCTGCGGGCTATTCGGTGCTCAGCCCCTAAAGGGGCATCTGATTCCGGAGAACTTGCGGTATCGCTAAAGCGATACCCTAATACGAAGCCAACTTGAACCTATCGCTGAAAGCGGTACCCTTAATACGAACCTGACTTGAACTTGCGGTATCGCTAAACAACTTGCGGAAAGAGTACCTTCTGTACCACAGTCTTGACGTCAGTCTGACCTCAGCGGCTAAAGCCGATACCGAAAATACGCCAGTTATCGCAGCGGTGAACCGCTGCGCCACCCAAAAACAAGTGCAACGTCGAGTTTTGTAAAGCGATACGGTGATACGAAACCGGATTTTCTCCTCATCGGGACCAGTCAAACTGGGCTATAATGTGAATATGCGGCGCTGGTTGTCCATAGCGGCGTTTAGCCTGATTCTGCTCGCGCTGCCGGTGTGGGCGCAACGGCACGGTGGTGGCGGCGGCGGTGGTCATTTCGCCTCCCGTGGCGGGTCTGCCATACATTCCTCCGGCAGCTACTCCTCCGGCGTGCGTTCCTCCGGATCGTATCGCGGCGGAAGTTTTGGGCGCGGCTCCGGCATTCGTAATCGGACTGGAAACCGCTACTACAATCAGCGAGGCATCTACGGACGACGGGGCTATTATCCTTATTACCCGTACGCGGGATATTATCCCTACGGCTATTACGACGGGTACGATAATTCTCTCGCTTATAACTCGGATAACCAAGATCAGGATGCGTATGCCGGTACTTCTTATCCTGCTCCCTACCCCGAGAACGACAGCGGATTGCAACGCGATGTGCAGGCGCTGAACGGAAAGATCGACCGGCTGCAAGCCGATGTCGAAGCGCGCAATCGACCGAAGACAGACCAGGAACCGGCGACGGCGCTGGTTTTCCGCGACCAGCATGTTGAGGAAGTGCGCAATTACGCGATCGCCGGTGAAACGCTCTGGGTGCTCAATGCGCAAGCCGCGAAGAGAATTCCACTCGCTCAGCTCGATCTTGCTGCCACGGTCAAGATGAATGACGATCGCGGCGTGGATTTTCAGGTGCCGCGATAGCGCCGTCGATCGACTGACGCCAACGACTGACAATTGCACCACTTTCAGGCATTGCGCGATTTCCTCCAGCCATTAGAATGAATCCCAAGTCTTCATGACCCAAAACCAATTCGTCCACCTGCATCTGCATAGCGATTACTCTCTGCTCGACGGCGCTTGCGACGTCGAAAAGCTCGTTGACCGGGTTCATCAACTGGGCATGCCCGCAGTGGCCATGACCGACCACGGCAATATTTTTGGGGCGGTGCATTTTGTGAATGCCGCGCATAAGGCCGGGGTCAAACCCATCGTCGGATGCGAACTCTACATCTGCAAGAAAGACGATCACGACATCGCGCGCACTCCGCCCGACGGCGACACTTATAACCACCTGCTGGTGCTGGCCGAAAATGAAGAAGGCTACCGCAATCTGGTGAAGATCACGTCGGAAGCCTCGCTGCACGGCTTCTACTACAAGCCGCGCGTGAGTAAGAAATTTCTAGCGGAGCATTCTAAGGGGCTGATCGGGCTTTCCGGATGCCTGAAGGGCGAAGTGGCGGAGCGGCTCACGGAAGGGAAGTACGACGCGGCGCGGTCGGCTGCCGGATTCTATCGCGACCTTTTCGGCAAAGAAAATTTCTTCCTTGAGATTCAGGACCAGGGTTTGGAAATGGAGCAGCGCATCCGCTCGGGGTTATTTCAGCTCGAAAAAGATATCGGGCTGCCGATGGTCGCGACCAACGACAGCCACTACCTTTGCGAAGACGACGCGCACGCCCAGGATGTGATGTTGTGCATTCAGACCGGGAAGTCGATTCAAGAGACGAATCGGATGAAGTTCGAGGGCACACAGTTCTACGTCAAGAACGGCGAAGAGATGATGCGCATGTTCAAGGACGCGCCCGAGGTGCTTTCGCGCACGCTCGATATTGCCGAGCGCTGCAACCTTCGGCTGGAGAAAGTTCCCAGCCCGTTTCCGCACTTTGACGTTCCGGACGGATTTACTCTCGACAGTTATTTCGAACACATTACGCGGCAAGGATTTGCCCGGCGGATGGAGAGCCTGCGCAATTTGTCGGCGAGCGGGCGGCTGAAGCACTCTCTTGCCGACTACGAGCAGCGACTAGCGCGCGAGATCGGCATCATTCAGCAGATGAAGTTCTCGGGCTATTTTCTGATCGTTTGGGACTTCATCCGCTATGCCCGCGAACGCGGCATTCCTGTGGGGCCGGGGCGCGGATCGGCGGCGGGAGCGGTGGAATGCCGCG
>Ga0224558_1000435_pt1 | contig 48870 bp, 35 predicted proteins | sample 714S32024metaG_FD_180682 | JGI IMG/M metagenome (GOLD analysis project Ga0224558, IMG submission 180682) | Peat soil microbial communities from Stordalen Mire, Sweden - 717 S3 20-24 | ecosystem: Environmental > Terrestrial > Soil > Wetlands > Peat | place: Sweden: Norrbotten County, Stordalen... | reverse complement strand
TGAAGAACTACGAGGTCATGAAGATGCTGATGGACCGTTGGATCGATCTGGCCACCGAACTATCCAACCTCCGCCTGGCCAACAAGCGCTCCTGATCCCAACCGAGAACTTGGCACTGTCCAGTAAATATCTCGTCGATCTGAAATCATGCCCTGAATCATGCTCCGGGCGGGGAAATAACGCCGAGCTGCATCATCAGGCCGAGCGTGTCCATGAGGATGCGTGTGTCCTTGATTCTGCCCTCCTGGAGGCGGTCAATGACCATTCCCCAAATCCTTACGGGCCGGCCTGTAGCAGGCACGCCGAGGAATTCGCCGTAGTGCGTGCCGGTCCACTCGAAGCGGGTGAGCACCTTGCCGCCCTCGGCAATTTGCTCTTCGATGGTCCAGTGCAAGTCAGGAAACCCAGCCCGCAGGGCGCGCAGGACATCTTTCAATCCGTCCAGGCCGGGGCCTTGTCCGGGAAACGGAACCTGCTCGACGACATCGTCCCAGACGAACTGGCCGGCCGAGTCGACCTGACCCTGATTGATGGCTTGTTCAATGAACTGCCGCACGATGGTGCTGTTGTCTGGCATAGGCGGGAGTGTTCCTCTCGGGAAGGGATTAGCCCAAAATTACACTGCTCCCGAGTGGGTGCGCAAGAACGAAAAGAAGTTGTAGCGGCCGAAAGGCGGGATTTCCGGTCAGTGCGGAGTCGAGTGGTTGAAGACCCACGCACGAAGAAATACCCTGAAGAGCTTTGCGGAATGGAATTAGTCCAAGCGGGTGAGGAACGCTTCGGCTTCTGCCTCGCCGGGGCGCAGATGCCGGGCGATGGCTTCGGCCTGCTCGCGGTTGTCGCCTTCGGGGCGGATGCGGACCCAGTAGCTGTCCTGGCCGGGGAACTCGATCACGTTGGAGCTGGGGTACTTGCGCAGGAGTTGCTCTTTGAGCTTTTTGGCCTGGTATTCGCTATGGAAGGCGCCGATCTGCACGCACCAGCGGCCGCCGGTCTCGATAGGTTTGGGGGTCCGGTACACGTCCAGGCGGACCTGGGCGGTGCCGAGACGGTAGATGCCCGTGGCTTTGGCCGAGGCAATGGTGAGATCGAGAATCCGGCCGTCGACAAAGGGGCCGCGATCGGTGATGCGCATGACGGCGAACTGACCGGTCTTGATGTTGGTGACCGCGATGAGCGAACCCATGGGCAGGGTGCGGTGCGCGGCGGTGAGGGCGCGGTCGCTGAAGACCTCTCCGTTGGCGGCTTTGCGGCCTTTGTAGGGCGCGGTATACCAGGTGGCCAGGCCTACCTCGGAGAAGATGGGCTGGTGGGTATTGACGAAATCGAGGTCATCCGCGCTGACCCCGCCCGGCGGCACGGGGGTGATGGGGATGCGCGTTGGCGGCGGAGACTCTGCTTCAGAGGGTTGACTCTGGGGCGCAGGCGGAGCGGTTTGCCGCGGGGGCGCCTGGGCCGCCTGGCGGTGATGGGCGCAGCCGGACAATCCCACAAGCATAAGGGCGACGGGCGCAAGAGCCACAAGGGCCGGCGAGACGGCCAGTTTTCCCCGTATGGCCTTTCCGGTCCGATGCCAGGCCTGGCCCAGCTGGAAGGTTTCGCTCATCAGGGGCGCGGGTCCTTTGGCGGGTAGGGTGGCTGCTGATCAAGGCGGTCGGCAAAGTTGCGCAGCGCATTGGCCACGTTGCGCAAGGCGGAGATCGACTCGCTGCGGACCTGCGGGATTACGGCGTCGTTCACATAGGCGGCGGCGTGGCGCAACTCCATCTCGATCAATTCGATGGCCTCTTCGATACGCCGGCCCACGCCGCGCACACCGGGGCCAGGGGGAGGATAAGCGCTCATGGAAAGTAACCTCCGGCTGGAGAATGCTGGTAACTCATCTTCAGTCTGCGGGGAGCGGCGCGGCGCGTCAATGACGGAAAGGGGGTATGTGCCGGGATGGTCAATACGCCTTTTTCATTGGGGGTAGTCCCTCCCGAATTGGGGGCGCGCCGCTCAGGTCGAGATCGGGGAAACCTGAGCCCCTGCGCTCAAACCGTTCGGCACCTTCTAATTACCGTTCAAGGGGAGATTCTGCCGTTCGCTGCGGAGGGTTTGGGTTGACCGGGGGGTAAGGTTACCCTAGGAATGCCCTCTCAGGCTCCGAATTTACGCCGGGAACGGGGGCGAGTGCCGAGCCACAGGAGCCGGCGATTCCATTGATTTGAGGAGACCGCAACATCATGCCCAAAGCGATCAAGTACGTCGAGCAAGCAGCCGTCTATGCGGCCAGAGGTGCGTGGGTGGTTTATGAGCGGCTCAACCGCATCAGCCCGAACCCCTCGTTTACGCCCAAGTGGAGCGACAAGCCGCTGCAGAAGAGCTGGCAGAAGGAAAAGCCACCGCTGGGCTGGCCCCGGACCACGGACTCGCTGTGTCCCAAGTGCGTGCCGGAGATTCGCAAGCAGATTCTGGACGGCAAGCTGCCCCACGAAGTTCTGCTCAACGAGAAGGTGGGCGAGATCAAGGCGCAGATCATCGAGCGGGACGGCAAGATCCTGATGGTGAAGGACTGCCCCAAGCATGGGCACTTTGAAGACGTGATGTCGATCGACACGAAGTTTTTCAAGCACCTGGAAGAGAGTTTTCCGGGCCGCGATATGAGGGCGCACGGCAAGGGCGACGAAGAACTGCACCACCACGGCACCTCGACGGTGACGCACGGGCGCGGCTCGGTGCTGACCATCGACCTGACCAACCGCTGCAACATGATGTGCGATCCCTGCTTCATGGACGCCAACCAGGTGGGATTCGTCCACGAACTGACGTGGGACGAGATCAAGACCATGCTGGACAACGCCATCACCATCAAGCCCAAGCGGCAGATGAGCGTGCAGTTCTCGGGCGGCGAGCCGACGCTGTCGCCTTACTTCCTGGATGCGGTCGCGTACTCGCGCAAGGTGGGCTACAACAGCGTGCAGGCGGCGTCGAACGGCATCGAGTTCGCCAAGAGCAAGGAGCTTTGCCGGGCAGCCGCTGAGGCCGGCCTGCGCTACGTCTACCTGCAGTTCGACGGCATCGGCAACGCGGCCAACTCGCATCGCAAGGTGGGCAACCTGTTCGACGTGAAGCTGCAGGCCATCAACAACCTGCACGAGGCCGGCGTGGAGATTGTGCCGGTGACCACGATCATCAACGGCATCAACAACGAGCAGGTGGGCCGGATCATCCAGTTCGCCCTTGACAACCCCAAGACGATCAGCTTCCTGAGCTTCCAGCCGGTCAGCTTTACCGGCCGCGACGAAGACATTACCGACGATCGCCGCCAGGCGCAGCGCTACACGCTGAGCCACATGGCGCACGATGTGAAAAGCCAGGTGGGCATCGGCGAGCCGGAACGCGACTGGTTCCCGATCAGCTTTATGAGCACCTTCTCCGACTGGGCGGACCTGATTCACGGACCGGCGGCGGAGTGGGGCCAATTGAGCTGCGGCTGCCATCCCAACTGCGGCATCGGCATGGCGCTGATGATCGACAAGGAAACCAAGGAATCGGCGCCGGTGACGGCCTTCCTGAACATGAACATCGTGGCCAAGGACCTGGCCAAGATCAACGACGCGGCGCGCGGCAAGTGGCTCTCGGTGATTGGCTTTGGGCTGGCGCTGCTGCGCAACTACGATCCGTTCCAGTCGCCCACCCATTTCAAGATCACCGACATGATGAAGAAGATGGACAAGACCTTCAACGCCACCGGCAAGAACTACGGCAGCGTGAAGGGCGACCGGACTCTCGAAGACATCAAGAAGCGCCGCCAGGACCGCTGGAACTTCCTCTTCATCGCTGGCATGTGGTTCCAGGACCTGTTCAACTACGACTTCCGCCGCACCGAGCAGTGCATCATTCCCTACGCCACGCAGGAAGGGGAGATCAGCTTCTGCGCCTACAACACCGGCGTCGGCTGGCGCAACATCATCGAGAAGATGCATATGACTGCCACGCTGACCAAGTGGTATGAGGAGCATGGGCGCCATGAGATCTTTGCCGGCGGCAAGAAGGTGGGCATGACCCATGTGGGCCACGAACTGGCGCTGAACATGGAGCATGTGAACTCCGAAGCCAACCACACGCTGGACAACCTGGGCATCGCCAAGAACTCCCGCGAGGAGAAGCTGAGGGCCCGCGCCGCCACCACCGCCGACAAGGTCAAGGAAGAGGCCGAGAACGCGCGCATGGCCAAGCTCTATCGCGAGCATGTGCTGGGCGAGAAGCCGGTCGAGGGTCTGGTTCGGCTGGACTCGATTGCGTCGGCCAGGCCGGTGCTCCAGCAGCAAGCCGAGCCGGTGGCGGGAGACTAACTCCGAACACTGTTTCTGTAAAGACAATGGGCCGATCAGTTGACTGCTGATCGGCCCGTTTCTTCTTTTGTGCAAGCCCGAAACCCCCCAGTTTTTGGAATTACCAGACCTCAAGTTTGAAATCTCGATAGGCACGAATCAGCTCGAAGTCGGAACCATTGGAAGTGATCAAGCGGGCACCGTGGGACCTTGCGGTCAGGGCAATCAGCACGTCGAAGTGCAGATCGCGCAGTTTCCCTTGCTCGAATCCCTTATCATTGCGGATTCTCGCCAGGATTTGGCCGGATTCCAGCCAGTTGTTCTTCGTGGGCGTCAGAGTCGGGTGGTCTCGCTCCAGTTCAACAAGAAGCTTGCGATCCGCCCGGTTCAAAACCCCTCGCCACAACTCGGCAAGCACAACCGATGAATTGCGCAGCACACCATCAAGCGCCAGGATTCGATCGACATGGCACCCCGTCCGAAGATCGTCGATCAGGATCGATGAGTCCAGAACGATGAAATTATGCATCGAATCCGGCGAACGTCGCTTTTCCCCGGTACTTCTCCATCAGGGCCTTGAACTGCTCCAGCCGCTTGGCTTCCAACTTTGACATCCGCACCTTCTTCACGGCCAGCTTGGCGGTGGCAGAACGGACGGACTTGGCGTCGAGCTTGGCGGTTACGCGAGTCGCAGCTGCTTTGGCCGGCATGGCGCAATCTCCTCTCCCAGAATCATGCGCCCGGCGCTATGCTGCGTCAAGAGGCGCTGTCCTTGCCAACGCTATCGGTTTATGATGGAGGGCACCGCCGGGCAGATCGGCGAGGAGGTTTTTATGAGCGAAGAGCAAGCGGCTGCGGCGCGGAAGCAGGGCCGCCGCGAATTCCTGAAGGCGAGCGGAGCGGTGACGGCGGCGTTGCTGACGCCTTCCGCACTGGTGGCAGACACGCCGAAGACGATGCCGGGGCTGCCAGTGAACCCCGTAACGCAGTCGGCGATGCCGACCCGGAACCTGGGCAAGACGGGCTACAAGGTGGGCATCTTCTCGCTGGGCGGGCAGGCTTCGCTGGAGCGCCCGAGCAACTTCGACGTAGCCGTGCCCATCGTCGAGCGGGCGCTCGACCTGGGAGTGAACTACATCGACACCTCGTCGATCTACGGAGGGCCGGAGCGCTGGAGCGAGCAGTACGTGGGCAAGGTGATGGCGCACCGGCGCAATGAAGCTTTCCTCGCCACCAAGACCAAGGAGCGGACGCGCGACGGTTCGATGCGCATGATCGAGAAGTCTCTCGAACTGCTGAAGACCGACCACGTGGACCTGTGGCAGTTGCACGACATCGGCACCATGACCGACGTGAACGAGGTGTTTGCCAAGGACGGCGCGGTGGAAGCGCTCATGGAGATGCAGCAGCAAAAGGTGGTGCGCTTCCTCGGCATCACCGGGCACTACCGGCCGGACGCGCTGATGGAGTGCATCAAGCGGCATCCATTCGACACGATCCTGATGGCCATGAACGCGGCCGATCCGCACCACTACAGCTTCAATGAGCAACTGCTGCCGCTGGCGGTGGAGCGGCAGATGGGCATTATCGGGATGAAGGTGCCGGCGCGGGGGAGGATTCTTTCCACGTGGACGCCGCCGCCGATCGAGCAGCAGAAGCACTCCTGGGAAGGGATGGTACTGGCGCCGACGCCGGGGACGATCACCATGCGCGAGGCCATGTACTACACGCTGTCGCGCCCGGTGAGCACGGTGATCATCGGCTGCGATACGATTGCGCAGCTTGAAGAGAACGTGCATCTGGCGCGGGAGTTTACGCCGCTCAGCGACGGCCAGGTGACGGAACTGGTGGCAAAAGCCGAGCCGGTCTCCAAGCCATCGCTGTTCTTCCGGTTCTACGACCGGCCGTAAGAGCGAGTCGGCGAGTCAGCGAGTCAGCGATGCCCCACCCCCGGCGCAATCACCGCCTCACGGACGAAGACCTGTCCGCGGGGCCCCCGGAACCGCGCCGGGGGTGAGGCATCGGACGTTCAGGCTTCGACTTTCAGGTAGAGGCGGTAATGCTCGTCCTGGATGGAGGCGAAGGGGCGCAGGGTTAGATTGCCGGCGGCGGTGTTTGCCTGCCAGTCGCTTGAGCCGGCGGAGACCTGGCTGGCTGCGAGCAGTTCCTGCTTGCCGATCTTCGGTGGAATTGCGCCGACGCTGAAGAGCGCGAGTGGACCATGCACGAGGGCCTGCAGGTCGGGGTGCTGCGGGTCGACGGGCTCAAGAACGGCAGGCATGTCGAATTCGATTTCAATGCGGTCGCCGTTCTTCCAGGTGCGGTCGAGGCGGGCGAATTGACCCGGAGCGGGGCTGGCTTCGGTGCGTTTGCCGTTGATGGCGATTACGGTTTTGGGTCCGGCCCAGGCGGGGATGCGCAGGTAGACCGGGAATGCGCTGGGCTTGTCGGTATCGACGGCAATCTCTATGGATGGATCGTGCGGATAGTTGGTCTGCTGGGTAAGTGAGATGCGTTCCCTGCCTTGCGCCCATGTCACACGCGACGGGACATACAGGTTGACATAGATTCCTTGGCCGTCATTGAAGTAGGCGCTGATTCCGTAATCCGCTGTGATCTGAGCAAAGGTGCCGGTGCAGCAGTGCCACTTATAGGGATGATAGAACTTGGAGCCATCGTTGTTATAGTCCGAGTAATAGAAGCCGTGTCCGTCCTTCCTGATCGGCTTCGCGCCAAGAATGCAGTTGAACAGGACGCGCTCCATGCTGTCGCCGTAGCGGCTGTCACGGGTCGCCCGCAGCAGGTAGCGGGTAATTTTGAAGTGAGCATAGGAGCCGCAGGGAGTTTCAAAGCTGGAGTGAGTCTTCGTCAGACTCTCACCTACCTCTCCGCTGCCCGGCTCGCGGAAATCTTCATCCGGTCCCCAGCCGCCGGTGGCAAAGCTCTGCGTGGTGCGAAGAAAATTGAAGCCGTTCTGCGCGGCGCGCAAGTGCTTTTCGCTGCCCAGCACGAGATATGCCTGCATGGCGCTGCTCATGGCATTCACATGGCTGTAGGCGTGCTTGCCGGGCAGTATATTCTTGCCCGCCGCCAGCGGATCGAAGTACCAGTCGTCGGCCAGAAAGCGGACCGCAAGGTCCCGGTACCGGCTTCCTGCCCCGCGCTTCCAGGCGATGAAGAAGTTCTCCGGCAGGGTGTAGGGCTCATCCCAGCAGAAGGAGTCGTCCGTGTGGGGCCGGGCGTACTGCTCGGCGCGCGAGATGCCGCCAGGCGGTAGATGCGCGGAGACCGAATCCAGCGCCTTGTCGAGGACTTTGAGCGCATCAGGAGCCGCAGCGAATTGGTGCGCATCCAGCAGGCCGATGGAGATCTTGTCGTAGGTGTAGGCCGGGAACCGATTGCCGTCCCAAAAGTGCGAAGAGATGGCGGCCGCGAAGTTGCCGACCAGGCGGTGAACCTTTTCCTGCGTGGGTTTGGAGCCGGTGGCGGCATAATCGCGCGCCAATCCGGAGAGATACTGGCCAAAGCTATGGCCGGGAGCGAAGCCATTGTCTCCGGGCTTGTCCAAGTCACCCAGCGGCGCCCAACTGTACCACCCGCCCATCTCTTCGCCGGGAGCGGGGAGGCCGGCGCGCTGGCGGAAGGGCTTGAGGAGGCTGTCTTCATTGAGAGCCAAGTAGAAGGCGTGATTGGTCTGGAACTGCTGGCGGAGCGGGCCGTCCAGTAGCTCGACATCGCCGTAGCCGAATTGAGTGAGCGTGGGGGCGATGGTGATGTCAGTGCCCATCGCGGCGAACGCATTGCGGGGCACGGCCAGTGAAGCGGCGGCAGCGGCTGCGCCGGCTTTGAGGAAGGTTCTTCGGGATTGAGTCATTGCGGCCCCCTTTTGGATGATGGCGGCGCTTGCGTTCGCTGAAATGCACACGCGCACCAAGCGAACCCATTCAAACACAGATTGGACGCATTGGAAAGAGCCTCGAGCTCGGCCGCGGGCGCCTTTGTCCTCGAGGACAGCTTCCCTAACCCAACTGGCTGAACTTTACAGGCAGCTTTTCGAAGTCCACGGTGCCGAGACCGCGGGCGGCGGCCATTTGCAGATAGGGCAGGTGCTCGGGGTCGAGGTTCCACCAGGCTTTGGCGACGTAGGCGTCCAGGGCGACGGGGTCGGTTCCGGCGACCATGGTCTTTTTGAGGGAGACGTCTTCAAGGTTGCCGCCGGTGGGGCCGTTGCGGACGAGGATGCGGTAGGCGTCGAGCAAGGTGACGGTGGGCAGCATGAAGCTGGCCAGGTCGGCGAGCGACTGGTGAATCTGCTGGTGGAGGCGGTTGCGCTGGCCGCCAAGGATGCCGTACCAGTTCTTCATGCCTAGTGTGACGCCGGTGAGTTCGTGGTGCTTGGCGATGGGGAGGTTGATGATCTTGTCGGCTTCAAGGAAGGGCGTGAAGATGGACCAGCTTTTGAGCACCACGCCGCCGAGATCGACTTCGCGGAAGAGCTCGGGGTCGGGAAGAACGACTTCGGCGCCCTCGGCGCGGGCGGCGGCCTGAATGCCGGAGCGCTGGAAGCAGCGGCGCGGCTCGTTGCAACTGACGTCGGTGACGATGACGCGCTTGGCTCCGGCCTGCCAGCACTGGCGGACGACCTCGGCGACGACTTCCGGATTGGTGTTGGCGGCCTGCTCCGGGGTGCGGTCCCAGGCAATGTTGGGTTTGATGACGACCACGTCCTGGCGGCTGACGAAGCGGCGGATGCCGCCCAGGTCTTCAAGGGCGCGCTGCACCAGGGCGCGCGGCTCCCCGCCCTGGACGACGGTGAGGTGCGGCAGATTGGGTTCGGCGCCGGTGCGATGGTCGCGGCGGGCCTGCTCGGCGAGGGCCGGGACCGGGCGGGAGCTGTGCTTGCTGAGCCAGACGGCTGCGCCCGCCGCGCCCACGGCGACACCGCCAACTCGGAGCAGTTGCAGCATGGCTTCGCGGCGGGTGAGAGCGTGCGGCGGCTCCGGCGTCTGCTTGTTATCTGCGGCCATGGCGAACCTCCCGGTCAAATTCTCATACGCTAGACTTCCAGCAAATTGATGCGTTGCGGATCGTTGAAGCCCAACTTGTGAGCCTGATCGGCGGCGGTGGCAATGTAGCGCGGGGGACGGCCCGCGGCTTCAAGTGTGGGCAGGCCGGCTTCGGCGCGCTTGCGCTCGATGATCTGCCACGCGGTGTGATCGAGAGCCACGCGATCTTCGCCCACGATGAGGGCGTTGGGCTGCCAGAGGCGCTCGGGGTGGAAGCCGGGGCCACCATCGTAGACGGAAGTCATGGCGTCGCCAATGGTGAAGCGGACCTTTGCGCGCACCACCGGAATGCAGTTGAGGTCGGCCACGCCGGGGTTGCAGCCGCCGGGATGCAGCTCCTGCGGGCGCTGGACCACTCCGTACATGTTCTTCATGGCGAAGGTGACGCCGGACATTTCGTGGTCCTTGAGAATGGGCAGGCCGATGACCATGTCGCACTCGCGGGTGAGGATCTTGGCGAGCTTGACATTCACTGCCGCGCCGAACGCTGCCGGCTGGTCCTCGAACCCGGCCACATCGGAGCCGTAGCAGCGGACGCGGCCTGGATCGGTCGAGATGGTGAGGCCGCAAGCCTCAAGATCGCGGGCGTTGCGGTCCCAGACCAGGATGTTGCCGGGCTTGACGCCGGCCTGCTGCAGGCGTTCGGAGATGGCCAGCACCAGCGCCACGTGGGTGGAAATCCCCTTGCCGCCCAGGCCGTTGGTCTTGAGGCCGATGACCTTGTCCATAGGCACAATGCGCTTCCAGGCTTCGACCGGGTGGTCGCGTCCTGTGTAGGCGGCGATGGCGCGGTCGAGCAGATCGAGGACATGCTTTTCGTCCAGTTGTCCGTTTTGGCCGTGGAGCGCCGGATCCCGGGCGATTACGACGCGGGACTTGGCGGTCTCGGCGTGCTGGTCCAGGATGGCGGCCAGTCCCAGCTTGCTTTGCGAGCTCAGCAGCACGGCTCCCGTGGCTGCGGTTTTGAGAAATTCACGACGGTTTTTCATGGCAATCCTCGCGTTCGATGCGGCCGGCGATCCGGCGTTGGTGTTCAGAGCTTCGCTTCCACGCCGTGCGCAAGGGCCAGCAGGGCCTGCGGCGTGCCGGGCGTGGACTCGTAAGCAACAATGCGGACCAGATAAGGGCCTTTGCGGAAGATGACGCTCTGCGCGTAGGCGACGCCGGCATCGCCGAGTTGAACGGTTTTGGCGTCTTTGGTGAGGTCGGTTTCGAGAATCTTGCGCGCGCCCGCCGCATCGCCCATGGTGTACACGTCAACTGTCGCCTCCAACTGGCCCTGATACTTGTAGTCGGAGGTGGAGGTGGAGACGACGCCGGCGGAGATGTACTGGTCGGCGCCGCCGTCGATGTACTGGTAGAGGTCTTTGGGTGCAAAGACGCGGGTGTCGCTGGTTTTATCCCATCCGGCGACGGCGCCCGAGGCGGGGAACGCGTCGACCTGGGCTTTCTTGCAGCCTGTGGCGGCGACGGTTACGACTGCGACTGCGACGGCTGCCAACATCCAGCTTTTTGAGCGAAAGATCACGGCGCGGTCTCCTTTACTTGCGGTTGAGCAGAATCTGGCTGGCTGGCGAGCGGCTTTCGCCGATGCTGGTGACGTAGACGGCGGGGTGCTCCTGGAGCGGACAGGCGTACTCGCAGGCGCCGCAGCCCACGCAGCGGCTGGGATCGACGCGCGGCTGCTTGAGCGTTTTGGTGTTGCCGGCCGAGTCGATGACCTGGGCCTCCTGGACATAAATGGCCTTGGGCGACACCGGGCACCACTCCTCGCAGACGATGCAGTCGGTGGCCATGGCCCAGGGCAGGCAGCGGCCACGGTCATAGAACGCAGTGCCCAGGCGGACGGGCTGGTCCGCCGCGGCGGACTGGCCGACCCCGACCACCCAGCCTTTTTCCCTGGGGGTAATCTGCCAGATGGCGCCGGTGGGACAGACTTCAGAGCAGAGGACGCAACTGGGCTCGCAATAACCGATGCGCGGCACCAGCGTGGGCGACCACAGCCCCTCGAGGCCCGCTTCATAGAGTGTGGGATGGAGCGCGGTGTTGGGGCAGACCTTCATGCACTCGCCGCAGCGGATGCAGCGGGAGAGAAAATCCTCCTCGTCGAGCGCGCCGGGGGGACGCAGCAGACGCTCATGGCGGCTTTTGCCGAGGCCGGTGTTGGCGCGGAAGAGCGGAACCACCGCCGCGCCGGCTGCCAGACCAGTAATGGTTCTGCGCCGGCCAAGGTCCGGTGAGGCGACTTCCTTCTCGTTTCGGAAGAAGCGAAAGACGAGGCTGTCGTGCGGGCAGGAGCCGACGCAGTTCATGCACATGAGGCACTCGGCCTTGCGCCAGGGCACGCCGCCGATGGGATTGTCGCCGCCCTGGCAACTGAGCAGGCAGCGGTTGCAGTTGTCGCAGGCGGCAGGGTCCTTATGCAGCCCCAGCACCGACCAGCGGGAGACCGCGCCGAGCAACGCGCCGAGGGGGCAGAGGCCGCGGCACCACAGGCGCGTGACGCGCAGGCTGGCCACCAGAATGGCGAGAAACAGAACGCCCAGGATGAGGCCTTGCGCAAAGTGCTGCTGGCGGAAGTCGAGAACCGTGAATTGCAGCACGGTGTGGAGGGTTTCGCCGGTGGCTTTGATGGCCGCGATGTGGCTGTGTTCGAGCGGCGAGAGAACGGCGCGGACGGCGAAGTTGAACGCGGGCAGGAGCGACAGGCCGAAGGAGCGAACCAGCAGGCTGAAGGGATCGAGCCAGCCGATGGCCGCCGAACCGAAGACGGCGGCAATCAGGCCGGCGATCAGCACGACATATTTCCCGGTCTGCCAGCGCTTGTAGCGGTTGGAATCGATGCGCTGCTTGCCGCGCTTGGCCTCAGAGGGCATGTTGGCGAAAAAGTGCTGCAGCGTGCCCATGGGGCAAATCCAGCCGCAGAAAAAGCGGCCCAGAAAGAGCGTGGGCACGAGGATAAGCAGGCTCCACAGCAGGCCGCGATAGAGGGCGTGGCCGGCGAGCGCGTTGACCACCGCCACCAGCGGGTCCCACTCGAAGAAGAGACGCACCGGGGCGCGGAGATGGATATCCGCTGTGGCGCCGGGAGTGGGGCGCAGCGAGGTGAGAATCAGCAGCGCAAGAAACAGGAGCAGAAAGAAGATCTGCGAAATCCTGCGCCACAGCGGCAACCGGGAACGGGCCACGAATACCCTCCATACGCCGCGCGCGGGCGTTCTCCGTACACGAACAATGATCCGCGGCCGGGCAAGCGCCGGACAGTGATCTGCATCACCGATTGGTGCTTTGGACCTGTTTCTTGTTTTCCAAGACCTGTTCACACAACCACGTACGTCCCATCTCCCTATAGGATGACGCGGGGAGACCTGCCCGACGGACAAGAGATACTCGCTTGAGACAGCCTTTCCGGATGGATGCGCATCCTAAAACGAGTGCAATTCGATACAGAATTTCCTGGCAGTTGAGTGCAGGCTGCGGGCAAGTCTGTGTTGGCATGAAAACACAGCGAAAGGGGATCGACCATGTTCAATTCAGGCTCGCTGGTTCGCAGGGGACAGATACCGGTGCTGATGGTGGTGTTGGTAGCGGGCATTCTTTCGGGATGCGAATCCAAGCAGGAAAAGGCGCTGGATCAAGCCAAGCAGCAGGCGGCTAAAAGCGGACAGGCGCAGCAGGTGGTTTCTGTAGACAAGAATGGGACCACGACAACGACGGTGGTGCAGCCGCCGGCGGCCGGACAGAAAGCCGAGGCAATCACGACGACGGCGACACCGCCCGCGGCTGGGGCGCCCGTTCCAGCACCCTCGGGACCGGTGGTTTCGGCGGTGCCGCAACCGCCTCCGGTACCGGTCAATGCGACCATCCCGGCGGGCACGGCGCTTACCATCCGGATCGATCAGCGCATCAGCGTAAAAACCAGCCGAGCGGGGGACACATTTACCGGTGAGGTGGTGGACCCGGTGCTGGCCACCGACAACAGCACGGTGGTGCCGAAAGGTGCGACGGTGGGCGGCGTGGTGGTTGTGTCGCATCGGCGGGGACACTTCAAAGGCAGATCGCTTCTGGAGCTGCGGTTGACCTCACTGACGGTGAATGGGATGCAGTATCAGCTGACGACGCGGGACCTGGCGGAGAGCAAAAAGGGCAAGGGCAGACGTTCGGCAGGCTTGATTGGCGGTGGCGCGGGGCTGGGCATGCTGGTGGGTGGCGTGGCCACGGGCGGCGTAGGGCTGGTGGTGGGCGGCCTGGTTGGCGGCGGCGGTGGAACCGCCCTTGCGGGATTGACCGGGAACCGCGATCTCAATATACCGGCGGAGTCAATTGTGCGCTTCAAGCTGGCGGACGATCTGGTGATACAGCCGCCGCAGTAAAGCGGTTCTCCAATTCACGTGCGCTTGCGGCCAGAGTGCAAGGTGGCTTTTTCTTAAGGAAAAAGCCACTCGACAGTAGTGGTTTCGATGGGCTGCAATTGGAGAACCGCTGTGGCGGGAACAAGCACTGGAGTTTGCTTGAGCCGGGCGGCGAGCACCGCCAATCAGAGGCGATTGATGAGCGACGCGATGCAGGCCGCGCCGAATCCGTTGTCGATGTTGACCACGGAGACGTTGGGCGAGCAGGTGTTCAACATGCCGAGCAACGCCGCCACCCCTCCAAACGACGCGCCGTAGCCGACGCTGGTCGGTACGGCCAGCACCGGCGCGTTCACCAGCCCGGCGACGACCGTAGGCAGAGCGCCTTCCATGCCGGCACAGACGATGAGTACGCGAGCGGATTGCAGCGAGCTCTTTTGCGCGAGCAGGCGGTGAATGCCGGCCACACCAACATCGGCGATCAGCTCGACCGTGTTACCCATCAGGCGCGCGGTTACCACGGCTTCTTCGGCTACGGGCAGATCGCTGGTGCCGGCGCAGACCACGGCGATGGTTCCCTTGCCCGGAGGGGCGGGCGCCTGGGTGAGCGTGATGGCGCGAGCGGTTTCATGGAACTCAGCCCTGGGCTCGGCGTCACGGACGGCGCGAAACATATCGGCGGAAGCGTGCGTGGCCAGAACGTTGCCGCCGGCCTGGGCCATGCGGGCAAAGATCTGAGCCACCTGCGCAGGGGTCTTGCCGGCGGAAAAAATCACTTCGGGCATGCCGGTGCGCAGCGCGCGGTGATGATCGAGCTTGGCGAAACCAAGGTCCTCGAAGGGCAGATCGCGCAGGCGGTCGAGCGCCTCGTTGACGGCGGTGCGGCCTTCGCGCACTTCATTGAGCAGCGTTTCGATTTGCGCGCGGTCCATTAGCTGGCTTCCTTTCCCGTGCCGGTGGCTGCGAAGATGCGCATGGCCTCCTGCATCACCTGCTTGAGGGGAACCGCGTGCCCGGTGGCGATCAGGCGGCAGTCCTCATACTCCGGCGACGCATTGGCGATTTTGCCGGAGGGCCAGCGGGCAATCTTGATGCTGACGTCGCCCCACGCGGTTTGCACCTTGATAAACTCGCGGGCCAGCGACAGCTTGTTTTCCAGCCTCCAGTGCACGCCGATGGTGGTGGTTTCGCGGAAGAGAAGGTCGCGCAACGCGGGCACAAGATCGGGACGGCAGAGCACGGTGAGTTGCACGCCGGCGCGGCCCTTCTTCATCTGCACCGCGACGCGATAGACATCCCAGGCGCCGGAGGCGAGCAGCAGTTCGCTGACGTAGGCGAGCAACTGGGGGCTGGAGTCGTCGATGACGGTCTCGATGACGGCAATGGATTCGGATGCGGCAGATTCGGCGGATTCCTCCTCGCCCACAAGCAGACGCAGCAAATTGGGCTGGCCGGCGGTTTCGCGGCCGCCGGCTCCGTAGCCGGAGGCCTTGATGCGCAGGACGGGAAGCGGCTGGTAGCACACATCGAGCATTCGTAGCACTGCCGCGCCGGTTGGGGTTACGCGCTCCATGGGCGGCCCGGTCGCATAGACGGGCGCATCGCCGAGCAGGGCCAGTGTGGCCGGCGCCGGCACAGGAAGCGTTCCGTGCTGGCATAGGACCGTTCCGCTGCCCACGTTCAGGGGCGACGCAAGCCAGCGATCGACGCCGAGCGCTTCGCATCCCGCCGCTGCACACACAATATCGACGATCGTGTCGACCGCGCCGACCTCGTGGAAATGCACCGTTTCAATGGGGATGGAATGAATGGCGGCTTCGGCCTCGCCGAGGAGCTCAAAGGCGCGGATGGAGCGGGCTTTCACCGTCTCAGTGAGCGGGGCGGAGCGGATGATGGAGAGAATTGCCGACAGGGAGCGATGAGGCGCGTGCGTGTGCAGTGGATTCGTATGCGGGTCGTGCGAATGCTCCGCGTGGGAATGAGCCCCGTGCGGGTGCGCGGACTCGGAATGGGAACGGGCAGGTTCGTGCGCCGGCTGGTCAGGGGTGATTACGTCCACTTTGGTTGCGGCAAGGCCGCCGCGGCTCACCTTGCGCATTTCCAGACGCGCGCCCACATTCAGCGCGGCGGCCGTTTCCTCAAGACAGGCAAAAGGAACGCCGGCGTCAACAAGTGCGCCCAGCAGCATATCGCCGCTGATGCCGGAAAAACACTCAAGATATCCAATACGCATCGCGTTGTGATTCTAAACTGTCAGCTATGCACCGCGCCTGGCAAGGGTGTCGGCGGGCAAAATCGCGTTCATGGAGCCGGAGCGAAAGCCGGCGGTATCGAGCGTGACGTATTGGAAGCCGGCTTGTCTGAGAGCGGCGGAGATGGCGTCGAACATCTCCATGGTGAGGGCGCGAGGCAGCTCAGTCCGGGCAATCTCAACGCGGGCCAACTCGCCGTGATGGCGAACGCGCAGCTCACGAAAGCCCAACTGGCGGAGGCTCTCCTCGGCCCTTTCGACCTGTTCGAGCACCTCGCGGGTCACGGTGCGGCCGTATTCGACGCGCGAGGCCAGGCAGGGCGCCGCGGGGCGGTCCCAGAGCGGGTAGTCGGCGGCCCTGGCAAGGGCGCGGACTTCGATCTTTGTCAGGCCGGCCTCGGCCAACGGCGCCAGCACGGCGTGCTCTTCGGCAGCGCGCTGGCCAGGACGAAAATCGCGGGTGTCGTCGGCGTTCATGCCGTAGGCAATGCGCGGAAAGCCGAGGTTGGCGCCCAGAGATTCCATGACTGCGAAGAGTTCGTCCTTGCAATGGAAGCAGCGGCTGGCGTCGTTGCGCTGGTATTCGGGCCGCTCAAGTTCTTCAGTGGCAACGACATGCAGGGGCATCTGGAGCGAGTGGGCAAAGGCGCAGGCCTGCTCCATGTCGCGCCGGGCCAGGCTGGGCGAGTCGGCCAGCACGGCGAGCATGCGGGGGCCGAGAACACGATGCGCCGTAGCCGCCAGAAACGCGGAGTCCACGCCGCCGGAGTAAGCCACCATCAGGCTTCCCAACTGCTCAAGCCGCGCTTCGAGGGCGAGCAGTTTCGACGCCGTGCCGGGCTCAACGGCAGGGGCGTTGCCCGGCGCACTCTGCGCGAGTTCGGCTACCGGTGCATTCGTGTGTGCGCTCGCCGCCATGAGGCAGATTATACCTTCCGCCGCCATTATGTGGCGCCTGAACGAAGGAGACGAAGCCGATGCGGTAGGCTGCAAGGGTCTGCTCGCAATGCCATGGACAAGTTGACACTCGACCTTTGGTGCGCATACCCGGACGACATTTTGACGGAAGGGGTGGCAGAGGCGTGTGCGGCGCTGCCGAGTGAAGATGAACGCGCGCGCTGGCAGGGATCGGGCGGTAGACGCACATCCTATATAGGAAATGGGAAGGAAGAGGTCGTTGGAATGTTCGTAGTCTTTCGTCAGGTAGAGCGGAGCTTTGCTCATTGCTACGAGACCGGCGCAATGCGACGCTGCACCTTGCACGGGCGGAAGAATATTCTCAAACGTCTGCTGAATCACGTCGGCGCGTCCAATATCAGCCTGGCGCTGCGCAAGATGCTGGGAGCGGGTACGCCACCAGCGCTGAAGAACCGCGCAGCAAGCTTCGCTTTACGCCTCGTTGAGTGCCTCATCAACCTTTACCGGTCAGAGAACGCGACTAAATCCGGCGCTCATGCGGTTCACGCTCGTCTGGATCAAAGTCGCTCCATCAAAACTTCGGTGAACGCCAAGTTGGAAAATGGCTGGTCGCACCTTAGGCTGATAAGACCTTCATCATCGCCTCTCTTTGGGTTGTTGAGTATCGAGCCAACCGCCGAACCTGCACCCCGGCAGGGGCATTCTAGAGCAGTCTGCCTTTACCATTTTCGCCCTTGATTGATAAGAGTATCCGCATTGCCTATGATGTTTTGGGGAGTATATCCCACACAACAATGGCTCATGAGCAACTTTAGAGCTCGAAAGACGCACAGCCGCCGGGGTTTGCGGCATGGGATTCATGAGTCTGTGCCCCGCTGTGGTCCTTTCATGAGTTGCCGATACTGCCCGCCGCACGGCGCCAGGCAGGGTCAAAACAACTGTTGGAATGAATTGAATTCCGTTGAAGGCGTATGGATACTGTGAATCGAGGAGGAGTGGAAATGAGTGAGTATGTGAGCTTGAAGGCAGCGGATGGACACAAGTTAAGCGCATATGTGGCGCGGCCCGAGGGCGAGCCTGTGGCGGGCCTGGTGGTGGTGCAGGAGGTTTTCGGAGTCAACGCGCACATTCGCTCGGTGGCAGACGGTTATGCGAAGGACGGCTTCCTGGCCGTGGCTCCGGCGCTGTTTGACCGCATTGAGCGGGGAGTGGAGCTTGGCTACGACGGCGCCGATATGCAGAGAGCGATGGGCTTTATCCCCAAGCTCGATACAGAGAAGGCTTTGTTGGACATCGCGGCTGCGTTGGAGTTTGCCGGGAGCGCGACGGGGAAAAAGGTTGGCGTGATCGGCTATTGCTTCGGCGGCACCCTGGCGTGGGTGGCCGCGGCGCGGCTGCACCCTGCAGCGGCAGTGGGGTACTACGGAGGCCGCATTGGGAACTATGCCGGCGAGACGCCTTCTGCGCCTGTGATGCTGCACTTCGGCAAGCAGGATGCGCATATTCCCGCCGAGGAAGTGGAGAAGGTTCATGCCGCACATCCCAAGGTGGAAATCTACTGGTACGACGCGGGGCACGGGTTCAATTGCGATGCGCGCGGAAGCTACAACAAACAGGCGGCGCATGAGGCGCGCCAGCGATCATTGCACTTTCTGAAGAAGCATCTGGCGTAGCGAAGTCGACCCCTCGGCAGCGCATTGCGGAAGGCAAGTATCGAGGCCGCGCAGGCGAGAAGACATCCGCTGCCGGAATGCGAAGACGAAAGGAATTGGCCTTTGACGCGGCAATCGGCACAAAAGCCATGGGCTGTCCTAGCGTCCGCACAGGCTTCGAAAGAGTTCTTCTATCATCACGGGGCTCCGGAAGCGAACAACATCCAGCACCGTCTGCCGCAATGGCCGGTGGGAGAGGAAACGAAGGGGGACTGAAACTCTCGCAGGGCGAAGCCCTGCCTAAGTCCCCCTGCGCATCGCCGGGAAGAGGGCTACTTTTCGGCTGCCGCAGCAGCTTTCTTCTGCGCAGCCCAACGGCGCTTGACGGCCTCAGCGATGCGCTTCCGTCCTTCAGGAGAGATGTTTCTCTTCTTCTTTTTTGCAGGCTTCGCAGCGGCGGATGCAACGGCCGCAACTACCTTCCTGGGTCTGCCTGCTTTCTTCTTCGGCGCCGGTGCGGAGCTACCCGCAAGCAGCGCGCGCGCCTGTTGCAACTGGGCAATATCGCGATCGATGTTTGCCAAAATGTCTGAAATTGCCATGAATTCCCCCTGATGGATACGGGCCATTCGTCCAGCCCGGCGTCTAAGTTGCAATGCCTGCCAAACTAATCGCTTGCTTCAAATTACCATACTCGCTTCCATGCCCCTCGGCAAACAGAATATCTTCGTTCCCCTGATGTATTGCCAAGGCCGAAGACACGGATGTACACACTGGCTCTCCCATCCAACGCAGGCGCGGAGGCGGGCTGCCGAAGCGTCCCGCGCCCCGCGATGCAAAGGCTCTAGGAAGCCTTGTTGTCGATGGTGTGCATGATGTAAATATGCGTCTTGCCATCGAACTCGTTAGGCTTCTGGGTAATCGTCAACACGACGGAGTCTTGCTTGCTCTTGTTGAGTGTGAGGATAGCGCCGTCAGAAGTCTCCATCACCGCCGCCTCGCTGCCGAACCTGACTTTGTAAAAGGCGACCACCTGATCCTTTGAGTCCGAGGTAAGGAAGGTGCCAGCCACCATCGAACCAGTGGGTAAGGTCATGCGCATGCCACCCTTGGCGGGTTGTGCGCCGGGATAGATGTCCGTACCCAGGTCGGAAGCTGTGAATGTCTGCGTCGAGTTGGCGGTAATCTTGCCGTTGGGGGTATTCAGCGTCACCTGGCCGCCCGGGCCGCTCACATGGATGGATCGAGATATACGCCACACCGTGTAGCCGAAGATTCCCGCCCCGAGAATGCCCAGGACGACGAACACGGCGACGATAATCAGGATGATCTTGACCGCGCTGCTGCTCCCGGACTTTGCCGGCGCAGCAACGGGTTGGGAAGAAGCAGCAACGGGTTGGAACGGCGGCACGGCCGCGGCGCCAGCGGCCGCCGGTGCGCCGCAAGCGGTACAGGATTGCGTGCCGGGGGACAGTTCAGCTCCACATTTCGCACAGATGCTAGCCACGATGATCTCCTTGTCGGTAGGTCCTCTTCCAGAATGTTCGCTTTGGTCTTTCCGGATAGCAGTCAATATACCTCAAGATGCCCTCGCCTGGCCTGCTCTTGCGTTCTTTTTTCTCCCAACGGCTCGGGCTAACCCTGAATTTCCTTTCCTGAGGCACAATCGCCGGGCATTGCTTTGTTTTTCAAGCGAGTTCCCGGACACCTCCCGGCAATTCCCCATGAAGCCTCCAAATGTACTGCCAGGTTAACAAAAAACTCACTTCTTCAGGCGTGCCCAATTCCGAAGCGACTGGCTTCTCCCCGCCATCTCCTGAATCCGAGCCATAAGTATCAATGCTCCGCGGGAAAGCGATGGTCTTCTTGGCGCTTGACGCAGATTCGGCCAGTTCAATTGCACAGATAGCTGCCGGTAACGATCGCGGACAAGGGCAGCTTGTGTGGAACCCCAAAAACGTATACGTTACCGATTGGAGCTGGCATGCACTTGTTTTTCGTTGTTGGGGAGATTCGCCGGCGTTGCCGGTGCGCCTCCCATCGCCAGGGGGATTCTCCCTTAGCGTCGCCGGGAAAGAACCTTCGGCTGAATCGCTGCTGTTGAGCGCATTGGCCAGCCACGGGTTGGGTGATGGGGAGAAGGCTCGAAGGCAATTGCAAGAGGCGATTGCCGAGGACCGAATCATCTGTTCGCGGCTGAGACGCTTGACTGGCTGAAGCACGAAAGCAAGGCATCGCTTGGAGGGCTTGAGGTGAATCCGGCATCATGATCCCATCCATTCCCACACGCGGAGCAAGTGCCGACCGCAGTGGCTCCTACCGCTCCGCCTACCTGTGGATGGCTGCTTCGGCCGGTGCCCTGGGCGGCCTTCTGTTTGGCTATGACTGGGTGGTGATCGGTGGCGCAAAGCCATTCTATGAGCGCTATTTTCAGCTTGATTCACACTCCATCGAGGGCTGGGCGATGAGCTGCGCGCTGATCGGCTGCCTGGTGGGCGCCGTCTCTTCCGGCGGCCTGAGCAACCGCTTCGGCAGAAAGCGGCTGTTAACGCTGGCTGCGCTGGTCTTCGCGGTTTCGTCGCTGGGGACCGGGCTGGCCATGCACTTCACGGTCTTCGTGGCGTGGAGAATGCTCGGCGGATACGCCATTGGCCTTTCCTCCGGCATCTCGCCGATGTACATCGCGGAGATCTCTCCGCCGCATCTGCGCGGCCGCCTGGTTTCTCTCAACCAGTTGGCCATTGTCTTTGGAATTCTGCTGGCACAATTGGTGAATTGGCTCATTGCCCGCCCCGTGCCGCCCGGCGCCTCGGCGCAGGAGATTCTTTTCTCGTGGAATGGCCAGTGGGGATGGCGCTGGATGTTCGCGGTTACCGCAATTCCCTCCGTACTTTTTCTGGTGGCGACGTTTCTGGTTCCCGAGAGCCCGCGCTGGCTGGCCGCAAAAGGCCGTAATCAGCAGGCTCTCCGCGTGCTTGAGCGCCTCGGCGGTCGCGACTACGCACAGCAGGTGCTCAAAGACTTTGCGACTGCCAGCCAGGCGCAGCCGCAGCGCCCGCTGCTTCGCGAGTTATTCTCACCGGGCATGGCAAAGGTTCTTCTGCTGGGCGTGGTGCTCGCCGTTCTTCAACAGTGGTGCGGCATCAACGTGATCTTCAACTACGCGCAAGAGATCTTTGCGGCGGCCGGATACCAGGTTTCCGACATCCTCTTCAACATTGTGGTCACAGGCGCCGTCAATGTGGTGTTCACGCTGATTGCGCTCGCTGCCATCGACCGCTATGGCAGACGTTTTCTGCTGCTCACCGGCGTCTCCGGGCTGGTGGTCATTTACACTGTTCTCGGCGCGCTGTACCGTCTGCACCTGCAGGGCAAGCCCATGCTGGTGCTGGTTCTTGCGGCCATCGCCTGTTATGCCATGTCGCTGGCCCCGGCAACGTGGGTTGTCATTGCGGAAATCTTTCCCAATCGCATCCGGAGCAGCGCCATGTCCATCGCCATCACTGCGCTTTGGACGGCTTGCTTCCTGCTTACCTATACCTTCCCGCTGCTGAATGCGGTGCTCGGAGCTGCAGGTACATTCTGGACTTACGCGGCAATCTGCCTGGCAGGCTTGCTCTTTCTATACCTCCGCCTGCCGGAAACAAAAGGTAAAACCCTGGAAGAGATTGAGGCAAACTTGCGATAGGGCAAGGCGTGGGAGAACGAAGATGCGTACTGGAAACAAGGCAATTGATCGCGTTACAGCAGAGAATCGCGGGACGATTCGGGCGATTTCTCTGCTGGGGCTGGCGCTGTGCCTCGCCACTGCAGCCGCGAAAAGCCAGCAGACAAGCGTAGTCCTGGACGGCAACAGTAAAGGCAGAGTGTTTGACGGCCTGGGAGCGGCGAGCGCAGGAGCTTCCTCGCGCCTGTTGATCGACTACCCCGAACCGCAGCGCAGTCAGATTCTCGATTACCTGTTTAAGCCGGGTTATGGAGCGGCTCTGCAGCATCTGAAGGTGGAGATAGGGGCGGATGTGAATTCGACCGATGGCTCCGAGCCTAGCCATATGCGCTCCGCTCAGGATCATAACTCGACGCGAGGCTACGAATGGTGGTTGATGGCGGAGGCTCACAAGCGGAATCCCAATATCATCCTGGAGATTCTTCCCTGGGGTGCGCCGGGATGGGTTGGCAAGAACACACTGTATACACCACGGATGGCTCAGTATGTCGCGGACTTTATCCGGACGGCGAAGCGCGATTACTCCCTGGATATTGCCTATGCCGGGGTGTGGAACGAGAGAGACTTTGACATTTCTTACATAAAGGAGCTACACAAGCGCCTAAAGGCCGACCACCTGGCTACAAGGATCGCCTGCTGCGATGGGGACTGGTCGATCGCCAATGAGATTATGAAGGACCCGGAGCTGGCCGCCGATATCGCTGTGATCGGCGCGCACTATCCACGTGATGAGGACGGCAAGATTACCACCACGGACGCGGCGCGCAAGACCGGCAAGCCGCTGTGGTCCAGTGAAGACCAGCCGAACGGCGGAGGCGGACCCTTTGTTAGCCGCGAATGGACCATTGGTGGGCGCATTCTGGCGCATCTTTACAACCGGAATTATCTGGAGGGCTCGTTGACGTCTACGGAGATATGGAGCCCCATCACGTCCTACTATGACAACCTAGCCGCTCCCAACTCCGGGCTGATGTACGCGAATACTCCATGGTCGGGGCACTACGAGGTTCAGGGAGCCATCTGGGCCACGGCTCACACCACCCAGTTTGCCCAGCCGGGATGGCAGTATCTGGACTCCGGATCGGGCTATCTTCCGGAAAAAGGAAGTTATGTGGCTCTGCGCTCCACGGATAAGAAGAATTGGAGCTTAATCCTGGAGACGATCGACGCAGTGCACCCCCAAGCTGTCCAGTTCCGGCTGACCGGCGGCCTTGCCGCAACCGAGGTTCACGTCTGGGAAACGAATAACTCCCGCACCTTCGAGCAGGTTGCCACAGTGAAGCCGGCGAACGGCAAATTTGAGTTCACATTCGATCCCGATTCGCTGTATTCGCTGACCACGACCACCGGACAGGGCAAAGGAACGGCCCAGCCGCCGGCAACGGCACCCTTTCCCCTGCCTTATGCGGATGACTTTGAGGAAACTCCACTGAAGCACACGCCGAAGTATCTCTCGGATCAGGACGGAGCCTTTGAGGTCCAGCCTTGCGACGGTCGCCGCGGACAGTGCCTGGAACAGGTGATCTCCGACAAGCCAATTCCCTGGGCGCCATTGCCGGATCCATTTACCCTGGCCGGCGATGCGGGCTGGACGGATTACACCGTTGGAGCCGACGCACACTTTCTTACGGCTGCTCCAGCGGTTGTGATGGGCCGCATCGACTCTGCCAACGTCTTCGAGGATGACAAGACGCGCTGGCCAAGCGGATATGTGTTGCGTTTGAAGCCCGACGGCGGTTGGGAACTTCTGTCCGCGGAATTCAAGAAGCCCGTTGTAACTCTGGCATCCGGTTCCGCCAGGATAGACCGGCACCAATGGCATCGTCTGGAGTTGCGTTTCAACGGCAGGAAAATCACGGCATCGCTGGATGGGACGACGCTGGCTGCAATCGAGGACTCAGTACACTCGCACGGCATGATTGCCCTGGGCACGGTGTGGGATCGCATTCAGTTCGATAACCTGCGGGTGACGCCATAGAACCGGCTTGATCAATACCCGGGAGGCTGAGCGCGGCCACAATGGGTTGCGTCCGATCGTCATTGCAGGACGTGCCCGGCTGACCGGCGTATGCCGCTGCGTGCACAAAGGACCTGGGTTCGTTTATCATTACCCCCATGTCCAACAAGCTCCGCTGGGGAGTTCTCAGCACCGCCAACATCGGCCTCAAGAAAGTCATCCCCGGCATGCAGCAGGGGCAATACACCAGCGTCGCCGCCATCGCATCCCGCGATCTCGCCAAGGCTCAGGAGGCAGCAAAGGCCCTGGGCATTCCCACGGCCTACGGCTCGTACGAAGAACTCCTCGCCGACGCGAATATCGACGCCATCTACAATCCACTTCCCAATCAGCTTCACGCTCCGTGGACCATCAAAGCCGCCGAAGCCGGCAAGCACGTGCTCTGCGAGAAGCCGCTCAGCCTGACCGTTGCGGAAGCGGAGACCCTGCTCGCCGTTCGCGCCCGCACCGGAGTGAAAATCGGCGAAGCCTTCATGGTCAACTGTCATCCCCAATGGCTTCGGCTACGGAAACTGCTCAACGAGCATCGCATTGGAGAGCTCCGCTCGATCATTGGGTTCTTTAGCTACTTCAACGTCGATTCGTCCAACATCCGCAATCGGGTGGAGTACGGCGGCGGCGCTTTGATGGACATCGGCTGCTACCTCATCCACGCATCGCGCTTCGCCTTTGGGCAGGAGCCGACTCGCGTCCTCGCCCTTATCGACCGCGATCCCCAGATGCACATCGACCGCCTGACTTCGGCCATTCTCGACTTCTCCACCGGCCAGTCCATCTTTACGTGCAGCATGCAGTTAGTTCCCTACCAGCGCATCCACTTCCTGGGCACCCGCGGGCGCATCGAGATCGAGATCCCCTTCAACGCACCTCCCGACCGCCCCACGCGCCTTTTCATCGACTCGAGTGGCGATCTTTTCGGCGGCGGCATCAGCACGGAAACCTTCCCGGTGTGCGATCAGTACACATTGCAGGGGGACGCATTCTCGAAAGCCGTTCTGGACGGCGCGGAAGTTCCCGTCCCGGTGGAAGACGCCATCAAGAACATGGCCGTCATTGAAGCTATCTTAAAGTCCGCCAACTCAGGCCAACGGGAAGCGCTGCAACGATGAAGGATACGGCGCGCTTGCGTGAACAAGACTTCAGGCCATCGGCTCCAGATGTGCGGTAAAGTGGCGCAGGAAGGGAGCTTCATAGGTCAGCCGCATTCCTTTGATGTGGGCGCGCCGCTCCCAGACCCTCAGGATGATCTCCACCACGTAATCGATATGGCTCTGCGTGTACACGCGTCGCGGAATGGCCAGCCGCACCAGTTCCATCTTCGCGGCTGAAGCAAACATCAGGCTGCCGATCTCAACCGAGCGGATGCCGCCTTCGAGATATAACTCCGCGGCCAGCGCAACGCCGGGAAACTGCTCGAGCGGAATGTGCGGCAGAAACGCCTTCGCGTCCAGATAGATGGCGTGGCCGCCCGGCGGCTGCACGATGGGCACGCCACGTTCGGCAATGTGGTTGCCCAGGTAAGCCGTCGATGCAATCCGGTAGCGCAGGTAGTCTTCATCCAACGATTCCTGCAGCCCCACCGCGACCGCCTCCAGGTCCCGCCCGGCGAGCCCGCCGTAGGTGGGATAACCCTCGGTCAGAATCAGCAGATCCTTCTCCTGGCGCGCGAGGATGTCGTCGTTGGTGCACAGAAAGCCGCCGATGTTGGCCATGCCGTCTTTCTTGGCCGACATGGTGCAGCCGTCCCCCAGCGAGAACATCTCCTGCGCAATCTGCTTGGGCGTCTTCGCTGCATAGCCCGGCTCGCGCAGCTTGATGAAATACGCGTTCTCGGCAAAGCGGCAGGCATCGAAGTAAAGCGGAATCCCATGCTTGTGGCAGAGCGTGGCGACAGCCCTCGCATTTTCCATCGACACCGGCTGTCCGCCGCCGGAGTTATTCGTCACCGTCAGCATGACCAAGGGAATGCGTTCGCGCCCCACCGTCACAATCAACTCCTGCAGCGCCGCGACATCCATGTTGCCCTTGAAGGGAAGGACCGTCCCGGGCTCAAGCGCCTCGGGGACCGGAAGGTCGACCGCCTCCGCCCCGACAGACTCCACGTTGGCGCGCGTGGTGTCGAAATGTGTATTGTTCGGCACCACGTCGCCCTTCTTGCACATCACGTGGAACAGGATGCGCTCCGCCGCTCGTCCCTGGTGGGTGGGGACTACGTGCGTATAGCCGAAGATGTCCTGAACGGAGCGCTTGAAGTGATCGAAGCTCCTGCTGCCTGCATAGCTCTCATCGCCCTCCATCACGCCCGCCCATTGGTGCGTGGACATGGCGCCGGTGCCGGAATCGGTGAGAAGGTCGATCAGAACATCGTCGGCCGGAAGCAGAAAAAGATTGTAGTGTGCGGCGCGCAGCAGGTTCTCCCGTTGCGCGCGAGTAGTCCAGCGGATGGGTTCAACGCTCTTGATGCGAAAGGGTTCGATGATGGTTTTGGTGGGCATTCGAAAAGGCTCCTGCGCAGAGGTCGGTGTTTCTGTCCTTGGTCAAATTCGCGCATCGCGACTCATTCGAGTAGGACGGGACGGACAGAGGGGTTTGCACCGTCCCAAGAGCTGCGTTGCACCTCGGGAGACGATGCTGCACTCATCGCCAGGCCCTGCCAATCCTACGGCCTGAAGAGCCCGCTGCGCAACCTGCTTGACAGGGAAGGGAACAGGACCGTTTGCAGGTGGACCGGGACCGGCGAACTCGCTGGGCATTGCCTTCGTGACTCTCCGTGCTCAATGAGGCGCCCTTTCCAGTCGCGAATCCCCTCCAAAAACTGCTCTCGCCGGCAAACTCAGATCCCTTTTCAACCCGGATGGCAGTTTGGCGAGGCGCAACTATGAGCGGGACCGGTCTCCACTCTGAGGTAAGCGTTCGCTTCTGTCTCATCGCTGGTCCAGGTAGCCCGGATCCATCCCGGGGGTACGCAGGTCCGCCATCTCAAGGGCTTGGAGCACGAAAGAGTTCCATGCGAAGACGCGGTGATATCCAAAGAATGGATTCTTCCGATCGGTCGGCAAATACTCCTGGCTCGTCGGAAAGTCCTCGGCTGTGTGGATTTCAGCCCAGAGCCGGTTCGCAATCGCGCGCTCCGCCTTTTGCCATCCATGAAGTTTGCCTGTGACATATCCGCAGACTTCAATCCTCATCCAACTGCCGCCGTTGTAGTAAACACCGTCAAGTGCCTTGCCTGCATAGCTGGCCGCGTAGGAATCGCTTACCATCGGATGCCATTTGTCCGTAAAGTAACTCCACTCTTTACCTGCCGCAGGCAGGCCAATAAAGATCGGCCTCACCGAGCCGCCTTCCGACGGATAGGGGCAGTCCTTTCTCGGCAACATCACCGGAATGTGATTAAGGTGACTGACGACCATTTCATCCGTGAGGATTTTCCGTTTGAAAAGCCAGAGCGACAGGAACTCGGGAAAAATATCCGAAAAACCGATTGCATCGTGTATATTGCGAGCCGGAAAAAGAAAGCCACGACTTACATCATAGTAGCTGCGATATTCTTCTTCTGCCTTTGCAATGTAGCTCTCGGAGATAGATGCGCTCAATTCCGGAATCTGAAGTTCACGGATAACTCTCAGCAGCACGGCAAGCATTCCTTGGTTTTCGCATAGGATCCTTGTGCCTTCCGGATAGTGAATTACGTCAAGCTGACCCATGACAAACTGAGCCGTGCAAATAGCCTCGCGCCTGGGATCATAAGCGGCAAGACAGTACTCCGCGGCTCGCCGCACTTTATCGACTGGCAGCTCTGAGCCGAATCGACGGCGGTTGAGGAGCGCCCACATCAGCCATAGCGGGGTTGAGTCGTTGGATTTGCGTTCCAGGTTGGCAATGTTAGGTTCTACCAGGGTGTTGATCGCTCCGTCGGTGCCTTGGTTGTCGGCCCAGAGAGCAAAGACCTTCTCGTTCAGCTCGCGGTTGTGAATGCCGTTGAGCGCATAAAAGCTGTCGCGCAGATACATTTCACCAGCGGCCGAATACCAGATGCTGGGAGCCAGCATGGGGCGAAGCTCTTCCATTTTGGCATTCCAACTCAGCATCATGACGTCTGCGTAGAGCACCTTCTCCGTTTCGCCCCCTTTGAAGCCGAGACCCTCGGCCAAACGAAGCTGGCTGGCGAGCCGGTAACCGCGCACGGTGTCGGGAACCGCATCGCTCGCAAAGATGAAGACGGTCTTCGTTTGCGCACTCCCCATCTCCAGGCGGTGGTATGGTTCGCTTCGGGTGGCAACCCGGGAAAGCTCTATATCTCGCACTTCCATTGAGGGCAGGCTGCCGCTGCCATCCTTGTCCTCGCCTTCCTCCGAAACATCAGTAAGCGAAAAGGCGAGAGCGGCTCCTGTACCCTGCAGGGAGGGCACAACAAAGGAGTTTTGAAACTCTGCAAAGGTTGCGGGAGAGGCAGGTGCCGTGTCATTGAACAGCGTGAGATCGTTGAGTTTCCGGAACTGATTGTCCACGTCCCACGCGTGAACCGCAATCGCAGCCGCGGAGCGATACTTGAGGTGCATGGAATAGATATCGCCTCCCTTTGCCGGGAATGGCAAAAGAACGAAATCGCTCCTGGCCCTTGGAGACAGTTTGACGACGCCGTCCTGTTGCTCGACTTGAATCTCGCCGCTTCTCTTCCACTTGGAAGGCGGTGGAACATTGACGGGAGTGCGAGAACCCTCGCCAGACAACTGGATCGTGGCCTCACCGAATGTCTGCTGGATGAAAGCGCCCTGCTGTGCGCGCTCGTCGGCGCTCGGAAGAAAGTAGAGATTCAGATCCGGAATCCTGGCCGGCGCGGGTTTCACAGGCGTTCCATCGCGCCGTATGATCCGGCTCCATTGATTGCGATAGCCGGAATCGGTGAGCAGCCCGACGGTAACTCCACTCTGGGTGCGAAAACCGGCTGCGGGGAAATACTCATGCAGCGCCCCGCCCTTGCAATCTGCGTGGTCGAAACTCCAGAGTTTTCCTGCGGCCGTCTCGGGCTGCAAACGATTCGTCAGTTGATAGAGCAGTTCGAACATATCCGCCTGTCGCAACTGAATCGTCTTTTTCACTACTTGCGATGGCGTAACTTCGTATCGAACCTCGACAAAGACGGTTGTACGGAGTTTCGTGAGTTGGATTTCTCCGGTGAGCTTGATTCGCGTCCGGTCTCCGCTCCATGAGGTGGCCTTCCAGTCATCGGCCCGGTCTTCGAGGCTGCGCTCGCTATTCTGGAAGATAGCTGAGAATTCTCCTCCTGCATGGTGCCGCGCGATGGCCTGATCGCGATAGAAGATCGTAACTCCATATCCGTGCTGGGCATCGCCGGTGACCTGGAGAGAAACAAGGCCGGATTCAGACGGCCCAGCGGCGTGCAACGACTCCGGCAGCAGGGCTGCCAGGGTTGTGAGTGCCGAGAGGGCAAGGAAGTCACGGCGGTCCAGTTGTCCAAAGGAAATCATATTCTCAAGTTCCTCGTGTTCTTCAGGACTCTCTGCTCCAAGTCCGTGGTCTTTGCAGAAAAAAGCATCGGTCTCCGTTCACGGCAGGGGTGAAGGCGTTGCAGCGGTCCGCGGCTGGAAACTGGCTGCGCGCTCGCGCTGCTCGCGGAGCGCTTCGTCGCGTTGCGCATCCACCAGTACGTGGGTTTGCTTGGCTTCCTGTTCGGCTTTGGAGTCCAGGCCCAGATGCGCATAGACCCGGCTCAACTGGTAGTGGGCGGGCGCGAATTGAGGATTTAACTCGATGACATGCTCAAGCGCCTGGCGAGCCTGCGGCCAATTCTGTTGCGACACGTAGAGCTTACCCAGTTCATAAAATGGATCGATGGAATTGGGCTCCAGTTGCGCAGCCTTTTCGAGCGCAGGGACCGCCTCCTGCTCGCGGCCCAGGCGGCTGGCCAACAGGCCAAAGTAATACTCCAGCAGGTAATGGCCGGGGAGTTTGTCGCGCGCCTCTTCAAGGATGCGAATGGCTTCAACGTCGTTGGCCTGGCGGGCATAGGTCTGCGCCAGGCCGACATAAGCGGCATCGAGTTGCGGATCGGTGGTGAGCGCCGCATGAAAGGCATCGCGCGCCGCGGCGTAGTTGCCCTTGACCATCTCAACCGCGCCCAGGCGCAGTTGGAGGGGAGCAGTGAAGGAGGTGTCTCCCATGCCGGTCTGGACAACCTGGATCGCCTCGTCGTAGCGGTCCATGTCCATCAGCAGACGAGTGTAATCGAGCGTCCGGTCCGGGTTGGAGGGGTCGGCCAGTAGAGCGGCGCGATAGGCTTCCAGCGCCTCGGGCATTTTTTGCTGCATCTCGAATGCCGAGCCGAGAAACATGAGTGTGTCCGCATGCGCGGGCCGCTCAGTGTGCAACGCGGCCAGGAGAGTGGATGCCTCGGCGGCCTGGCCTTCGTAGAGCAACGCCAGCGCCAGGTTGTAGCGGTTCTCCCAGGACGGATCGAGCGTAGCGATGCGCCGGAAACAGTGGACGGCCTGGTTATAGTACGCGTGCTGGCTCAGAAGTACGGCGATCGAATACTCGCGTGCGGATGGGAGCTGGTTGGCATCCTCCAAACGCTCAATGCGGCTGGTTGCCTCATCCGCACGGCCAATCCGGATCTCCGCTTCGATCAGTCCGGCGCCGGCCTCCGGATCGTTGTCGACTAACTGGCCGGCGCCAGAGGCCTGCGCCAGCGCTTCGGCATCGCGATTGGTGGCAAGCGCGAGCAAGAACAGATAGTAGTGGGCAAAGTTATCGTTGGGATCCAGGCGCGATGCTTCGCGCAGCTCAGGCTCCGCGTGGGTAAAATCCTTTGAGTTAAGCAGATTGAAGCCGAGGTTTCTATGCGGCGCAGCTTGCAAGGGGTCGAGGCGAATCGCGTTGCGATAGTGGTTGCCGGCCTCGTCCGTGTGGCCGAGTTTGGTTTCGGTAATCCCCAACAGGTTTTCGATGGTGGCGTTGCGGGGCGCAATGCGATGCGCCTGTTCGAGCTTGACCAGCGCCTGATCGAATCGCCCTTCGCGAATGAGCCTCACTCCCTCCTCCAACGCCGTGGGTTGCGCGCTAAGCGACGAGGCCAATGCAACGAAAGCTAGCGGAAAAGCAATCATGCAGCGCCATTTCATTGCTTCGCTCCCTCGTTTGCAGCGTCATCGGTGGAAGGCGCGGCCATTTTCTCGGTCTTAATAGCGCGCACCTGGGCAAGGACCTGAGCCGCTTGCGCGGTCTTGCCTTCGGCGCGAAGGACCAATCCCAGCTGATAGTGCGTGGAGCCGTCCTGGTCATGCGCCAGTGCACGCTTCAGCACTTCCTCGGCGCGGGTGTAATTCTTTTCGATCGCATAAGCCCGGCCCAGTTGTGAATAGGCAGGCCAAAGATCGGGCTTGCTGTGGATTGCCGACTCCAGATGCGGAATCGCCTCTCCTGCGCGCTCTTCGGCCACCAGAACGGTGCCAAGCTCCGCGCTGGCTTCGGGATGGCCGGGACTGAGTTCCAGTTCCCGCGTCAGTTCCTTGAGCGCATGATCCGCATCGCCGTGCTTCCAGTAGAGATGCCCGAGCCAGAAATGAACGCCGGGAAGGTCGGGTTGGGCAGAGGCTACGGCGAGATACTCAGTGAGTGCTCTGTCGTCCTCCTCGCGACCGGCGTAGAGCTGGCCGAGCAACTGATGCACATGATAGGAATCCGGCGCCACTGCGAGCAGACGGATAACTTGCGACCTTGAGATCTGGCGGCGTACCAGAACCAGATCGTAACGCGCGGTGCGGTCGGCGGGATGGGCAGCGAGCCAGCGCAGGAGCAACGGCTCGGCATTGTCATAACGGTGCTGATGGATGGCCGTCATGGCCTGCGCAAAGAGACTCGCGGACGAACTCAGGCCTGAGCGCGGAGGGCCAATCCGCCCGTACGCCCGCAGCGCGGCGTCCTCATCCCCGGCCAGCGCATACAAGGCCGCAAGCGCAACATCTCTTCCAGGGCTGGTAGTTGGATTGGCTTCCAGGGTCGCCGCGGCTTCGCGGCATAAAAGTGAAAGTTTGTCGTCTGCGCCGCTGCGATCGGTTTGATCGGAACGATCTTCCACGGGCAGCCCCAAAGCATCAAGCGCCTCGCTCGAATCGATTTCGATAGCTTTGCCGATGCGCGAGAGACCCTCCGCCGGTTGCTGCATCAAAAGCAATAACTCTCCGCTGAGCGCCAGCGCGGAGGCGGATCGCGGCGCCAGCGCAAGAGCTTGTTCCAGTTGCTCCTGAACCTCAGGCAGGCGGGCTTGCTGGAGGAAAGTCCGGGCCAGTTCCAGGCGGGCATCGAGTAAGCGCGGGTCGCGCTCGATGGCGCGGCGAAGATGGCCTTCAGCCTTCGTCCAATCGCGCTCCTCGGCGTAGTGGGTCCCGTAGATCAGGTCGGAGAGAGCTGTCCCCGAGGACTCTTCAAGAAGTTGCTCCGTCTGCTGCTTGGCGGCCTTGCCATAGGCCTCGCCGCGCGCGAAAAGCAGATCGGGATCGTCGGGAAATTGCGCGCAGGCCTTTCCCAGTTGGAGCAAGGCTGAATCCATCTGCCCCTCATCCCATAGCGCCGTTCCCAGCCAGCTTTGCGCCAACTTATCGGTTGGATCCAGTCGAATAGCCTCGCGCAGGAGTTCAGCGCCCTGTAGCGGACGATGCAACTTCACATCATCGATCCCCAGCCAGAGGCTTACGCCGCGCATGCCGGGCCTCAACTTGCCGGCTGTCGCCAGGGCGCGGGCAGACTCATCGAATTTTGCCTGTGCGTAGTAAACCAGCCCAAGGTTTACGTACACCTCGGGTAATCCCGGCTGCAGGCGCAGCACCGCCTGGTATTCCTGCACTGCCGCATCCAACAGGCCTTGTTGCTGATCCTGCTGCGCTGCAAGGAAGTGTTCCTGGACCTGGGAACCGCTCTCCTGCGCGCCGCTCGATGACACCAGGACACACGCGATCGCGATGACGCCGGGGAACTGCAGAGGTCGCCCAGGGAGGATGCGGAACATAGATATATCCTATCTCCCGGACCTCTGCGCAGAGGTCCGGGAGATTTTGGTGTTCTAAAACGAGACTCGAAGGCTACCTTGAATGTTTCGTGGAGAGTTTTGCCTGCCGGAGGCATGGCCGAAGTTACCGTCGCCGGCCCCGGTGTCAAAGCCTGTATATTGCCCAGGCCGATTGAACGCGTTGAAGAAGTCCATTCGCAAGATCGTCTTCACCCTCTCCGTAAACATGGGAATCTGTTTGGAGAAGTTCACGTCTTCATCGTGGCTGGCGAATTCGCGGACCGTGAGGGCACGCGGTGCATCGCCAAAGGTAAAGTTCGGCGCAGGAACGAACGCCGCCGGGTTCAATCGGCGGCTTTGTCCCCATTGCCAGCCGCCGCCGTGATAGCCATTCATAAGCTGCCCTGGGACATAGTTGGGACGGGAGTTGGCGCCGAGAGCCCCCCCAGCAAAGATTCCGGAGTCCCAGCCTGGAGAAGTAACCGAAAGTGGGGTCCCGCTCTGGTAGGTTTGGACACCTGCAAACTGCCACCCTCCAACAACCGCGTTGACAATGCCTCCCTGATTGGCAAATGGCTTGCCCTTGCCGAAGGGAAGTTGGTAAGTGTAGCTCAGAATGAGGCGTTGCGGAATGTCGTACTGGCTAAGCCCCTTTTCGACCTTCAGGTTGTAGGTGTTCAGAGCTCCTGAGTTGCCGTTGCCGTTCCAATTCGACTGGAGCGGATACTCCGAATCCGCATTGGTGATGGTCTTCTCCCAGGTATAGTTTGCGAGCAACGTAAGCCCCGCGGACAAGTGCTTTTGCGCCTGAACCTGCGCGGCCTCATAGGTGTAGACGCCGAAAGGATCGGACATTGTCACGGAATCCACTACCGCGTTCGCATACTGCGGGAACGGCCTCAGTGCCTGAGAAACCGTGCCGCTGAATCCCGCGTACGGCGACGCAACAAGAGCTTGACCCGCGCACGCTGTACCGGGGCCTTGCGCGGTTATGTTTTGATACAGGCAACTGCCGAGCGCCATGTTGGCTGGAAGTCCCTGGTTGGGGTCGTGCATGAAGGACTGCAGGTGATCGCCATGATCTCCGACATACGCCATATCCACCATGAATTTTCCAGGAAGCTGCTGCTCGACATCGAATGTCCAGGTCTGGGTGGTTCCTGGACGCGCTGTTTTGGACATAATGAACGTCGGCCCCTGGCCGTTCATCACCGTGGGATTGATGAACGGAGGCGTCGGTCCGGGGTAAGCTGTAATCTGCGAGAGAACCACATCCGGAGTCTGCGGAGTCACAGAACCGGGGTAATTGTAACTCCCAAAGAAGCCTTGTGAGTCGTTTTCGCCAAAGCCGCCGATCTTCAGGTTTTGATAGTAGATTCCGTATCCCGCCCGAACTACTGTGCCGGGATTGGCCTGAAAGGCAAAGCCGACGCGCGGGCCATACGAATCGTGGAAAGTATCCTGATAACTGTCTGAGCCCGTTCTGCCCGTACCGGTGCCTAAGAATTCATAGGCTCCGGGAATTCCGCCGGCGCCCGGATTGGCAAGCGTGGGATTCACGAACGACTGCTGACCGTGAGCTTCAGTGACGGGCGTGGGTATCTCGTACCGGAAGCCCAAATTGGCGGTCAGCCTGGGAGTAACTTTCCAGTCGTCCTGTATAAACCCCGCGTAGTACTTCACCCGCCATCCAAGCTCTTCGGGCAGTGCTATTTCTCCGCCGGAACCAGCGCCACGGAAGAAGCTCGCATATCCAAATCCCGACTGGCTATAATTCGGGATCGTCTGGTCCGGAGTGCTGGTCGGGCCGGAGCCGAAGTTGAAATTTCCGGACGTATTGGTCAGGATGTCTATATTGAACTCCTGCAAGCGCACTTCCGCGCCGAATGTGAAACTGTTACGGCCATGCTGCCAGGAAACATTGTCGTCATATTGATACGTGTTGTCGTAAAACTGATCGGCTCCGTTGCTGGGCATGGCTGCGCCGTTCGGATAGTTATAACTGATCTGGGGGAAAGTCGTGTTCATGACTCCCTTCAGTCCAATTTTGCTTGGCCAATCTCCTCCATAGCTCCCTATGCCGCTGAACTCCTGGCGATACCGGCGGCTGAAGCCTGCATTGAAGTGGTTCAAAAGGTTGGGCCTGAGGATGTAGTCGTAACCGAGGCGGAAGTAGTGCGTCCTCTGATTGGTCGAGCTGGCATCGAGGGGAGCGCCGTAAATGACGTACCCGGTCGGGCGCCAATCGTAGTCGTAGCTGCCGCTGATTTTTTGTTTCGCCCCGAGGTTCTGGTCGAAGCGAAGTTCGTACATATTGGCATTGGTTATGTTCAACGACGTCTGCAGGAGATTGAGGTATGGCGAGGTCGCGCTCGCGGGCGCAATGGGCAGATACGGGATCGCGGCCATGAAGACCGGATCCTCCTGTGAAGTGGGAATCACATTGGTGGGATTGGCGGCGCCGCCATACGGCACGCATTCCTTTCCCTGATTTGCGCCCGTGCACGTGCTGTAGTCGTAGAGAATGTGCGCCGGGAAGGTGGTCCCAAACAACGTGATCGGCTGAAGCAGAGCGGAAAAGTCGCCGCCCGCCATGGCTTGCGTAGGCGCCGCGTTTAGGCCGCCCCCTCCCGTTCTGTACCGGAAGCCTTCATAGTTGAACATGAAGAAGGTCTTGTCGTGGCCATTGTAGAGCTTGGGGATGTAGACCGGGCCGGAGACAATGGCTCCGAAATCGTTCTGCGTGTCGACCGGTTTCTGCGCGCCCTCCAAATCGTTGATCCAGCTATTGGCATCCAGGTCCATGTTTTTCAGGTTGTCATAGGCCGACCCATGCAGGGTATTGCTCCCCGACTTCGTTACCAGGTTTACAAGGCCTCCGCTCATTCTTCCGTACTGGGCGTCGAAGGTATTTGTCATCACCTTGAACTCCTGCACGGCCTCGACGCTGACTCCGTAGTTCATCTGCAGGTTGGCGGACGCCAGTTCGATTGTGGCTCCGTCCACAAAAATGTCTGTGCCGGACTGTTGGCCGCCATTGAGCTTGAAGCCGCCCTGTTCTGTCGGGGAGTTCGACATAACTCCGGAAAACCCCGGCGTTATCGTCACGAACTGCAGGGGATTGCGGGGCTCCCCGCCGAAAGAGAGCGGCAGGCTTTCGATCAGCTCGGATGACACGGTTGTGCCGACATCGGAAGATTCGGACTGCAGCTGCGAGGCGTCGGCGGTTACGGTGACAGTAGTCGACGTAGCCGCGCCCACCTGCAATGCGACATTGAGGGTCGCCGTACTGCCCACATACACGGTGATGCCGTTTTGCGTGTAAGACTGAAACCCTGGAGCGGTCACTGCCAGGGTGTAACTCCCAGGCGGGAGCTCAGGGAATGTGTACAGGCCCTCGGCACTCGCTGTGGCTGCATAGCGACTGCCTGTATTTGTCTCCTTCAGATCGAGGGAGGCTCCGGTAATATTTGCGCCGGTTGCGTCCTTGACCGAGCCGGCCAAGGTCCCTCTGCCCGATTGGGCCAGGCTGGGGATGCCGGCTGCCAAGCCTAACATCGCCAACAGCCAGACCGCCAGAAGCCACGGTCTTTGTGCCGTTAGATTCTTGTGCATCATTGTGTGTCTCCTCTTGAACATTGTTCTCAGGCCTCCATGGCGTGTCCGGTGAAGCTTGCGGCGGGGGAGGTGCTGCTCGCCGCGTCCAAACCTCGAGAGATTTGGCCAGCCACCCGGATGGATAACAACTGCAACAGCGCAATCACCGGCAAGGCGTATTTCAGCGCTGCATTTCCAGACCATCCATAAGCGATGCCCAGGAATAACCCGCAACCCAGGCAGCGCCCCGTAAACAGTCCGAATTCGTGGTTGAAGATATAGGCGTACTCGTTGCGCCCCTCAAGCCGGGTGACCGCATCGATGACCTGCAACTGGATCGGGTAATAGGCAAGATCCAGCAGCGGCTTGGCCAGAATAAGGCAGGCGATGAAGATGAGCACGCCCACGGCGTTGAAGAGCAATGCATTGGTGAGCGCGCCGAGGAAGAACAGCGCCAGGCCGGTGGAAAAGACAATGATGCGATGCCGGGGCGCTGTCATTCGGCCGACCGTATACATGATGCAAGCGGAAAAAACGCCGCCGATGGCCTGCGTGGCGCCCAGGGTTCCCTCCTGCCCGACCAGCAACATGATGAGCATGGCCGGCGCCGTGACGATGTATCCCTGGGCCAGACCCTTGAGCAGAGCCAGCTCGAGCATCCGCCACCACAGCGGATGAAACCGGAAGTAGACGAAGCGCGTATGCTCCGGATTGCGGAAGGTGCCCCGCTCGAGGATGCCGGCAGCCAGAATTGTCAGGCCAAAAACCACCATCGCTACGATGTGGTAGGCGCGGTTGGGAATCCCGCCCAGCCAGCCGTACAGCGTGGTGCCGCTGATAAACCAGCCGATCAGCGCCGGAACCACGACGGCGGCCAAAACAGCCACAAAGTTTTCCAGGCCGTAGTAGTAGTTTCGGTTGCTGTTATTGGTGGCGGTCAGCGCCAGGAATCCGCGGTTGGCCCAGAAGATACCGGTGGCCAGCCCCATGGTGAAGCCCGAGGTCGCAACACCGATCGGCGTCAGGATGCTCAATTGCATCATCAGCATCATCGCCATTCCCGACAGCAACATCCCGGCCGCGTACAGATGCTTGGCGCCAACGCGGCCCAGCAGCTTGCCGTTCAGGTAGAAGGCCAGCGGCGTGGCCGTGTAAATCGACAGTTGATAGGTAACCACCTTGGCAACGGCGTGCGAGTTCCGCATAACATAGGCAGCCACGAAGATCTCGATCACCGGAAGAACAAGGCCGTAGATCATGTTGGACACGATCAACACCTGCATGGAGTGAGAGCAGCGAAGAAAGACTTCAATCTCCTTGTGCAAGCGGTTCATGCCTTCGCTCCTTGGGCCGGGACAAGGCTGGCCAGGATGCTCGAAACAGACAGGTGCGCGGCGCAGATCACGCTGTCGGCCGCGCCGTAGTACAGCGTGATGCGGTCTACATCGACCAGGTGCCCATTGGTGAAGATGACCTGGCCGAAGAAGCCCTCCTGCTCGTAGGGAGCCAGCGGCTCCATGATCGGCGTCTTGGAGCGCGCCAGCACTCGCCAGGGCTCGTTCAGGTCGAGCAGCAGCGCGCCCAGGCAGTAGCGATTCTCCTTCGTCGCGCCGTGATAAATCTCCAGCCAACCCCCCGTGGTCCGGATCGGCGCTGCTCCCGCGCCAACGCGGGCGCTGTCCCAGTACCCCTCGCGGCTATGGGCCAGGCAACGATGCCGGCCCCAGTGAACGAGGTCGGGCGACTCGGCCAGCCAGATGTAGTTGCCGCCCAGTTCCGGGCTGCTGGGCCGGTGCAGCGCATAATACTTGCCGCCGATCCGTTCCTCGAAGAGCGCGCAATCCTTGTTATGCGGAGGAAAGATCATGCCCTCATGCACAAAGTCCTTCCAGTCGCGCGTGCTCCTGAGTCCCACGCCCACGCCATGGTTGGAAACCTGCGTATAAGTCAGGTAATAGGTTTCATCGATCTTCGCCACACGGCAGTCCTCGATGCCGTAGGTTTCCAGCTCCCCCGTCCCCATCAGAGGCTTGGTCTGGTCCAGCTCGGTGAAGTTAACGCCGTCGTCGCTCGCCAGCAGACGAAGGTGAGAGAGGGTGGTGAGATAGTCCCGCCCGTCAAAGCTGATGACGCGCGGGTCACTCAGGTCGAGTCTTGGATCACTCGAGTCGAATTCAAGCACCTCAAGCCGGCCCTCCGGGCTCAGGATGGGAAAGGAGGTTTTTCCGGGGACCTGTACCGGGCGCTCCGCCACCCGCACCAGCAACCAGGTCTTGTCCTGGTATCGGAAGACTCCCGGATTCAGCAGGCATGTCACTTCCATGCCTTCCACGCTCGGACGAAGGTCCCGCGGTCTGAGGATGGGGTTCTCTCGGAAGCGTTGTGCCAGATCGTTCATCATGAGCCCTTCGCGTTCTGCTGGATCGGGCCTTCGCGACGGCGTTTTGCGACGAAAGAAGCCGGACTTCGAATGCCACTGGTAAGGGTTGAGGAAAGCACTTGCTGCGGAAAAGGGACTCACCGCAGAAATCTTTAAAAATCAATGCGAATCACATGTGATTCGCACGAAAGCGTACAGAAAGATGCCATGGATGCAGGACGCTATCCGTCGGGCCGGGATTCCCCTGGGAAAAGCATCTTGCCAAGACTTCTGAAGTCCGTTCAGGCACGCTTGGAAATTTTCCGTCTTTCCGGGGAAGTTTTCAGTCTCAGTCAGACCTTTGCTACGCGCACACAATGTGCTATCATGCGTCGAGCAGACGATGCCTTCCGGATTGTGTATAAGATTGCACACAATTGGGCTAACTCGAACGGAGATGGGATTAAGCGCGGATGATGGAAGTGGATCCGGCTCTACGGGCAGACGCCCGCTGGCAATTGATCGAAAGGATCACCGCCAGCCCGCCCTTTCAGAAGTCGGTGCGGCTGAGAGATCTGCTGTGCTTCCTGGCGGAGAGAACTCTCCATGGACAGACTCAGGATTTGAGCGAGCATCGCATTGGAAGCGCCGTTTTCGGCAAGACCCAGGATTACAGTGTCCTCGAGGACAGCTCGGTCCGCGTTCACGTCCGCCAGTTGCGGCTGAAGCTGCATGAGTACTTCGATGGCGAGGGCCGCGACGAAACATGCATCATTGAGATTCCGAAAGGGGCCTACACCACGCTCTTTCGCCCCGTCGAGCCGCGGGCTGCCGCAACGCCGGTGCTGGCTGTCGCGCGCCACGGACTCAAGTCCTGGCTTCGGCTATTGCCCTGGGCGCTGGCCGCGCTTTTTCTCGTCACAACTCTCGCGTCCTGGTTCCGTCCGCCGGCAGTTCCTCCTCCTCCGCCGCCGCCCTGGCCGCTGACTGCGCTCTTCGATCCAGGCAACCGGCCTGTCCAGGTGGTGGTAGCCGACATCAACTATGGCATGCTGAGGCTGGTCGACGAGCAGCCGGTGACGCTGGAGCAGTATCTAAGCCCTGCCTACCGGAGCGGCGGTGCGTTCTCCAACGCTCACCCCACTGGCCGCGAGGCGAGAATGATGAAGTATTTGTCCGGTTCGCTGCTGACCTCGTATGCCGACCTGGTGGTGGTCGACACGCTGATGCGGTTGAGTGGGAACTCGCGCGACTGGCTCGTCATTCGTTCGGCCCGGGAGTTGCGCCCACGTGATCTTGAAACGGGCAACTTTGTCTTCGTCGGCAGCCCCAGCTCCAACCCTTGGGTCTCCTATTTCCAGGACAAGCTCAACTTTCAGGAACGCGAGGGCGTGGTCGGTGAAAGTCTCAAGTTCTTCCAGAATCTTCATCCCAAGGCCGGCGAGCAGGAAACCTATCACGGGCTGACCTTCACCGGCAGCTCGGGCGAGGACTACGCGACCATCTCGCTTTTGCCGATGGTCAACGGTCACGGCAGCGTTCTCATCCTGCAGGGACTGCAACAGGAGGGCACCGAGGCTGCCGGGCTTTTTCTCGCGGATGGCGGCAATCGGCAAAGGCTTCAGCAGGCCCTCGGCATCTCCGGCACCCCTGGCCAGCCCATCTACTTCGAGGCCCTCATCCGCACTCAGGCCGTCGCTGGCGCTCCCAATGCCACTTCCATCGTCGCTACGCGCGTACTTCATCCCTGAGCCGCGCTTCGCCCCACTCGCGCCGATGAATGGAGCATTTTTCGAAGACACACGCGGGGGTGAAAGCAAGCGGAACTGAATCTCCCTTTACCGCCTGAAACTCGATCACGCGCGCTTCGTGCGGACCCAGCGTCAGCTCCACCCTGCCCTGGTGCGACTGCAACAGCCGGTTGCGCGTCAGATCATGAACTCGGCTTTGCCCCCCAGCGGCCTCGACCGTGACGCGCTTTTCTCCCGGCCATGGATTGTAATAGAGAAATGCCGGAGGCAGGTCGCGATCCAGAAAGTTTGTCTTGGCCAAATCCCAGCGGAGCAGCCACGGATCGTCCTGCGGCTGAACCATCTTGTCCAGCCACAGCACATAGGCGCCGCCATAGATGGAGCGGTGCCCCGCGAAATCGCCCGTCGCGTAGGGACTGTGGCCCTTTTCTTCGCGGCTCAAACGCTCGTAGGGAATCATCGTCGGCAATTCCGGACGGCTCTGGTCCTCGCGCGGCAGATACTGCGGATAGAACCAGCGCAGGTTCGCCGCTGCGTTCAGCGCATACCGCGCCACCTCCTCCGCCAGTTCCGGACGGAATCGCACCGCCGGCAACAGGTAGGGCAGCGCCACCATCGACTCCATGCTGTAAACCTGGCCGGCGGGCTCGGTGCGGAATCCCGCCAGCAGTCCATTCACTTCGCGTCCGCCCCAGAGCCCCGTCGCCAGAAGCCCGGCCTTGGCGTCAAACACAAACCCCAGCGCTTTCCTCGCGTTGGTTGGATATCCCATCGCCTCCAGCCGTGCAGCCGCCATCACCGCCATGGCGCCGCTTGGAATCTCGTACCACGGGTTCGCGGCGAAGTCCAGGTAGCGGTCTATCCCTATCTTGGCCTCTGCCAGGCAGAACTCCTTTCCGGTCAACTTCCACGCCAGCAGCATCACGTAGCTATATCCGCCCACCGCATCGGGCTGCCGGTAGATATCATGGTTGGTAAAATCCGCTCCCTTCGCAAAGTCGTAGCCCTGGCTGTTGAAGTCGTAGCGAATCTGCCGCGCCATCTCCTTCAGCCGCGTCGCGCTCCTCTCCACCCGCGCCAACCACTCCGCATCCTGACCGAAGCGCAGCCGGATCAGCCCATAGGCCAGCGCGGTTACATTCATCAGGTACCAGTACTCGCATAGCGTCGCCCCGGCGCCGTCCAGAAACAGTCCATACGGTTCGCTGAAGTAACCCTTCAGCGATGCCGCCAGGCCGTCCAATCCCTCTCCGCGCAGTTCCTTGCCAAGCGCCATCGGCCCGTAAGTTGTCAATCCCCCGTCCTCCACGCCCTCCAGCGCTGAAGGAAATACCTGCCGGCCATCCTTCGTGCGCAGATTCACTCCGTGCGCGGGGTCGATGACATAGGCGTCAAACGCACTGGCCAGCGCATGAAAATCCAGAGGCTGCTCCGCCGGCCGGTCCGGTAGTCCGCTCCAGCCAAACGCCCCTGCTGCCGCTCCGGCCGCCTGCTCTGCCCACCCGGCCAGCCCCAGGGCCGCTAATCCTGCCAGAAATTCCCGGCGGTTCGGCGCCCAGGTACCGCGGTCGGCCCCGTTCTCCTCGCTGTTTATCTTTCCCTCTAGCATCCTCTCCTCCTCAACCGTGAAATGGTGCCCGCCAGCCGCCAGAAAGCGTGCAATCCAACCGTCCGCCAGCAACAAAACCCAAGTCTTTACTCCGATGCAAACCGCGAACTTTAGTCCACCATCCTGAAGCCGTGCTCACAGCCAAAATCTACTAATCAGTAACCTCACTGCAACTGACAGCCAGCTGTTCCCTGTCCCCTGCCTCTACTCCACCTTCAAAGTCGTCTCCGCCGTTGCCAGCGAGCTCCCCCCGACCCAGATCGTGTAGGTCGTCGGCTCCACCGTCCGCTGCATCTCCACGTTATAGAAATTCAGCTCATCGAACCCCAGCGGAAACTCCACGTGCTTCTGTTCGCCCGGCGCAAGTTGTACGCGCGCAAAGCCTTTCAGCTCCCGCACCGGCTGCTCCACGCTCGCCGCCGTGTTTCGGATATAGAGCTGAACCACCTCCGTCCCCGCCACGCTCCCGGTGTTTTTCACCTCCACTCCCACCGTAGCCACCGGCTTCTCTTGAGATGCCAGCACCTCCCGCACCGGGATCTCCGCGCGGCTGATCGTCGGCTGCGCGTAGCTGAACCGCGTGTAGCTCAGTCCCCACCCAAACGGAAACAGCGCCGAGTTCTCCTCATCCATGTAGCGCGAGACAAACTTCTCTTCGGCATTGCGCGGGAAATGGCTCAAATCCACATGCGCCGGCCGGCCGGTGGGCAATTGCGCATAGTAAAGCGGCTCCTGGCCCACGGCCCGCGGGAAACTCGACGGTAGCTTGCCGGAAGGATTCACATCACCGAACAGCACATCGGCCACGGCATGTCCGGCCTCGATTCCCGGGCTCCACGCCTCGAGAATCGCGGGCACATGCTCGGCGGCCCACTTCAACTCCAGCGGCCGCCCGGCGAGCAGAACCAGAATTACAGGCTTCCCGGTGGCCACCACCGCCTCCAGAAGCTGTTCCTGGACGCCGGTAAAGCCCAGCGTGGCGCGGCTCGAGGCCTCGCCTTCCATCCAGTTGGTTGGCTCGCCAAGTGCCAGGATGGCCACATCCGCCTTCCTGGCCGTCTCCACGGCTTCCGCGATGGTTTTCGCATCGTCGGGTACCGGCGCATGATCGTCGGCAGTCATGGGGCGATCGAAATCCACGTGCTTCAACACGTTGGCGTCCTCGCCCGAGAGCAGATCGCAGCCCTGGGCGTAAAGCAGGCGATCGCCCAGCCGCTCCTCGAGCGCCGTTCGCAGCGTAACCACGTACTTGGGGTCGCCGGTCACGGCCCATGCCCCCAACAGCTCGCGCTGGTTGTCGGCAAGGGGTCCGATCAGAGCCACTTTTTTCGCCTTGGCGGTGAGCGGCAGCAGGGTTCCTGCGCCCTCGACCGGGTCGTTCTTCAGCAGAACAAAAGTCTCGTCAGCTACCTTGCGCACGGCGGCGCGCTTTTCCGGCGTGGCATCGTAAGCCGGCCCCTCCGGGGTGTAGGGATGGTCGAACAACCCCAGCGCAAACTTGACGCGCAGAACCCGGCTGGCCGCCTCATCCACCACGCTCTCCGGAATCTTGCCCGATCGTACCTGGTCGGCAATCACCGCGCCGTACAAGCCGCCTTCCATGTCCATGTCCACGCCTGCTTCCAGAGCCTTGCGGGCCACGGTGGGCCCATCGCCGATGGAGTGGTTCTCCAGTTCGGCAACCGCGCCCCAGTCGGAGGCGACAAAACCGTCAAAGCCCCACTCCTTGCGCAGAATCTTTGTCAGAGTAAGGGGATTGGCGGAGGCGGGAACTCCATTGATGGAGTTGAACGAGCTCATCAGCGTAGCCGCGCCGGCTTCGACCGCGGCGTGATAGGGCTCCAGGTAAACCTCGCGCAACGTGATCTCGCTCATGTCCGTAGCGTTGTAGTCGCGCCCGGCAATGGCCGCTCCGTAAGCGGCAAAATGTTTCACGCATGCTGCCACGGAGTCCGGCTTGGAAAGATCGTCCTGCTGGTAACCCTTCACCCATGCGCGCGCCATCGCCGAACCCAGGTAGGGATCCTCGCCGGCGGACTCGACAATGCGGCCCCAGCGCGGGTCGCGCGCGATGTCCACCATGGGCGAAAAAACCCAGCTCAACCCGTCGGCGCGCGCCTCCTCGGCCCCCGAACGCGCCACCAGTTCCGCTGCCGAGGGGTCCCAGCTGGCTGCAATCGCCAGCGGAATGGGGAAGATGGTGCGATGGCCGTGGATCACATCCTGCCCAAAAAGCAGTGGAATGTGCAGCCGCGACTTCTCCATGGCGATGTGCTGGTAATGGTTGCTCGCCTCCGCACCCACAACGTTCAGAAAGGATCCTGCCTGGCCTTTCGCCGCCACTTCGTCATATTTTAGGTTCGAGGCGTTGGGTCCAGTGGCATAACCGGCGTTGTACTGCACCAGTTGACCGATCTTCTCCTCCAGCGTCATCTTCTTCAGCAGCGCCTCAACGCGCGCATTCAGTTCCTTCGACGCCAATTGCGGGTTGGGAACGGGCTTGGTCTGGGCCGCGGCAGAGAGCCAGCCAAGACCAGCCAGCATCATGAGCGACAGCAACGTCCGGAGAGGTTGATTGGAAGAGGTTCTCATCGCTCGGCCATGATAAACGGTTTCATTCCGGGTCGTCAGGCGCTTGCGCCACGCCATCCCTTCCTGCCGGCCCATCCTGTAGCTTGCCCGGTGCACCCCGCGGCAAAAATCTCTAGCCGGAATCCCGCAAATGCTCTACTCTAGCCTGTGACTCCGATGATCACGTTTCTTGCCAAGCTCCGGACTGCTGCGGCTCAGGCCCTTGCCAACGACGTGATCAACACGGCCAAGGCCGCGGCCTACTCCGGCATGCTCATGCTGTTTCCCGCCCTTCTGGTCATCACCACGCTGCTGGCCCAGGTGCCGGAGGGAACCACGCTGGTGGGCGAAATCCGCGGTGCCTTCGAGCAGATACTGCCCGCCGATTCCATGGCCCTGCTGCAGTCTTACGTCCTCAGCCGGCGCTTCCACTCCAACCAGTTGATCCTGTCCGCAGCCGCCCTTACCGTCTTTGCCGGCCTGGGCATGATGCTGTCGCTGATGGAGGGCTTTCGCCGCGCCTACCGCCTCCCGCTGGAAGACTGGAGCTTTTGGGGTCGCCGCCTCCGCGCCCTGCTGCTGGTACCTATTGCGCTGGTCCCCCTCTCCCTGGCTACCCTGGTGGTCGTATTCGGCCACCAGATCGAGACCTGGATGATTGATAACGCCGGCCACGAACTGCGCCACATCGTGCTCGTCTTGTGGCGCTTCGTGCGCTGGTCGGTCGCACTGCTCACCAGCGTCACCGTCCTTGCCGCCCTTTACCATTTCGGCACCAGGCGCACGGAGCACTGGTTGTGGGTTGCCCCCGGCGCCATCATCAGCACACTCCTCTGGTTCCCGGCCACCCTGGCCTTCGGCTGGTATGTCACCCGCATTGCCGACTATTCCATGTTCTACGGCTCCTTTGGCGCCGGCATCGCCACCCTGGTCTGGCTCTACATCACCGCCTTCAGCGTCCTGATGGGCGCGGAACTGAACGGCGCCCTTTTTCGGGAACGCCAGGCGAACGTTCCCGCTTTCGGCGAACCCGATTCGCTTTCTGCCAGTCAGTGACAAGTCTCACCGACTCTTGCACTGCCCCATTTGCATGATGGATTAAGTCAATGTCCGGTCCAACTTCCCGTGTACAATGAAGCGGGCCAACATCTACAGGTTCTCTTACCCAACTAAGCCCTTTTTTGGAGTTCCCCAATGGCATTCGAACTGAGTATGACCGAATCCCCATCCCAACGCCGCGCAAAGATCGTCGCCACCCTCGGACCGGCCTCCAACACCGAACCAGTTTTTCGCAATCTGATCCGCGCCGGCGTCGATGTGGTTCGCCTCAACTTTTCCCATGGCTCCCACGAGGAGAAGCTGGCGCTGATCCAGATGATCCGCAAGGTGAGCAGCGAGGAGCATAAGCCGCTGTGTATCCTGGGCGATCTGCAGGGACCCAAGATCCGCACCTCGAAGCTGAAAGATCACCAGTCCGTGCTGCTCAAAGCGGGCCAGCGGATCACCATTACGCCGCGCGAGGTCCCTGGGACGGCATCCCTGGTTGGCACCACCTTCAAGACCCTGGCGGAAAATGTCGAGCAGGGCTCGCGCATCCTGCTCTCCGACGGCCTCATCGAGCTGCGCGTCCACGAGGTGGAAAGGGGCGACGTCGTCTGCGAGATCATCAACGGCGGCATGCTCGGGGAACACAAGGGCATCAATCTCCCCGGCATTTCCGTGCGCGTCCCCTCTCTGACCGAAAAGGACAGCGAGGACCTTGAATTCGCGCTCAAGAACGGCGTGGACGCCATCGCCGTCTCCTTCGTCCGCACCGGGGAAGACGTCAGCCTGGTCCGCAACCGCGTCTCGGCCTACGGCGGCGAAACCTGGATCATCGCCAAGCTCGAAAAGCCCCAGGCCATCGAGCACCTGGACGCCATCCTCACGGCCGCCGACGGCATCATGGTGGCCCGCGGCGATCTGGGCGTCGAGGTGCCGCCGGAGAAGGTGCCCGCCATTCAGAAGCACATCATCCGCCGCGCCGCCGAGTACCGCAAGCCGGTCATCACCGCCACGCAGATGCTGGAGTCGATGATCGAGAACCCCCGTCCCACCCGCGCCGAGGTCTCCGACGTGGCCAATGCCGTCTACGACGGCACAGACGCCGTGATGCTCTCCGGCGAGTCGGCCGTGGGCAAGTACCCGGTCGAGGCCGTCTCCATGATGGCGCGCATCGTCATCGATGCCGAGCGCCACATCAAGGAAGAGAGCAGTTCCCAGTCGCGGGAACGCAGAACCCACCTCTCCATCGCTGAAACCATTTGCGAAGCCACGGCCCATGCCGCCGACGATCTGGACCTGCGCGGCATCGCGCTGTTCACTGAGTCGGGATCGACCGCCCGCCAGCTCTCCAAGTACCATCCCTCGGCGCCCATCTTCGCGCTCAGCCCGGTCGATGTCACCATCAACCGCATCAACCTGCTCTGGGGCACCACTCCCATCCGCTGCCCCAAGGTAAGCAGCACGGAAGCCCTGGTCGATTGTGCCGAGAACCTGCTCGAGCAGCGCGGCTTCGTCCGGCCCCGCGAAGTGATCGCCATCGTGGCCGGCACCCGCACCAAGTCCGGGTCCACCAACTTCCTGCGCCTCCATGTGATGGGCGAGCATCAGGAGGGAGTGCGCTTCTTTGCCTCCCGCGAGGAGGAGACACTTCCGGCTCCTCCCCCCGAGGCCCTCCCCACCAAACCCAGGCACCCCGCTCCCAGGCCCGCCAAGGCCCCCGCGAAACGCAAATAGCCAGCCTCATCGCTTCAAAAAAACGCCACTCCCAGTCGGGAGTGGCGTTCTTGCTGCGCCTGTTCCTGCTATGGCGCTCTTCAAGAATCAGCCTTGTGTCAGGGCACGACTTCAGTCGTGCCGCAGATCCAGCGATAAGAGCGTAGGGCTTTAGCCCCTGAGGGAGTCTCCGCCCCACACTTGACCCGTTCAGTGATTACCCTGTTGGCCAACCTCCAGGATCGAGCGACGGTCTTCCAGAATCAGTTGAATTGCCGCGCACAGGCTCTCGCTGCACTCATCCACGGTGTGTCCCTGCCCGTTGGCGCTTAGAATTTCAGGAGACCAGGCGACAAACCAATCGCCGTCGCGCTCAATGACGGTTGTGAATTCGTTGCGCATTGGGAGAGTATAGCTTGGAAGGGATGTTGATGGGGCCCGGGGAGCGCTCCGCCGAGGTCCGCGATCCGCCGTATGAGATCTTGAATTCGCTCATTCCGCAGGATGAAGAAGCGCCAGTAGACCCGTCGAATTGTAGATTCTTGCCTGAAATGCAGCTGCGTCATATTGCCTGAAATCGTGCTCATGGGCTGCTCGATTTCTTTGCCTAGAGATCCATTCTGCCTCATTTGTCAGATGCGATACTGACCGTTTTGAAGTCGTTTCTATCCACCGCCTCAGATTTGGGTCGTTCTTAAGGTGCCAGCAATAAGAGCCAAGCCTGAGGTTGTACGTCTGCACTTGTCCGTTCTTAATCAGTGGCTGTGTACTATACTGGACAGTGCCAGGTTCTCTGATCGCTCTACGCGGCGGTCTCCATGCTGGATTTGTTGATCTGTGTGGCGTTGCGGGGCTCCCTGTAGTAGCGGAGAATAATTCTCAGTTTGTGCGGGAGCATC